>OJMP01001533.1_pt1 | contig 15039 bp, 13 predicted proteins | sample 1597311 | NCBI WGS metagenome assembly OJMP01 (sample SAMEA2452134, study PRJEB22498) | human gut metagenome | biome: human feces; feature: human gut; material: feces | place: Australia | collected 2012 | reverse complement strand
TCATTGCAGAAGAGCCTTTGATCGTATGCATGATACGGAAGATCTCATTTACGTCATCGGTGGAAAAATCACCGTTTTTCTCATCAGCAACCAGCATTTCGTCTAACTGGTCTAAAAGATTGTTTTCTTCATAAAGGTATGTATCCAGAATACTGCTGTCCATACCACTGCTCATATTGTACACCGCCTTTTTTCATAATAATCAGAATAGTATTTCTTTTAACTTTATCGGCGGTGGTTGAAAATGGATAAGGGGATTTCAAAAAAGAAACAGTAAGTTGATACAACAGTTATAAAAAAAAAGAAAACGCCGATAAAATTATCAGAGATAGGATATCTGATCATTTTTGGAGGAAACCGTAAAAATGGCGATCAAAAGAAAAGAAAAAAGAAGGCTTTTGCAGACAGCAGCCCTCTTAATGCGGGCAAATGAAAGAGTGTACATGGGATTCGGCCAGAATACAGAAGAAATGATGATCGATGCTCTTTCACAATCTCAGGAAACAGCCCTTTTGTTGGGAACAGAGCTGGAAAATGTGGGAAAAGCAGATCTGGTCCCCCTTCTGGAAGTATATTGTGAAGATCTTTATGAGATGAGCCAGAACCTTCACAGTAAAAAACAGATGGCGAAGCTGTACAAAAAAATAAAGAAAGAATTGAAACTCTTATATGACCATATAGAGAACGAGATCGAAACAGACCGTCTCTGTTTTGTCTTTCTTCCATATAAAGTGTCTATGTGGGATTCTATGGAAACCGTCTGGAAAGCGGCAGATAAGGATCCGGATTGTGATGCTTATGTTGTACCGATCCCCTATTTTGATAAAGACCAGGATGGGAATCTGGCAGTAGAACACTACGAGGGAGATCAGTATCCATCAGATGTTCCTATTACAGATTACCGCACATTCCGCCTAGAAGATAAGAAACCGGATGCGGTGTTTATCCACAATCCCTATGACCAGAACAATAGATTGACCAGCGTCCATCCTGATTTTTATAGCAGCAGATTGAAGAAATATGCAGATCAGCTTGTATATCTGCCTTATTATACCACACCAAGTACTGGAAACGTAGAATCTGCGAAACGCCAGGCGAGAAGCACCGGGTTTGTCATTGAGCCGGGAACTATTAATGCAGACTGCTTTGTTACAGCAACAGAGCAGGAAAGAGAACTGTTTATCAATATTTTGTGTTCCGGACTCAAAGGAGTTCCAACAGAGCAATGGGAAGAGAAGGTACAGAACTTTGGATCACCAAAGATTGAACGTGCCCGAAGTACGAAAAGACAGGACAGTTCTCTTCCAGAAAAATGGAGGGAATGTCTTTACAGACCTGACGGAGCCAGGAAAAAGACTGTATTTTATAGTCTGTCTGTAGAGGCACTTCTGACCCAGCCAGATATGATGCAGAAGATAGAAGAGGTACTTCAATATTTTAGAAACAGAAAAGATCTCGCTTTATGGCTGCGTCCTCACCCACTGTATGAACAGACACTGGAGGTGATGCGGCCCCAGTTTTTACGGAAATATAGAGAACTTCTGGCTTCTTATGAAGAAGAAGGTTGGGGAATCCTGGACAGCGGATACGATCTTGATCTTGCCATTGCTTCCTGTGACTGCTATTACGGAGATTACAGCTCTGTAGCCCAGTTATTCTGGGAAACAGGAAAACCTGTTTTATATCAGAATTCCCTGGTAAGAGAGAAGGAATGTAAGATACCATGCTGGCCGGGAGCTTTTTGGGAAGATGAAAAAGAATTGTGGTTTGTTCACGGAAAAGTAAACCTGCTGTTTCATTATGATAAACAAATGGACAGACTTTCCTGCATAGGAAAGATTCCGGGAGAATTGGCATTTAAGGGAGATCTGTTCCGTTCTGTTGTACGGGTAGAAGACAGACTGTATCTTGTCCCATATTTTGCCAGAAACCTGGCCATTTACCATATAGATAAGGATCAGTTTGAGTCCGTACAGATCCGTGATGCAGAGCATTTTATAGAACAGCCGTTATTCCTGAAAGGCTTTCAGAGAGGTAATGTACTATATTGTATGCCTGCATGGTACAACAGCATCCTTTGCATAGATCTTACTTCCGGACATGTAACCTATACAATGGTGGATAAGAATAAAGTACGTGGTATTCCGGGGGTATTTGGCGGGGCTGTTTCTATAGGCAGAAACATTTTATGTCCGCAGACTTATAAAAAACGATGGCTGATCCTGAACACGGATACAGGAAAAGTATCCTGGTGCAGTTTTGCAGATCCGGAAAGGGAAATCACTTCGGTTACAGTTTGTGGTGATACTCTGGTATTTTTCGATGCCAGAACAGGATGCATCCTGAAAGAAACCAGAGAAGAGGGAAAAATAGAAGAGCTTTTATATATTGACAGCAACGAAATACAGCTATATGCAGTATCCGAAAATGAAGTGATCGCAGATGATCTGGGATCAGGAATCTATTTAAAGTTTTGTCTGGATGGAACAGTGGTTTGGAGAAAGGAACGGAAAGAAGAAAAGACCGTATTAGGCAGCAGATTTAGGAAAGTTACAGAAGGAGAAAAAAACTGTGATATCCGTTTTACAGAGCAGGAATATCAGGAATGGAATTCTCCGTCAGCAGCAATTTATAAGGATATCCTTCCCACAGATCTGTATTATGTAGAGGAGGAAAATGAAGTCCTTACGCTGGACAAATGGCTTTCTCTCTGTGACCGGATCCAGATGCCAGTACCAGATGATAGACACAGCGGTAAAATGATCAAGGACTATGTAAAAAGCAAGCTTGCAAATGGATGAAAAGAGAAAAATGAAAAACCAAACATCCCTTATGATTTTTCGGTACTTGCCGAATAATAAATATAGGGATTAGATTCCACAATATTCCACGAAAGAAATAACAAAGAGAGGGAAGGAACATGAAGAACCGTAATATGAAGCAAAAAATCACGATTGCTTTTGGAGCAGTGGTCATCTGTTTTTTTGTAACAGTTGGCGCGCTGTTTTATGGAATGATCAACATCAGCACACAGTATAACCAGTTCTATAAGAATGACCACGAAGCGATCGTACGTGTAGACAAGTTAAAAATCTATATGCTGGCAACAATCCAGAATCTGGTGGAGTCTATGATTAATGATGACCCCACCGCCACAAAAGCATATCTTTCAGACATTGATTCATATAGAGCCGGCCTTGCGGAGAACGCAGACTGGTTCATGGAGTGTTATCATGGAGATATGACACTGGTAAACCAGTTTCATACACAGCTTCAGGTAACTTCTGAGGTCACAAACAAGGTCTTAGAGTATCTGTCCACTGGTTCTGACCGTGCGAAAGAGCAGGCAAGGCGCACGTTTATCGATGAGTTTGACCCGGAAGTGTCCAAGCTGGAAGGAATTCTGGATCAGTTTAGCGATCAGGTGACAGACCTTGTTGATAATAATTACAGTTCTTTCAAGAAGACCCGAACCATCCTGTTTATTGTAGGGATCATAATTGTTATCGTTGCACTGATCCTTACCGTTATTATGGCAACGATCCTGATACGTTCCGTAGTAGAGCCGGTAAAACAGTTGCAGGAAGCTATGGAAAAAATGATACGCGGTAATATGGATATTGATATCGAGTACAAGGCAGAAGATGAGCTTGGAAATCTTTCCGATGATTTGCGGTCTGTAGCAGCGTTCCTGAAAGCGGTAGTGGCAGATGAGACAAATATCCTTACAGAGATGAGCCGCGGAAACTTTAATGTTTATTCTTCCATGTCAAAGGATTATGTAGGAAGCTTTGTTGCGATCTATAACTCTATGGTTCTTCTGAGAGATAATTTAAGCAGTACGCTTTCGAGTGTTACCCAGTCAGCTGATCAGGTGGCAGCAGGCTCCGAGCAGGTATCCTCCGGAGCACAGGCATTATCCCAGGGTGCTACCGAGCAGGCTTCTTCCGTAGAAGAACTGGCAGCGACCATTAATGAAATTTCCAATAATGTTGAAAAGAATGCCGAGAATGCAAAGTCAGCCAGTGATATGGCAGATAATGTAAGAGAACAGGCAGGAGAAAGCAGACAGCGTATGCAGGAGATGCTTTCTGCCATGTCGGACATCAGCAACAGCTCCAGTGAGATTGGAAAGATCATCAAGACGATTGAGGATATTGCATTCCAGACTAATATTCTTGCTTTGAACGCAGCCGTAGAAGCAGCCCGTGCAGGAGCAGCAGGAAAAGGATTTGCAGTAGTAGCAGACGAGGTTCGTAATCTTGCAGGAAAATCAGCAGAAGCTTCAAAGAATACTTCTGCTCTCATTGAAGGTTCTCTTCACGCAGTTGACCGTGGTACAAAGATTGCAAATGACACGGCTAAGGCATTGCAGCAGCTGACCGAAGGCGTTCAGGGAGTAGCACAGACCATTGAGGAGATCTCTTCTGCCAGCGAGTCACAGGCAGTTTCAGTAAAACAGGTAAATGAAGGCATCAGCCAGATCTCCAGCGTTGTACAGAGCAATTCTGCAACTGCAGAAGAAAGCGCTGCAGCCAGTGAGGAACTTTCCAGCCAGGCACAGATCTTAAAGGATTTGGTAGGTAAATTCACATTGAAGGATGGTTCTGCGGATCCTGTATCACATACAGCACAGCCAGGCAAGACAACAGGAGAAACAGGAGAAAAAGAACCGTCATCCCCTATCTCTTATGAGGATAATGACAAATACTAAGGCTGTGGTTAAAAAAGAATAGATAGTGTGTATGAGCCCACAGCAGATTTTATTTTCTGTTGTGGGCTTGATTAAAGTTGGAAAGGAAACTGAAAAATGGCAGAGCCAAGAAAATTATCACCGAAAGAATTCAGGACGATGCAGCTGTTAGAGCTGGATATAAAAGAAAAAATGCAAAATAATAAATGAATCTATGAGAACACAGCCAATACGGAAACGGGAAATAGTCATACTATTCTGATATCGCCAATTGGATTTTAAAACGAACTGAAATAAAAAGTAACCTGTCAACAAAGATTCATTCATTGTTTGTGCCGAAGGCAGGAGCGATACAAGGAGGACATGTCGCGACGGCATGTTTAAATTAATGAAAATAGCAGTTTTATCAGATATACATGGTAATATGGAAGCTTTTCGTGAAGTTGTAAAATATCTGGAAAAAGAACAGATAAAAAAAGTACTCATTCTGGGAGATATTATTGATTATGGTCCTCACTCAAATGAGGTGATTACCTGCTTAATGGATCTTCCATGGGAAATAATCTGTAATATACGTGGAAATCATGAGGAAGCAGTCATAGAACAAAAATATGACATGTTTTCTTCTGAAAGAGGGAAAAGATGTGCAGAGAATACGCGAAAATTGCTGAATGCACAAAGTTGGCATTATTTGAATACCATAATGGATTCAACAGCATTAACAGAGGTAGTTATAGAAGGAAAAAAATGCTTAGCAGTTCATGGAAGCCTTAAAGATCATTTGTGGACAGCTATCAGACCTGGGCAGGATTTAAGAGAATATAAAAAATATGACTATGTTTTTTCTGGACATTCCCATTTACCGCATATATTTGGTGAATATTATTATGTAGATAATATAGAATACAGAAATAAGAAACGTACAATGTTTATTAATCCAGGGTCTGTCGGACAGCCAAGGAATCATAATCCCAGAGCACAATTTGTACTATGGGATACAGAAACAGATGAATTTAAGATGTGTGCAGTTGATTATGATATAGAAAGAGAGCAGAAAGCATTTTCTGATAAAATAGATTCTTTTTATAAAAAAAGGTTATTAACAGGAGTATGATGATAATGAAAAACTTGTATGTGATCAGTGGAGTAACTGGAATGACAGGAAATGAATTGGCAAGACAGCTTGTCAGAATGGGACATAAGGTGATAGGTTTTGATAATTTTTTTGCGTCTTCTCTTCATACAGTAGAAGACATAGTCAATAATTCACTTTTTACGTTTTATCAATACGATATTAATGATAATGCCCAGATGGACAGCCTGAAACAAGAAATACAAAAAGAAAAGGGTCAATATGGTTTACTTGTATACATAAACTGTGCTGCAGTGGTACATACGGAACATTTTTATCATGTAAATCGCACGTTTACAACCAATGTACTGGGAATGAAGATGTTTCTTGACCAGGCGATAGAGAATGGTGCAGATATTTATATAAATTGTTCAACGTCTGAAGTATATTCTATGCAGTCATGGACACCGGATGGAGTGAAAGAGTCGGATTTTATTACTATGTCTGATGCAGAACACAGCCAGAGAACGAGCTATGCTACTGGAAAACTCATGACAGAATTTTTTATAAAAGATGCTGTGGATGAAGGTAAGATTAAAGGATGTTCGATTCGCTTTGCTAATGTTTACAGCAAAAACGAATTGTATCCAAAACATATTATCCCTTATATTCTTCACCAGTTAAAGGATACAGGAAAGGTGCAGCTTTTAGAAAATAGTAAGAAAAATATGAGAACATTTCTTTACAATGAAGATTCTTGCAGGGCTGTGATTGCATTGATTGATTCACCGGAGGCTTTGGATGGTTCTATTTATAATGTGGCAACGGATGAGGAAATATCCATTGTAAATCTGGTAAAAATGTGTGGGGATAAAATGGGGAAGAAAGATCCACAGATTGTATTTAAAGGATTTAGAAAGTCAGATCCGGAAAGGAGACTGTTAAATACAGATAAAATCCGAGAAAGAACCGGATGGATGCCGAAAGTAACACTTGAACAAGGTATTGAAGAGTGTGTAAAGGAATTAAACAAATGAAAGCTTTAATCATAACGGTGGCGGGCATGTCTACACGATTCAGCCGGTCAGTAGGTAAGCCGGTCATTAAGTGTTTATATCATAATAAGTCATTAAAAGACAGCTTGTTGTATATTTTGTTAGAACGCAGCAGAGAATTTGACTATTTTATTATAGTGGGTGGATACAGATATAAAGAGTTATGCGAAACAATCAGGGCATCATTTAAAAAGTTTTCAGATAGGATTCTTTTGATTGAAAATCCATATTATTCAACCTATGGTTCAGGATATAGTCTTTATTTAGGACTGCAAAAAGCCTTTGAAACAGGGGCAGATGAGATCGTTTTTGCAGAAGGAGATTTATATTTTAATGAAGACGATTACCAAAGGGTGTGTAGTGCCGATAAAAGTGTGGTTACTGTTAATAGAAATCCAATCCTAGCAGACAAATCAGTTGCGCTGTATTTTGATATTGCTGGTGAAATCCGATACATATATGATACAGGACACAATGAATTACTCATAAAAGAGCCCTTTTTTGCGATTTATAATTCTGGACAGGTCTGGAAATTTTCAGATAAAGAAATAGCAAAAAAAGTATTTAGCAAAATAGATAAAGAAGAATGGAAAGGAACTAATCTGATTTTTGTTGAAAAATATTTTCGTACTATTGGGAGAGACAAGTATGAACTGATTACCTTGGGAAATTGGGTTAACTGCAATACATTAGATGACTTCAACCAAATTCAGGAGTATTAAAAGATGAAAACAATCAATGAAAAGCTGGAAAAATTGAAAAATGAATTGAAAAACAGGAAAGTCAGAATTATGATCATTGGCCTGGGAAGTGTAGGAAATTATTTGCTGGATTATCTGGTTTCTATGGCGGATGAGAATATGGAAATCTGCGTGGTTGGAAGAAATGAAGAAAAAATGAACTCGGATGTAAATATCGTTAAGGTTGCGTCGTTGATCAGAGGACAAAACAAATGTCAGGTAAAAATAAATGCTACTGTTGATTTAAACGATATAAAAACGATTGAGCATGCTATAGAGTGTTTTGTACCGGATATCATTGTCAATAGCAGCCGTGCTTACTCAGGGTTGAAATATGGAAGCATTTCGTGGAAAACAGTGCGGGCTTATGGAATCTGGTCTCCTTTATCTATACGATATACAAAAAATATCATGGAGGCGTATGAAAGAACTGGTTCAGATGCGATTGTTATTAATACATCTTATTCAGATGTGGTGATACCATGGTTGAAATCGGCAGGTAAGGCATATCCGGACTTTGGAAGTGGTAACATCAATCATCTGGTATACCGATTTAAGCTTGCGGCAGGCAATATTCTCTCGATTAGAGACTTTTGGAATATAGATATTACATTTGCAGTTGCCCATTTTCATGATGTATGTATTAGTAAAGAAGGTCATACAGAGGGAGTTCCAATGCTGATCGACATGAGATACCATGACAGTCCACTACCTTTGGGGATTGATAAAATCATATCCAATTGCAATATCCCTATGCCAGTTGATGCTAAAAGAAATATGATGAATGCTTCCAGTAATTTTGAAATTATTCAGGCAATTCTTGGGGCGGTAAGAACTGGAAAAAAGACAAAACTTCATTGTCCTGGGGTATTTGGTGAGATAGGTGGATACCCGGTTATTATTGATGGAAGTGGTGAATCTCCACGAGCGTATATAGATGAAACTGTTTTTTCTTTGGAAGAAATGAGGAAAAAAAACAAAGAATCTATTTATTTAGACGGAATAGAGAATGTCCAGGATGGTGTTCTTGTTTATACAAATGAATTGTTACAAAAAGTAAAAAAAGTTTTTGACGTGAATCTTACAAAACAGGTTTCTTTTGATGAAATAGATAATACAGCAGAGTTTATTATCAGGGAAATAATAGAAAAAAACAAATAAAACGAACAAATTAGAGGAGATTCAAATATGGGCATTGTATATACATGCTTTACAACAGATGTGATCCATGCAGGGCATTTAAATATCATCCATGAGGCACAAAAATATGGAGACGTAGTGGTTGGTGTTATGACAGATAAGGCATTAGTACAGTTTGACCGTTTTCCCACAATTTCTTTTTATGAAAGAAAAAAAATGGTGCAAGAAATTACTGGTGTGTCAGAAGTAGTCGAACAGGATTCAATTATGTATGATACGGTCATTAGGAAAATAAAGCCGGATTATGTTATACATGGAGATAATTGGTGTAAAGGACCTATGAAAGCAATCCGCGAAAATGCAAAAAAAGCAGTGGAAGCTTACGGTGGTAAGATCATTGATATTCCATATACATATGATCCACAGATTAAAGAACTCAGTAGGAAAATGAGGGCGAGACTTGCTATGCCAGAGTACAGACGGAAGCGATTAAAGCAGTTACTTGGCATTAGACCGATTGTAAAGGCACTGGAAGTTCATAATGGAATTACAGGTCTTATTGCAGAGAAAACGGTGGTTGAGCATAATGGCAGATTGGATCAATTTGATGCAATGTGGATTTCTTCTCTTTGTGATTCCACAGCTAAAGGGAAACCTGATATTGAGCTTGTTGATATGACAAGCCGGTTTAGAACAATTGATGATGTTACAGAGGTAACAACAAAACCTATCATTTTTGATGGAGATACAGGTGGGCTGACAGAACATTTTGTATATACAGTGAGGTCTCTTGAGAAAATGGGAGTTTCAGCTGTGATCATTGAAGATAAAACGGGGCTTAAGAAAAATTCGCTGTTTGGGACAGATGTGGCACAGACCCAGGATAGTATAGAACATTTCAGCCAGAAGATACGCGCAGGAAAAAATGCCCAGCTTACAGATGATTTCATGATCATTGCAAGAATTGAAAGTCTTATTCTGGAACGCGGAATGGAAGATGCTTTAAAGCGTGCAACTGCTTTTGTTAAAGCAGGTGCAGATGGAATTATGATTCATAGCAGAAAAAAAGATCCAGCGGAGATACTGGAATTTTGTGATAAGTTCAGGATGGTAAATACGGAAACACCTTTAGTAGTGGTTCCCTCCTCTTTCAATACGATTACGGAAGAGGAACTGGCAGTTCATGGGGTGAACCTTGTGATTTATGCGAATCAGTTGACTCGCAGTGCATTTCCTGCCATGCAGGATACAGCAAGAGAAATATTGAAATATCATAGAGCGAAAGAAGTGGATGACCGACTACTTCCGATTAAGGATATTATTACATTAATCGATACACTATAACAAGTGTGGAAAGAGAGTAAGGAGTGCAAAGAGCTTATGAAAGCAGAAAAGCTAGTACAGATTATAGGATCAGATTTTTATACAGGCGTGCCGGATTCACAATTAAAAGCACTTTGTGATTACCTGATGGCAACATATGGAATCAATGAGAACCATCATATAATAGCGGCAAATGAAGGAAATTGCGCAGCTTTAGCAGCTGGTTACTATCTGTCCACAGGTAAGATACCTGTAGTATACATGCAGAATTCAGGAGAAGGAAATATTATTAATCCTGTGGCATCGCTGTTAAATGATAAGGTCTATGCGATACCTATGGTATTTATTATAGGCTGGAGAGGTGAACCGGGAATACATGATGAACCTCAGCATATTTATCAGGGAGAGATTACTTTAAAACTTCTCGAAGATATGGGGATAGAAGCTTTTGTAATCCGCAAAGAAACAACGGATAAAGAAGTAGAGCAGCAGATGGAATGCTTTAGGAAAAAATTGGCAGTTGGAAAAGATGTAGCTTTTGTAGTCAGTAAAGGAGCTATCTCTACGGATACAAAGATTTCATACAAAAATCATAACAAAATGCTGCGAGAAGATGTTATCCGGCTTATTGTAAAAAATTCTAAAAAAGATCCAATTATTTCAACTACCGGGAAGGCATCCAGAGAACTTTTTGAAATAAGGACAGCAAATGAACAGGGGCACCAGTATGATTTTCTGACAGTAGGATCAATGGGGCATACGTCTTCTATTGCCCTGGGTATAGCACTAAATGAGCCAGATACAAAGATATGGTGTATTGATGGTGATGGTTCAGCTCTTATGCATATGGGAGCTATGGCGATAATAGGTTCTACTGCCCCCGCAAATATGATCCATGTAATCATTAACAATGAAGCGCATGAAACAGTTGGAGGCATGCCAACAGCGGCTTCTGTTAATTTTACAAAAGTTGCGAAAGCCTGTGGTTATCCACACGCAGTTTGTGTTGATACATTTGATGACTTGGAAAGAGAACTTAAGAAAGCAAGAAAACGGAAAAAGTTGAGTTTAATAGAGGTGAAGTGTGCTATTGGATCAAGACAAAATCTGGGTAGACCAACAACAACAGCTATTGAAAATAAGGAAAAGTTCATGGAGTATCTGAAAACATTAAATGAATATCAATTAATAACCACCTCTTTGAAAAGAGATTAATTTGTGAAGCGGATATTTTATTTTTTTGAGCGGGGATAACATGGCAGAGGAGAGAACATGATGGATGCTGCTAAGAAACTTACACCACAAGAATTTAGAACAATGCAGTTGTTAGAATTAGATTTACTAATTGAGTTCGATCGTGTTTGTAGAAAGCATGGTATTAAATATTGCATTACTTGCGGAACATTACTAGGTGCTGTTAGGCACAAAGGGTATATTCCATGGGATGACGATTCAGATATTGCAATGCTTCGGGAAGAGTATGAGAAATTCAGGGCAGTTGCGGATGAAATGGATGCTTCTGTTTGCTACTTTCAAGATCACTATAATGATCCAGAATATCTTTGGCAATATGGAAAATTGCGTAGGACCGGAACTTCATTTGTCCGAGTAGGACAGGAACACATGCAAGGAAAAACCGGCGTCTTTGTAGACATTTTTGTTCTTGATGATTGCCCAAAAAGTGTGCTCGGAATGGAACTACAAGATTTATGGTGCTTCTTTTTAAGGAAAATATTGTATTCTCGTGTAGGAAAAGTTAATGAGACAGGCATGAAAAAAGCAATTTATAGCCTTCTCTCGGTGATTCCGGTCAAGTGGGTATATGGAAGAGTTGAAAAGATGGCGAGCAGAAGCAATAATAGTACATCAAACAGAGTGAGAACCTTGTTGTTTCCTACATTTGGGAAACTCTATATGAAAAATGCACATCCAGCAAAAATACGATATGGAATGCCAAAGAGTTGGTTTTTGGATAGAGCGGAGTATGATTTTGAGGGACATAAATTTTACGGAACAAAGAACTATGATGCTTTTTTGAAATATGTCTATAATGATTATATGACATTGCCACCAAAGGAAAAGAGAACCTCCCATGCTCCTGTATCTAGTTTTAACTTTAATGTTCAAAGTAAAAGCGTTGATAGGGAGAAGGTAAAATGAAAAATGCGATTATACTAGCAGCAGGAAAATCTGATTGTTTTGCTCCGTTTACATATGAAAAACCCAAAGGCTTGTTTCGGGTAAAGGGCGAAATTCTCATAGAAAGACAGATAGAGCAACTAAAAGAATCAGGAATAGAAGACATTTATATAGTTATTGGCTATATGAAGGAAAAATTTTTCTATTTGGAGCAGAAGTATGGTGTTCATTTAGTTGTAAATAATGAGTTTGGCAAGAAGGGAAATCTCTATTCACTTTATGTGGTTAGACAATACCTTTCAAATTCATTTATTTGTTGTGCTGATCATTACTTTGTCACCAACCCGTTTATAGAGGAAAATTCGGACAACCGTTCATACCGTGCAGTATCATATCAGACTGGGAAATTCCGGGAATTTGGAGTTATGTGTTCAGATGCAGATGCGATCACCGATTTAACTATAGGTGGAAAAGACTCACTAGCCATGGTTGGACACGCATATATGAATGAGGGGTTTAGCCAAATATTTCGGAAACTTATGGAATCTGAAATAAATGACTTTGGTGTCGCTTCAATGTTTTGGGAAGAATTTTATGCAAAACATATGCGTCAGCTCACATTTTATAAAAAAGAGTTTTCGCCAAATGCAATTTTGGAATTTGATAGCATCGACGATCTACGAACGTTTGATTCGGAGTTTCTTTTGAATGTTGATTCGGAAATAATTACAAATATCTGCGAGACTTTAAAATGCAATCCTAATTCAATTATTGATATATCTGTGATTAATGCAGGACTTACCAATGTTTCGTTTGCATTTGAGTGCAATGGAGAAAAGTATGTCTATCGTCATCCGGGTGGAACAGCAGGAAATTTGATTGATCGTCAATCAGAACTTTTTGCACAGTTGACAGCAAAAAAGATAGGTATTGATAAATCCGTGATACATATGGAAATGGCAGGATGGAAGATTTCACATTATGTTCAGAATGCCAAAAACTGTAACTTTGAAAAATCAAATGAGCAGCTGACAGTTGCAATGAAGTATTTGCATCGTTTGCATGAGGTCGAACCAGATGAAAGCGTAAAAATCTTTGATAATGTTGCAGAAGGTAAAAAATTGATGGATATTGCATCTGCAACAAAAGGAAATCTGCGAAAAGGGTTTGCTGATCTTGTTGAAAAAGTAGAAAGGCTATATCCATTGGTAAAGGCCGATGCTAAAAGACTAGGGTATGGTTTAGTTCTCTGCCACAATGATACATATGAACCAAACTATCTTTATGATGAAAAAGGAGAAATATACCTGATTGATTGGGAATACACTGGTTTAAACTATGCGGCGAATGATATTGGATGTATTTTATGTCGTTATGATTGGTCGGATGAGCAGATAGAGAGATACCTAAAGGCTTTTGTTGGTAGAACGTTAACGGAAGATGAACATCGGTATTATATTGCATTTATCCCTATTTCAGCGTTTTATTGGTTCTGTTGGGGGCTTTATAAAGGTAGCGTTGGCGATGATGACAGTTTTTTCTTCTTGCCATCTTACAGAAATTTGGTGAGATTTATTGACTTCGCATTGGAAAGTTATGGAGAAAAGGAATAATGGTCACAGTAATAATTCTTGCGGGTGGAGTTGGTTCTCGTGTGGGTGCAGGGCGTCCGAAGCAGTTTGTTGAAGTACTTGGAAAACCAGTTTTGGCATACACAATTGAAATTTTTCAGAACAATCCTCAGATAGACGCTATAGAGGTTGTTTGCCATAAGAAATGGAAAGAGTATCTTACGGGAATGATCGAACAATATGGTCTGAGCAAAGTAAAGTGGATTGCAGATGGCGGAGATACTTTTCAAGATTCTGTAATGGGCGGTATCAATAATTTAAAGGACAAAATCAAGCCTGATGATTATGTTATGATACAATATGGATCAGCACCATTTACATCGGATAAAATTGTCAATGATGTGATCCGTGTGATGAAGGATAAAGGATCAGCTATTACAGCTACGCCATGTTATCAGTTGTTAGGAAGTAATGACGAAAATGCTACTAGCAAGACCTGGGTTGATAGGGATAAATATATTCAGATCGCATGTCCTTATGGGTTCAGATTTGATTATCTTCTGAATGTGTATAAGAGGGCAAAAGAAAAAGGCTTAATTGAAAAGGTCGAACCGCATACAACTTCTTTGATGTATGCTCTTGGAGATAGATTGTATCAGGCGTATGGAGATCAGACAAATATTAAAATTACAACAAAAGAAGATCTTGCGTTATTTGAGGGTTATGTACTATTGCAACAAAGAAAAATGAAGCTATGAAATTGATTTGATGAAATTAATGTACGTGAATTACCCTCCGCTTAATTTCTGATGAAATTTGAAGTGGGGACTTTTGAGGAGTCTTTTGACTCCAGTTTAAGAAGTTTGATATTTAAGTTTCCACCTGACTTCAGGCAATCCTTATTCTTACAGGCGTATCCACGTCGCCTCTAGCATATAGAGCATCTAAGCTCACAATGTTACTTTTACGCATGATGTTTGAAACCGGCACAAATAACAAGACATAAGTTGTCGATGAGAAAGAAAAGGTTTGTACTTAGCTTACGCCAAATTCAGTATCTAGAAGAACTTTTAGAAGCTTAAAAAATAGTAAAAAAAGAATTGACAGGGGATAATCATTCATGCGTTTGTCGTGGCTGGCGCAGTGCTTCATGAACCGGTTTGCGGAGCGTATCATTGAGATGGGATTCCCCACACAGGATCAAGGTAAAGTAATTAACCGAGTCGTAGCCGTAGTTCATGAGCATCTTGATGTCATTTAGGATTCCGGTATTCAGGTACTGTGCTTCATCAATGGCGAGAAGAAG
>OJMP01001510.1_pt1 | contig 15287 bp, 7 predicted proteins | sample 1597311 | NCBI WGS metagenome assembly OJMP01 (sample SAMEA2452134, study PRJEB22498) | human gut metagenome | biome: human feces; feature: human gut; material: feces | place: Australia | collected 2012 | reverse complement strand
CCGCCAGCCAGACCTTGCAGGCATTGCAGGAATTGTACGAAGAAAAGCTGGTGACATACCCCAGAACGGACAGCCAGTTTGTGACCGAGGATATGAGAACGACAGTGGAATCTCTGGTGCTGGCTCTGGATGGCCAGACTGTGGATGTGAGCTGCGTTATCAATAACAGCAAGGTCACAGACCATCACGCAATCCTGCCGACGATGCAGGGCGCAAAGTGTGATAAGGAAAAGCTGTCCGAAACCAAGCAGAAGATTCTTTCGCTTATCATCTGGAAACTGGTGCAGGCTGTGCAGCCGTCGTTCATCTATGAGGATGTGCTGGTAACCGTGTGCTGCCAGGGCAGGAACTTCACGGCAAAATATAAGGATGTTCTGCAGCCCGGTTATACTGCAAAGCCTGTTCCGTTTGTAGAGCCTGAAAAGAATAAAGATGTACCTTTCCCGAAAAAGATGGAGCAGGGGATGGTTATTCCGGTGGTACAGGCAGAGAAAAAGCATGGCTTTACTTCACCGCCGAAAGTCTACACCGAAGATACCCTGCTGTCGGCCATGGAAACAGCAGGCAACAAGGAATTTGAAAAGGACACGGAGAAGAAAGGTCTGGGAACCCCTGCAACGCGCGCTGCGATTCTGGAAAAGCTGGTATCCTCCGGCTATGTGCAGCGTAAAGGCAAGCAGATGATTCCCACGGAGGACGGTGTGGCCGCGATCCGCAATATCCCGGACTACCTGAAATCTGCCAGTATGACAGCCGAATGGGAAAATGACCTGCTGCGGATGGAGCGCGGCGAGATCAAGCCCTATGATTTTATGCAGGGCATCCACGGATTGCTCGATAAGATGCTGGCTGATCTCCGGCAGATTCCTACCGTCGCGGCAGCTCCCTATCATAATAAGGTAAGCGTAGGAAACTGCCCGGTCTGCGGCAATCCTGTACATGAGAGCAAACTTAGCTTTTGTTGTGCAGACCGTAGCTGCAAATTTGCACTCTGGAAAGAAAGCAGATACTTGTCCAATATGAGAAAGACGCTGGACAAGAAGATGGCCACAGACCTTTTGCAGAAAGGCCGCACCCATGTGAAAGATTTCTATTCCACAAAGAAGGATAAGACATTCGCCGCTGACCTTGTGATGCGCGTCGAGGATGGCCGTGCACAGTACAGTCTGGAATTTCCAAAAACACCGATGAAAACGAAAACGTAAAGGAGGTTTGACCCTTGCCACAGATTAACGATATTCGAGAATTGGCGCAGCAGAACGCCCGGTATGTCAGTAACTCGCCACAGGACTGGATGAGTTATCTGGATGTGGCGGCGCGGCTGTACCGCTATTCGTTCACCGATGCACTCCTGATCCACGCGCAGCGGCCCGATGCGACCGCCTGCGCAGAAATGGAACTCTGGAATCAGAAAATGAGCCGCTGGGTCAACCGTGGCGCAAAAGGCATCGCGCTTCTGGATGATACCGGACCGCGTACCAAGCTGCGGTATGTGTTCGATATTGCTGACACCCATCTGGTGCGCGGCGGCAGAACACCGCTCTTATGGAATCTGGACAGCCACGAGCATGAGCAGACGATTTTAGACCATCTGGCAGACACCTACGGCCTGTCGCAGACAGACAGCATGAACACCGCCCTGATGGAGCTGGCACAGCAGCTGACCGCCGACAATCTGGATGAAGCGATGGACGGTCTGGCTTATGAGGTGGCGGATACGTTTCTGGAAGAACTGGACGAAGATAATATCCGCGTCCGCTTTCGGGAACTGATGACCAACAGTATCTTCTATACGCTTTCCCGCCGCTGCGGGCAGGAGCCTATGGATGTGCTGGACGATGATGACTTTATCCGCATTGTGGATTTCAACAAGCTGCCGGTGCTGTCGTTCCTTGGCAACGCGGTTTCCGAACAGTGCGAAGCGGTTCTTTTTGACATTGGCCGAGAGATGCGGAAAATTTACAAAAAAGAAATCACGCAGCAGCTTGAAAAATCCGTTGACAGCTTGTATAATACCAATACGGACTTTAGCACGTTAAAGCGTGAAACTAAAGAAAACACGACCAAAGGAGGACAAGAAAATGGAGTTGACGTATTACCGCAAGGGAGAGTATCTGTTCCCGAATCTGGCCGTGCAGGACGAGCCGCAGACCATCGGGAAGTACGGGATGCTGCGCAGGACGTATCTGAAAGAGAACCGCAAGAACTGGTATCAGAGTATGCTGATGAGCGGCAGGCTGAACCAGCATCTGGCGCAGATCGAGGAAGCAGCGGAGAGCCGGGTGGAAACGCTGCTGGACAGCCTGAACGAGAAGTTCCCGGCACCGAGCAAGGAGCAGGACCCGCTGGCATGGGCGGCGCACCAGAACAACCTGACAGCGATGGCCGAGGAAATCGTCTTGAAGGAATTGGTGTACAATTAACCGAACCGACAACAGAACAGGATTTGAGCGAAGCAGAGGAAGAAATTGCCTCTGCTTTTTCTTTTCCTGATCTGCCGACCGTGGAACAGCAGATCCACGCCATTGAAGCACCGATCCAGGCGCAATATGCGGATGAAATTGCACTTGATCCCGAAGTGGTCGATGAAATCCTGCGCACGGGCAGCAACCGCAGCAAGGGCCAGCTGCGTCTGATCTACAATTTCATGGTTGAGAAAACCCCGGAAGAATACACAGAGTTCGTGAAAAACGAATATGGTACGGGCGGCAAAGGCTTTGAAATTGACGGCGCAAAGTATGCAGTCTGGTTCGATGATTTAGGGCTGCGTATTGCAGTAGGCAGCACGGCAAAGGGCGGCACGCTTGTCAATGCGTTTTTGTCGTGGGAGGATGTGAGCAATCGTATCCATGAACTGCTCCGGCAGGGTGAGTATGCTCCGCAGGCGGTTCTGGATGCTGCACGGCAGAATGCTTTGCAGGAACACGCGCAGACATTGGCCTATATGGAGCGCGACTTGGCAGATGGCGTTGCCGAAGCAGTCTTTCAGGATACAGAAATCTTCAGGGGCGGTTTCCCAGAACTGACAGACAGGCTGGCAGACTTGCTGGATGATACGGATTTTCTGACCGATCTCAATGAGAGATTGTCCGCGCTGGGAGAAGCCTACGTCGAAGATAAAGACCTGATGCGGATGCACTTTTATAAGCCGGATAAGGTTGCGGCTCTGTTCCAGCAGTTTGCAAAGCCTTATCAGAATTTTGCCGCAAGAGATGGCTTTCACTGGAATGAGTATAAAAAGTTCATCACGGAAGATGAAATCAATGCTTACTTCACACGGGGCAGCAATTATTCAGACAGTCGGCTGGCAATCTATTCGTTCTTCTTAAATCATGAAGATAAGAAAGAGCGGGCTGACTTCCTGAAAGACCATTACGGAATCGGCGGCAGCAGCCATGCACTCTGTGGGGCAGACGATTCTCACGAAGATCACGATGGCAGGGGCATTGATTTGGAGCGCGGGCCATACGGGAACCCGGATGCAAGCGTTCATCTGAACTGGAATCAGGCCGCAGGCCGGATCGACCAGCTTATCCGTGACAGTGAATATCTGAAACCTGCGGACTATTCCCGGATGCCTGTCTATGAGCGCGAGCGGATGGCAATGCGGGTGATGGGCTTCTATCACCATCTGCCGAACAACGTGGAGCGGCCTTACCCGCAAGACCTTTACCATGAAGAAGGCCGAAAGGCTCTTGTTGAAAAGCTGGCAGACACCGAACTTTCGGCAGAACTGTTGGAGCAGATGGACAATGCGCTTCTGTCTGTGCCGCTGGATTCCGAAGAATATGAGCGTAAGGCAGAATCCCTCTCTATCCTGCACCAGTATGTTGAGGGAACGTACACGATTTTCCCGGAAAAGAAGAGGGCTGTTGAGATCGCGGTTCCTGAACAGGGGCAAATGTCCATATTCGACTTTATGGAGCAGGAGCCGCAATCGAAAGAGCAGTCAACCGCCGCAGCGGTTGAGAAACCCAAAAAAGATGCGCCTCTTGCAGATGAAAAGTATTCGGAGCAGACGCTGCAGCCCCTGCCACTGGATGCCGCCAACGAATATAACGCACTGAAAGAGCGCTACCCGGATGCTCTGGTCGGCTATGAGCAGTACGGAAACTTTGAGTTCTACGGCGAGGATGCAAAGCGTGTTTCAGAACTTCTTGGCAGCAAGCTGTTGGAAAAGGAAACTGCACTCGGCAAAGTTGAGGTATCTGGTTTTCCGCGTGAACAGTGGGTTTCACAGGCAATGAAGCTCTGGAAGCAGGGGGAGAACGTCTATCTGTCCGGCCAGCAGGAAGATGGAACCCATGCCCAAACGAAATACTTCCGCAGAGAGGAATATCTGCCTGTTAATACCATCATCGAACTGGACGATAGAGAGTTCCGTGTGGATTCGGTGGACTTTGGAAATGGAACGGTCAGTTTGCAGGACATGACCCTTGCAAAAGAAGCCCGGTATCCGATTTTCCGAACGGAACAGCTGGAGTACATTCGGCATTTGTACGAACAGGCAGATGTACCGATGGAAGAAGCGGTTGAAATCACAGTCTTTACGGCTCTGCACAATGCGGGTGTGGCCTACGAGGATTTCTCCCCGGAGCAGATGGATGTGATCTATTCGGTGGCAGAAGCAGGCGGCGAGTTGGAAGAACTGCTGAATCCTGACTTCCCGCCAGAACAGATGCAGCTGATCGCAGATGTGCAGAACCGAACGGATGCCATCAGCCGTGCAGCAGCAGAGGAAGCCCTTGAACCGCTGACCCAGCAGCCTATGACCCCGGCAGAGGTCAACCATGCAAGGCGGCAGCACAACCTTCCACTGGACAGTGAAGCAGAAACAGAACAGCCTGTACAGCCCAAACAGGAACCTATGAACTTCCGTATTACGGACGATGATCTCGGCGCAGGAGGGCCGAAAACAAAGTATAAAGCCAATGTGGAAGCCATTCGGGTGCTGCAAACGCTGGATGCAGAGCAGCGGCAGGCCACAGCGGAGGAACAGGAAATCCTTTCTCGGTATGTGGGCTGGGGCGGCATTCCGCAGGCGTTCGATGAAAACAACGCGGAATGGTCGAAAGAGTATGCCGAACTGCAGTCCCTGCTCACGGCAGATGAGTATAAGGAAGCCCGCGCCAGTACCCTGAATGCGTTTTACACTCCCCCTACGGTCATCAAGGCGATGTATGAAGCCCTGGGCAATATGGGGTTGTCCAAAGGCAATGTGCTGGAACCGTCCTGTGGTATCGGCAACTTTATGGGTCTTGTGCCGGACAGCATGGAGAAGATTCGGATGTACGGTGTGGAGCTGGACAGCATTTCGGGACGCATTGCACAGCAGTTGTACCAGAAAAACAAGATTGCGGTGCAGGGCTTTGAAACAATGCAGTTCCCGGACAGTTTCTTTGACTGTGTTGTGGGCAACGTGCCATTCGGCAATTACAAAGTGCCGGATAAGCGGTATGACCGCCACAATTTCCTCATCCACGATTATTTTATCGCCAAGAGCCTTGACCTTGTGCGTCCGGGCGGTGTGGTAGCAGTGGTAACGTCCAGCGGTACGATGGATAAGAAGGATTCCTCTGTCCGTGAGTACCTTGCCAACCGTGCCGATCTGGTAGGTGCGATTCGTCTGCCGAACAATGCGTTCCAGCGCAATGCCAACACCGGCGTAGTTGCTGACATCCTGTTCCTACAAAAGCGTGACCGTGCAGCGGTGGAGCAGGCAGACTGGGTGGATCTCGGTGAAACGCCGGAAGGATATTCCATCAACCAGTATTTTGCGCAGCATCCTGAGATGGTGCTGGGAGAGATCACCACGGAAAGCACTCAGTATGGCAAGCAGGAAACGACGGTCAAGCCCATCGAGGGCGCAGACCTTGCCCAGCAGTTGAAAGAAGCAGTTGGAAATATCCATGCCACCATCACGGAGCCAGAAATCTCCGACGATGAACTGGATGTGCAGGAAGAACCCATCCCGGCAGACCCAAGTGTGAAGAATTTCAGCTTCACAAACGTGGATGGGCAGATTTACTACCGTGAAAATTCTTTTATGAATAAGGTGGAACTGCCTGCCGTAACTGCAGAGCGGGTGCTGGGCATGATCGCTCTGCGGGAAACCACCCGGAAGCTGTTGGATTGTCAGCTGCATGATGGTTCGGATGCAGAAGTTCAGCTTTTGCAGAATGAACTAAAACAGCAGTACACCGCATTTAAGGCGCAGTATGGTCTGATCAACAGCATTGCCAACAAGCGGGCGTTCCGACAGGACAGCAGTTATTGCCTGCTGGCATCTCTGGAAATTCTGGATGAGGAGAAGAATCTCAAACGACTTGCCGATATTTTTACCAAACGTACCATCCGTAAGCCGGAGCCTGTTACCTCGGTGGATACACCCAGCGAAGCTCTGGCACTTTCCATCGGAGAAAAAGCAAAGGTGGATGTGCCGTTTATGATGCAGCTCTGCGGCAAACCGGAACAGGAGATCACGGATGAACTGGCAGGTGCGATTTTCCGAAATCCTGTGACACAGCAGTGGGAAACCTCGGATGAATACCTGTCCGGCAATGTGCGTGAAAAACTGGCCACAGCAGAAACCTTTGCGGCAAACCATGCTGAATATCAAATCAATGTGGATTACCTGAAACGGGTACAGCCCAAGGATTTGGATGCTTCGGAAATTGAAGTGCGCCTTGGTGCAAACTGGGTAAAGCCGGAGTACATCACGCAGTTTATGAAAGAAGTGTTCAAAACCCCGAACTACTATGCCGGGATTGACATTAAGGCAACCTACTCCGAAATTTCAGGTGCATGGAACATTTCGGGTAAGTCGCTGGATCGCGGAAATCCGCTTGTCACCAACACTTACGGAACCCTGCGCGTCAACGGCTATAAGCTGCTGGAAGATGCGCTGAATCTCCGCGATACCAAAATCTACGATACGATTCACGATGCGGATGGCGACCACCGTGTGCTGAATAAGCAGGAAACCATGCTTGCACAGCAGGCACAGGAATCCATTCGGGAAGCGTTTAAGCAGTGGATTTTCAAGGATTTAGACCGCCGCGAGGATTTGTGTGCGACCTATAATCGGATTTTCAATGCGATTCGGCCCCGTGAGTACGATGGCAGTCATATCCGCTTCGAGGGCATGACCCCGGAAATCTCTCTGATGCCGCACCAGAAAAATGCGGTAGCGCACATTCTGTACGGCAACAATACGCTGCTGGCGCATTGCGTGGGCGCAGGCAAGACCTTCCAGATGATTGCTGCCGGCATGGAGAGCCGCAGGCTGGGCCTGTCGCAGAAGAATCTCTATGTGGTACCGAATCACCTCACGGAGCAGTGGGGCGCAGATTTCCTGCGGCTCTATCCCAATGCTAATGTGCTGGTGGCAACGAAAAAGGACTTTGAACCCAGTAATCGAAAGCAGTTCTGCTCCCGTATCGCAACCGGCGATTACGATGCCATCGTGATCGGTCATTCGCAGTTTGAGCGTGTGCCGCTTTCCCCGGAACGGCAGAAAGCCATTGTAGAGCGTCAGATCGACGATATTACGCTGGCTCTGGCCGATGCCCGGAGTGAGGATAGTCGCAGTTTTACGGTCAAGCAGATGGAAAAAACAAAGAAAATGCTGGAAGCAAAGCTGCAAAAGCTGAACGACCAGACGAGAAAGGATGATGTAGTTACATTTGAGGAACTGGGTGTTGACCGTCTGTTTGTGGACGAGTCACATTTCTATAAAAATATGTTCCTCTACACGAAAATGCGAAATATCGCGGGTATCGCCCAGACCGATGCCCAGAAGTCCAGCGATATGTTTGCAAAGTGTCAGTATCTGGACGAACTGACAGGCGGCAAGGGTGTGACCTTTGCAACTGGAACCCCGGTCAGCAACTCGATGGTGGAGCTGTACACCATTATGCGTTATCTCCAGTATGACACCCTGCAGAAGATGGGATTGAGCCACTTCGATGATTGGGCGGCATCCTTTGGTGAAACCGTCACGGCAATCGAGCTTTCCCCGGAAGGAACCGGCTACCGTGCCAAAACACGTTTTGCCAGGTTCTTTAATCTGCCGGAGCTGATTTCTCTGTTCAAGGAATCCGCAGATGTACAGACAGCAGATATGCTGAACCTGCCTGTGCCGCAAGCAGAGTACATTAACGAAGTGCTGAAACCGAGCGAAACGCAGGAAGAAATGGTGAGTTCCTTTGCAGACCGTGCCGAGGCTGTACGTAACGGTAATGTGAATCCAAGATTCGATAATATGCTCAAGATCACCAACGATGGCCGAAAACTGGCACTCGACCAGAGGCTTATGAACGAGATGCTGCCGGACGAGCCGGAGAGTAAGGTGAATCGCTGTGTGGACAATGCGTTCAAGGTCTGGGAAGAATCTGCCCCGGATAGGGGAACACAGTTGATCTTCTGTGACTTATCGACACCAAAAGCGGATGGCACATTCAACGTATATGATGATGTGCGGGAGAAGCTGGTGGCGAGAGGTGTTCCTCGTGAGGAAGTGGCGTTCATTCACGAGTTCAACACGGAAACGAAAAAAGCAGACCTGTTTGCAAAGGTGCGTGCCGGACAGGTGCGTATCCTGATGGGGTCTACTCCGAAACTTGGCGCAGGAACCAATATTCAGGATCGGCTGATTGCCCTGCATCATCTGGATTGTCCGTGGAAGCCCTCTGACCTGGAACAGCAGGAGGGTCGTATTCTCCGGCAGGGAAACCGAAATAAGCAGGTGAAAATCTATCGTTACGTCACTGAAAATACGTTTGATTCGTATATGTGGCAGATTCTGGAAAATAAGCAGAAATTCATCTCGCAGATCATGACTTCTAAATCCCCTGTCCGTGCCTGCGATGATGTGGACGATACCGCACTGTCCTATGCCGAAATCAAGGCACTGGCAACGGGCAATCCCTACATCAAGGAAAAGATGGACTTGGATATTCAGGTCAGCAAACTGAAACTGCTGAAGGCCAATCACACCAGTCAGATTTATAGTTTGGAATCGGATATTGCGCGCCGCTATCCGCGAGAAATCGCTGCGGCAAAGGGTCAGATCGAAGCCCTGAAAACCGATATGGAAGCGGCAAAACCGCTTCTGGCGCAGGATAAAGACCACTTCTCTATGGAAATCAGCGGCAAGGTGTACACCGAACGCAAGGAAGCGGGCGCGGCCATCATCGAGGCTTGTAAGGCTTTGAAGGCGGCTGGCACCGAGGGCAGGATCGGCAGCTACGGTGCGTTTGAACTGCACTCCCGGTTTGACAACTTCGATAAGGTGTTCCGTTTGTCCATCAAGGGCGCATGGAACTATTCGATGGAAGTCGGCAAAGACCCGCTGGGTAATATCCTGCTGGCAGGCATTGAAAGAACGCTGCCGCAGGTGGAACGCAGACTGGAAACCTTGGAACAGCAGTTGGCGCAGGCAAAGGAAGAAGCCAAACGTCCCTTTGCGCAGGAAGCGGAACTGGCTGAAAAATCTGCGCGCCTTGCGGAGCTGAACTCTCTGCTCAACATGGATGAAAAGGGCAGTGAGGATGCGCTGGGAGTGGACGAGGATGCAGCCGAAACCGAGGTTGCAGACAGGCCGCGCCAGCCTGTGAACTATGCAGGCCGCGTTGCAGAGCGCACTGCGGACAATGTGCGGAAACCCTCTGTGCTGGCGCAGCTTCATGCAAAACAGGCAGAGCGCAGCGCAGAACCGCAGAAATCCCAGAAGCGGAAAAGTCACGATATGGAACTGTAAATGAGAGCAGCCCCGTCAGTTTTGTCTGGCGGGGCATTTTTTTGAAGGAGGGCATTTGCTGACATTAACACCGATCAATTTGAAAACGGCAAACGCATTTGTGCAGCAGCATCACCGCCACCATAAACCGACGCGAGGACATAAGTTCTCCATTGGCGTATCGGAAAATGGCGCATTGGTGGGCGTTGCTATCTGCGGCAGGCCCGTAGCGCGGAGGCTGGACGATGGCTATACGCTGGAAGTCAATCGCCTGTGTACGGATGGAACGCCGAACGCTTGCAGTATTTTGTATGCGGCGGCATATCGTGCAGCACGGGCCATGGGCTACAACAAAGTTGTTACCTACATTCTGGACACGGAGAATGGCAGCTCCCTGAAAGCTGCCGGCTACACCTGTGAGGGCAGAGCCGGAGGATTGGAATGGAATGGCGCGAAGGCACCGAAACAGGCTGACCAATATCCGCGCCAGATGAAAACACGATGGGTCAAGAAAAAGGAGGGCTTGCATGGCAGTTGACCGCAAACAGCAGATGAAAGAAATCACGGAACGGCTGGAGCAGGGCGTAAAGGACATTTTTACATCGGAAATGTACACGACGTATCTGCGCACGATGGCAAAATTCCACAATTACAGTTTCAACAATACGCTGCTGATCGCTATGCAGCGGCCTGATGCCACACTGGTGGCAGGGTTCCAAGCATGGAAAAACAAGTTTAACCGCTACGTCAAAAAAGGCGAAAAGGGCATCAAGATCATTGCCCCGGCTCCTATCAAGGAAGTGGAGGAGCGCGAGAAAATCGACAAGGATACGGGTCTGGCTGTGCTGAACGAAAACGGTGAGCCTGAAATGGAACGTGTGGAGTATGTGGTTCCGCGTTTCCGCGTGACAACGGTTTTTGATGTTTCGCAGACTGATGGTGAACCGATTCCGTCGCTGGAAGTGAACGAACTGACGGCCAGTGTCAAAGACTATGCGCTGCTTACAGCGGCAATCGAGCAGGTATCACCTGTGCAGATGCGGTTTGATGAAATCGAAGGGGATGCCAAAGGCTATTACAGTGATGCCGACAAAGAAATCTGCATTCAGGTCGGCATGGGCGAGAGCCAGACCATAAAGACGATGATACACGAGGTTGCCCATGCGATGCTGCATAACAGCGATTTGATGAAGCAGAACGGCGAGGAAAAAGATCGGCTTACGAAAGAAACCGAAGCCGAAAGCATTGCATTTACGGTCTGCTCGGCACTTGGCATTGATACGTCCGATTATTCATTTCCTTATGTGGCAAGCTGGGCCAGCGGCAAGGAGATGAAGGAACTGAAAGATTCGATGGATACGATTCGATTGACCGCAGCCGACTTTCTGGAAAAGCTGGAAGCGGCAGTCGCAGAAAAGAGCGCAGAGCGCATGACCGCGATGAAGTATGCGGAAAAGTTGATTGCCGACAAGGAGCAGGAAAAAACGATTTTCGATGATGAGCAGCGAAACCTCATCGTGAATTTTGCTTTCAAGCTGGATGACCGGGCTGCAACGGAAGAACTGGTGAACGGTCTGACGGCTGCACTGGCCGAGGATGACAAAGAAGAAGCCAACCGCCTGATGTACGATGCGCAGGAGAAAATCGAAAATCTCCCGGATGGAATGATTGGTCTTTCGGAAATGCACGACTACGGTTATTTGAAAGATGATGTGCTGCCGCTGACGAAAGAGGGCGCACGGGAGTGGCATCGGCTGGGCGAACGGATTTACCCGCTGTTTCAGGATGGCACGGCAGGAGATTTCGCCAGTCAGGAAGAGATCGAACAGCATGATGGCATTTTCGGAATCAAGGCTGACGCATGGAGTGCAATTTTGCTGGAAAAGAACGAAGAGTATCTGGAAGATGAGTATGCCCGCCCGGATGCCGCACTGACGGTGATAAGTCGGGAGCAGGCTCTGCGGCTGTTTGATGAGGGCAAGCAGATTTATCTTATCCGTATCAGCCCGTGGCCAGTTCTTGTCACAGGGCGTGAAGAAATCGAACGTGGAAGTGACTATTTCCAGATTGCTAAGGAAGATTTGGAAAAGGACAAGCAGAAAACAATGGAAAACGGCGAGAAAGCACCCGTTGAAAAGCTGGCAGTAGACCTTGACGATTTTGCCTTTGACTTCGATTTCTACCATGACGAATGTTCTTACAGCATTTAGCTGTCAAAGAATATTCGTCATTTTTTATTTGCTAAATAGCGACATCACAAGGGGCGTAGTTCACAACTACGCCTTTTCTTGTATTCACCGACACATCGGGTGTCGGCAAAGGAAGTGCGCTTGGAATCTCGATGGTGCCCACGCAGTTGTAGTGAATGCGGAGCCGCTGCTCCCACACACCGTTGACCTTTTCTGCATTGAACACTTCGATTTTTTCAACCAGTTCATTCAGCATCCGGGGTGTCAGCTTTTTTGCTCTGGTGTACTTGCGAACCAGACTGATGAACATATCCGTTGTCATAGTACGGCTGCTCTGCTTTTCGATTTCGGAGCGGAGCTGTTTGATTTTCTCGGTCAGCTCCTTTTGCTCGTCCTCATATCTCCGGGACATTCTGGAAAAGCGCTCGTCAGAGATTTTGCCGGAAACATTGTCCTCATAGATGCGCTCAAAAAGGCCGTCCAGTTCTTCATCACGGGCAAGGAGTGCTTTCAACTCTTTCTCTTTCAGCTTGCGGTCGGCTTCGTCCGCCTGCTGGGAGTGCCCGATAACAGCCTTCAAAAAGTCGTCCTCATAGAGGCTGGCAAACTTGGTCAGCCGCCGAATCTCGCCCAGCACCACTTCTTCCAGAAAGTCTACCCTGATGTAGTGGGTGGATTGGCAGGTGCCACGGTTGCCCTTGTAGTTGGAGCAGTTGAAATACTTGATTTCCGGGTTGCCCTGATTGAAGTGGAAATGCAGATTGCAGCCGCAGTCTGCGCAGACAAGCAGGCCGGAGAACATATTGTGTTCTCCGTTGCTGGTACGGCGTTTGCGCATTTTTCCGCGCTTCTGCTGTACCTGCTCAAACACGGCACGTTCAATAATTGGCTCGTGAATATTTTGGAACACAACCCAATTTTCCGGGTCGTTATGAATCCGCTTCTTATTCTTGTAGGACTTGGAGTAGGTTTTGAAGTTCAGAACATCACCACAATACTCCTGCTGGTACAGAAGATGGGTAATCGTGGAGCCATTCCACTTGGTGGCGGGGCGCGTCTTGGTCTTTCCGGGACGGCCGATGCCTTTCTGAATCCAGTAGGCCTGCGGCGTCAGGATGCCTTCCTTTTCAAACTGGGTGGCAATCTGTTCCGTGCCAAAGCCCTCCAACGTCATATCAAAAATGCGCCGGACAACTTGTGCAGCTTCTTCATCAATGACCCAATGCTTGGGATTGTTCGGGTCCTTGATATATCCATAGGGAGGAAGTCCCATCGGTTCGCCGGAGTTGCCTTTGATTTTATTACTGATACGGCGTTTCTTGCTGATGTCACGGGCATACCACTCATTGAACAGGTTTCGGATGGGTGCCAGTTCGTTTTCTCCCTCGGCCGTGTCGATGTTGTCCGAAACGGCAACAAGTCGGATGTCATGGTCTGGGAAAAATTCTTCTGTCAGCCGCCCGACCTCGATATAGTTTCGGCCCAGACGGGAAAGGTCTTTGACGAACACAGCAGAGGCTTTTCCTTGTTCAAGCTGCTGCATCATCTCAACGAAACCGGGACGGTTCATGGTCACGCCGGAAATGCCATCATCCAGAAAGTGAACCAGATTGGTATAGCCTTTTTCCTTTGCAACTTTGGTGAGCAGCTTCTTTTGGTTGCCGATGCTGTAACTCTCGCCCTCCAAATTATCATCACGGGAAAGACGCTCATAGAGAAAAGCGGTTGCTTCACGGGATTTCTTGTTACTCGACTGTTTCATACTCGCTCCTTTCTTGGGACAGTCGAATAGCAAATTCACTTGTACACCTATATTATAACACAATCCGCTTTCTCTGTCCGCTGCCTCCCGAAAGGTCATTATAATTTTTCGCTTTCGGATTTCATCAGCCGGAGAAGAACTTCTCCTAAGGTCTGGGAGCTTTCTTCTTTGAACACCGGCTCAACGATAAAGGAGCGATTGCCAATACGATAAGTCGAATCCAGAGTAAGCATCTCTGGATTTTTTGTTTTTTCAGGGTTTGTCTTTTTCGCTTGCATCGTAAAAATTCCCTTTCTTAAAAATCAAAAAATGAGCCAACGGATGGCTGCTGGCAGCAACCCACGGGAATCTCACCCCCGCATTCCTCATGCAGCCCTACTCATTGCCTGCGACGCTCTGAACGCTCGGACTTTGACGGTAAGGGAGTATCAGCCTGCCTGTATGTCATGGCCCGCAAGCAGCCGCGCTTGCATTGCGGCGTGGTAGTGATCGCTCCACTTTTCAGAGAAAAGTATCTTGGCGCACCCGCCGTCCGGCTCGATACAGACAGCAACGTATCCGTTTGCCCTATGATGCACCGCCATTGTCCTGCGGGCTTTCTTTGTCAAAGAACTAGAAAAGGCATCGTATGGAAAGGGGAACAGCACACGATGCCTACGTTGAATCAGGTCAAGTCAAAATCAAGGATAGCAATTATCAGTTTTGCTTCCAGACGATTGCGCAGTTCTTCATCAACTTGCAGACGAGGATAGCCGTCAGAGCCATAGCTCGTCCGAGTTGACAGTGCAGCAATGTAGCTAGAATAATGCCGGACTACCCGGCTCACTGCTTCGGCGTCTCCTGCAACAGCGGCAGCGATTATCGGGTAAGGAAGGAGCGATGCCCGTGTGTGCGCAGATTTAGTCATCCGCTTCACCTCCCATCAGCTTTTTCAGCAGCCGATAGGCTTTATACCTGCGAGTATTGACCGTTCTTCTGGCCATGCCCATGCACTTTGCTATCTGTTCGTCTGTCATCCATAGAAACCAGTGCATCATAAAAATTTCCCGGTCTTTTGGTGACAGCCGTAGAAGTGCTGTGGCCAATCGGTCGTTCTCGATTAGGACAACAGCATTTCCCACGGGAAAAGCCGTATACTCCCATGAGTAACGATCATAAACCGCAAGCTGGGCCATGTCTGCCTCGGACAGTTCCTCCAAAGATGCAAAACGTTTTTGATGACGGCTGATCTGCCGATAGCCGTTACATGCCTCGCATTTCAACACCTTTTTGCAGTAGCTGTCAAAGGCGTGCTGCTTGTGTTCGTAGTAGCGGTTTGGTTTCAAGTTTTCACCTCCCCTCGTGCTGGGAGGCAGCTCTTTTCTTCCCCTTTCGCTCACTACTCGTTCACCAACGGGTTCATTTGGCTGATTTTTAAGATTGGTATGAAAATTTTTCCTGCCGTTCATAGAATTGTTCCTTTCGTTCTGTTCGGGTTTATAGGCCGGAGCAAAACGAGGCGGAGAACGGCATCCGATACCCAATCGTAGGTTGTCAAAATGCGGGGCTTTATCGGATGTGAATTGAAGTATATAAAAAGCGAGCCACAACTCACTTC
>OJMP01001496.1_pt1 | contig 15415 bp, 18 predicted proteins | sample 1597311 | NCBI WGS metagenome assembly OJMP01 (sample SAMEA2452134, study PRJEB22498) | human gut metagenome | biome: human feces; feature: human gut; material: feces | place: Australia | collected 2012 | reverse complement strand
CTGATACCCGTCATTATACCGTTACGATGGCACCAGTTGATAATGTCCCAAGTAATTAGGAAGTAATCAATTGCCTCCCCTAACTTTATAACACCCACCTCTCGGTCTATTCGCTCCATAATGACCTCTTCACCCCAATCCTCAATGAGGTCTGGGTGACGCTCAAGACCGTCGGCTATAAGAGACAAAAAGAGGTCTTCATTTGTTTCGAACTGCTTCGCCTCTTCCTTCGTCATCTTATAGTGAGGCAAGTGTCTCTTCTTTACGTCGATGACAAAGGTTATCGCCTCAGCAATGTTTTCAAGGAATTCCAACCCTTCCATGAAACGGCTGTACACATCCATGAACCCTTCTTCGGTATCCGGGAACATTTGAGCCAACTCAACAAACAGTTGGTCGTTCGATTTAAAGTATTGATTATCGCTCTCGTAAGCAGTTGTTCCACCAATACTATGTAGGCGAGGTCTGATACAACTGTACTCCTCGTCAAGATACCACGCATCAACCGACGGAACGGGTAACAGGTTCTTATCCTTGAAGAATTTCTTCAGGTTCGTCAAATACCATTCGTCACGGTTATCATCTACATATTCGCATGGGTCTAACTGATACACGACAGCATCTATATGCAAGTCTTTCAACTTGTCGTAATCCGTTGTCTTCGGGTCAAGGAACATAATCAAATCATCATTGTTAGTAGTGATTTTATTGAAATCCTCAAGACCGATGTACTTCGGATTGTCACAGTTGATGAACTTGTTTATAGTAAGGAGGTCTCGCCAACCCTTGTCGTTCCTTGCATACACCTTAACAGTGAAGCGGAAATCCCGAGGCTGGTCATATACCACACACTCCATACCAATCACGCTCTTGATATCGTTCTTCTGGCATTCCGCTTGAAACTTCAATGCTCCGGCAAGTGAATTCTTTTCACAGATACCCAACGTCTTCACTCCAAGGAACTTTGCCTTCTTACACCAGTCGGCATACGTTCCCGTCCCGGACATCATTTCATACTGACCATGAACTCCCAAGAATACAGGGGTCTCAATTTCCTGTTTCGCTTGACCGATATATTTCAGCCGTGTGAGTTTCACATCATTCTCTTTACCTTTGGCGAGCATATAATACACTCCTCCAAAACTAAATGCGTAGAAGTCACACGATGTTTCGACGGATTCCTCTCCTGAGCCTTTACGCTTCGGGTCGGCAGGAATACCTACAAAGTTGAACCCGTCATCAAACAGCGCACCGTCATACGCTGGCTGATACAATTCAAAGGTCTTCCCTCCTATCTCGACCACGTAGTCAGAAATAGGAGCGAAGTCCATTAAATTCTTCTCAAGATATTCTTTGAATTTATCCATTGATTTTCTGCTTAACAAGTTCCGTTATATCGTCACCATCTTTACACCCTAACGACAGGAAGTATTGAGCAAACTTCTCACTGATGTGGTCATTCAATTCATAGGAATCGGAATGGTAATCACAGAAGTATATCTGAACCTCTTTGCCTGTCGCCTCGGCAACCTTAAAGATAGCCTCAGCCTCACAGTCAAAACGCAATGAACCGAATACGATATCGCACATGAGAGCGTCTTCTTCAGACATCTTTGCCCAACTGTTTATAACAGCGTTTGCCGTCCAACGTGCCCATACATCTTCCCCAGCCAATGACTTTAGATATTCACCTGTGTGCTGTAACAGTTCACGACCCTCAATCCGCACCGAGTCAAGAATATTAGGAGAATCACCCTGTGCGAAAAACGGTAACAGGATATCGCTGCTCAACTGTTTCCACTTCGCATACGCTGTACCCGTACAGTCAATTCCCTTTGATTCCCCTGTAAAGATGTTCATCAGTGTTTGGCGAATTCCTTCACTGAAATCCCCCATAATCATTGGTCGTTCTTCACACGCAGCACCAACCATAAGTGCTTCTGCTTGGTACGATTTACCGGAGCCAATAACCCCTACCAAGCCATATATCTTTCCTTTAAGGCTCATATTGATTCATGAATTTTTGAACGCTCTTGAAGAGTTTCCAGTCGTCCGTGTACTTCTCCAACAGTTGTTCACAGTTTATAATACAAGTCAATAACTTCTTGGACGTGTTCCCAAGAGCCTGTTCGTTCTTACAGAATATCCATAAGTCCAAATAATCACAGGTCTTGAAAAGACGGTACTGGAGGTCAGTCATTGTCTTCTTAATTTCTTCATCGGAATACGGTAACAGGTTCGCGTCACCATGACAGATTTCGTATTCAATGATATCCCATGCCGCAGCCGTATTATCATTGAATTTCTTTACGCACGCATTGAGGTCGCCTGTAACACTTTCCACGTAGTCGTGGAGTAACACCTTGTCAAACACGTTGATGTCGTAGGAAACGTCCTCTTCTGAGGCAAACCAACGGAATAACATTCCTACCACCAACCCGTGTTCCAGGAGGTTGTACCCCCTGTGATGGGGGGTATTAGGCAACCTCTGAATGTCTTTCATCCCTAACAGGATGTCAATCTTCTTGAAATTCATAACTAAATCGTCTTTATTTTAGTGAATAATTCTTATCCAATGAACAGTTCGTTCAGTAACGGGTTCCGGAATTCTACCAACTGTTTTGTCCAGTAACGGAAGATAACCTTTGCCCAGTCAGAGAACATCTCATCTTCAAACTTTTCAATGTCCGCACGCAATAACTCGAAGTCCTGTTCTGTACGGTTCTCACTGTTACGACAGTTTTCTTCGAACTCGCTTAACTGAGCGACAAGCGCATCGAACTCCTCTAAAGTTTTAAACGTCGTCTTATAGGAAAAGTTTACTCCGGACGGATACGAATTTGGGTCTCTTTTAGCGATTTCTTCAGCCAACGGAATGAAGTCCTTATAGACATGAAGATTGTCTGCCTTGTGGTAATATTTCCCGACAGGCACGCCCACTATCGCTGCGACGTACTCTTGCATCAATGTAAAGTTGAACACGTTCACCGCACTGAATCCCCAGATAAGGTCATTCGAACGGATATCCACGTAACAGTTCATCTTTCCATTCACTATCATGAAGTGGATTGAACGGGTGCACGGTGTATCCTTTGTGATGAGCAGTGAAGCCTTTTCCCCGTCCTCTTCATTCTGGTTAAAGTTGTCAGAGATAGGGTCGTGAATTGTGATAACCGCTTCACGGGTATCGATGTCCTGCTTGAACTTTTCAATGACGAACCGTAACTGGTCAGTCACGTTCTGATACAGTCCGGGAGCCTTCAATTTTGAATAACGACCGTTTTCGTCTGCTTTACCGTTCTTATACTGTCGCGGAAGTAACTTTCCGGACAATGTTACCATCGAGTCAAAATTGTCCCCGTAACGACGTATTCTGGGTCCATATCCTGCTCTCATGAACTTTCCGTCGTCTGAGAAGTTTACAAGGTTCTTCACGTAAGAAGCAGGCATTTCAAGACTGTTATCCCCACGAGCCAGCCACAGGGACTCAATCCACCCCAATGTTTTGTTCCATTTACGCTCCGGAACACGAACATAGCGGTCGGTCGGATTAGTTATCTCAATGAGGACGGCTCCAGGGAACTCACGACATTCGAACCCTCTTCGGGTAACGTCAATCCCTTTATCCATCAACTCCTTACAAAGTAGTACCAGCGCACTACTCAAATTTTCTGCTTGAAAATACATAAGTCTTTCTTGATTTAATCGATTAATAATTCTCCTGGCTTGGGCAACTCAGCGTTCCACTTCGGAGGGAAGACGAACTCAATCTTCTTCGGACTCTTTTCGTAGGTGTGCTTGGGACGTTCATTTCTACCTTTGTTGAAAGACGCACCCAATCCCTTCGCAAACTTCGATGTTTCACAGAAACAGTTCTGAAGATTTGTAAGAGTAGGAACAGGCTCCCACGGTAACGGGTTCCACTTCATACCTGTCTTTTCGCAGAAGTCGCCCATCAGCCTTTCAAAGTTGTCGTGAACCCACTTGATAGTGCCCACATAGTCATAACGCTTTCCGGACGCTCCGTCAAATGTCCAGCCGATACCTTTCAGCGAACCTGGACCAGTGATGACAAAATCGTTTTCCGAGAAGTTGAACAGGGGTGAATAATTCAGGTCAATGCAATATTGCTGAGCCGTGAAGTCCCCGTAAATTTTCATATTCCTGAAAACCCAATACAAGTCCTCAAAGGTCTTCGCCTCTAAGAAGTCATACAAGTGTCCGCTCTGAAAGATTTCGTCCTCAAAGATACGGAAGTGAGCACGATGTTTGCTCATGCCTGTTATGTGCTTATATTGGGGATACTGATAAAAGAAGCAATTCACGATGTATGCGTTACCGTATATCGTGTCGCCACTGTCGACTACCTTATCCAAGAACTTCGCTATGTTTTCCAAGCCTGTTTCGTAGGTGATATCTCCGAACTCCTTTTCCAACAAATCCCACGTCTCGTTCTTATTGAAATGCTTGAAAAGCAATATGCGAAAGAACATATCCTCTGGCTCGTATTCTTTACCATTGTAAATCACACGGCTCAACAGGTATTGACTCACACGGTCAAGACAACGATACACGTTGGTGAACTTAAAGTTCCTCAATATGTCGTCATCCGTCCACGGAGCCTGTTCCCCATTGTACTTTCGCCAGAAGATATTCATTCTCTCGCACATCCAATATAGATAGTGAAGGAAGTTATCGTTAGGAGTCGGACTGAAATTATTTTCCTTTCTTGCCATTCTCAAATGTTTCAAACGAGTTCTTTTCAATGTAGTCCGACGCTTTACAGAAAGCCACGAACTCTTCACATAGTTCTGACAGCCCAAAGAAATTGAAAATATGAACACCCAAGTCCCAGACCGGAGCGTCATACGGTTGGTCGTGAAGAACTACACAACCGCCAGCCTCATTCACCTCTTCTCCCTCTCTTTGAGCCTTTTCGAAGTCGTGCATAAAGGTTCTGTGCTTTCGCCACATGCAATCCCCCTTAGGAGGCTCGCCAGACCTGTATGCTATCCGAGCACAATACTCATCCCATTGGTCGTCACGGTAATCATACCTGACATGGAGAATGTTCGTAAACTCACTCTCTCCGCATAAATCCAAGGGACGCAATCGCCATGATACAGTTGTTCCTGCACCATCAATCAAAACTCCATGCCCTGCCTTAGACGTTTCCTTCAAGAAGTAGGATAGACCCTCAGCCTTGCACAGTCGCGGCGTCATACTGTCGTAACCTTGCCAGCGTCGGATACCGCCATTCTCATAGAATTTCCCAACGAAAACCATATTGAAGTCCTCGGAGTAAACCCCGACTTCCTTTTCCTTTCCGTCAAGTGTCTTAAACTTGTATGGGTGAAGTTTCATACCTAATGATTCGAGGAACTCGAGGAAGAGGTAAACCCTTGTAGATTTACCGCTCCCCGAGATACCTTTAACCAATACTATGGATTCCCCGTCAACCATTTACTTCTTCTTTGGAGTTTTCTTTGCGGGTGCAGGTTTAGCGTCCTCAGCCAGTTCCAATGCTGTTACACGTTTCTTGATAGGCTTGTCGTCACCGAACTTGACCATACACTTTTCTTTGCCGTCTCCGGACTTGTACAGGCGAGTGATTTCACCAACAGCGTCCTCGCCTTTCAGGGTAACTTTCGAACCTACTTTCAGTCCCGGAATTTCTTCCGATTCTTCGAGGTTCTGACGTTTTGTTTCACGAGGAGTCTTGTCGGCTTTCGCTGACTTCTTTTCCTTCATAGACTTGTCTGATTTAAACGGAGTCTTGCGGTTTTTCTGACGTTCCTCGTACTCTGCCTCAGCCTTTGCCAAGCGTTCTTCCTCTTCCGGAGTCAGTTGTTCTTCTGACTGATAGGTAGAGTTGCGTTTGTTCTGACGCTTCATTGCTGCTTCAGGTGAACCATCCTCAGGGTCTGGGTCGTCATCAGCGGTTTCTTCTTTCTTCGGAGTAGCCTTTTTCGCAGGAACCTTTTTGTCTTCCTTCTTAGGAGCGGACTTCTTGGCGGGAGCAGCCTTTGCAGGTTGTTCTTCGGCTTCGCCACCTAACTTGTCAAGGAACTCTTGAGCCACCTTAACTTCCAATTCACTTGAGTTTTCATTCTCAATGATGTCGTTCAACTGTTCAGCAGTGAACTTTCTGTACTTCATTCGAAGTGCCAACGCATTGTTTGCCATAATCGTTTTTACTTTATTAGTTAAAAATTTATTTTCAGTGATGTTTTATCACTTATCTCGGTACAAATATAATGTAAATATCTCGAATAAGTTTTGATTTTCTCGCGAAAAATCGAAATTATTTTTTGCCGGAATGACCAAAACCTCCCGCACCTCGTTCTGTATCAGTCATTTCACTGACATCAGAAAGTTCAGTAATTTCTTCGACTTTCGCATACGGAGCGAAGACAATCTGGGCAACTCTGTCACCATTTTCGATTGTCTGCGGTTCTGTTGACAGGTTAATCAGCGGAACCCCTACTTCCCCACGATAGTCAGCGTCAATGGTTCCAGGAGCATTGATTACGGTCAGACCCTGTTTAACAGCGCAACCGCTGCGAGGTCTCACCTGACCCTCGTACCCCTGTTCGATTTCCATATACAAACCAGTAGGGATGATTTTACGCTCCATCGGAGCCAATGTGATTGAACCCTCGGGAAGATAGGCACGCAAGTCCATACCCGAACTGTCTGGAGTTTTGTACTCCGGCAGAGCATTTGTGCTCTTGTTTACGATTCTTAATTTCATACTTTAAATGATTAAAATGAATGTTACAACCAATCAAAATTGTTTATAATTGTGATGTCATTATATTTAACGAGAAAATCACCTTTCGAGCCTCGAATTTTGACTTCCTCCTTAGCAGGATTGTTGCTTACGACCTCCATTATCGTCCCTTTGTACAGGACTTTGGTGTCCCTGTAAAGGATATACCAACGGTCATAATTTCCCTGAACTCTTCTCTGTTCTTCGTCTTTGTACTGAAACGCTGGAAGACCTTTCTTTCCCCAGAAATTCTTTTCGACGAACTCCGCCACATTATATCCAGGAGTGAATATGCTGTCGACGTTGAATTTCACACTCAACTCAATAATCTTCAACCGCTTCTTCTTAGCAATATCCGCTGCGACTGACGCATACGTTCCATTACGGTATATAGAGGAACGTAATTTGTGAGTCAGATACTCTAATTGAAGCCGTGTCAAAAACTGTCTGTGGCGCAGTCCTTTGTCCTCACAGGTTTCTTCTCTTACTTTGTCCATAATTGCTCAAATTTTTATTTCCACTTTATTATAAAAGAAGCTAATTGGGTCGACCGCACCCCTCAAAACTTCTTCGAGATATTCCAAATCAATGTTTCCAGGGTCTATTCCTGGCTTCCTAATCGCTGTCACGTACACACGGTCAAACAGTTCCTTCATCTTTAATGCCGACTCTTTGCTCTCGTTTATAGTTCCAAAATCGTACAGAAGTATGACGTTCTTGATACCTTTCTTGAGCATCATGTTAATCTGTCCTTGACCGATATTATTCCCGAACGTGAAGCAACACTTAATGTCGTCAAGATGTTGAAGTCCTAAGAGGTTGTCGATATTCACTTTGTCAAAGATGCCCTCAACGATTATGACCGTTTCAGTCTTCCCCTCTATCAACTCATCGCAACCCCCTAACAGGTCTTGAAAGTTGTTCTCGGAGTTCCTGTAACGTAACACCAAGTCAGCCTCGTGACGCTTGTATGCCTCAAGATTTTCTTTGTGCCATTCCTTTGAATACCTACTGCGTGCCCACCACGCCACGCACACTCCATTGACTTTCATCTTGAAGATGATGAAGTTTTTCAACTTCGCCTCCAACGGTGTGTTGGTATAGGATGGCTCGAACTCTGCATAGTGTTCAGGTCGGAACCCACGATTATTCAGGTACTCATCATCCACAAGCGGTTTCAGTCGTAACGGAAGAGTAACAGGCTTTAATTCTTCTTCCTGTACCTGTTCCGCATCGCCCTCCATCCACTTTGATGTCTCCCCCTGAATATCACCTATCTTCGGACAGTTCTCAAGTTCATTCGGCTTAACTGTATAGGAGCGTTTCGCGAGGTCTGTTCTACCGAGTTTCTTGAGGAACTCATAGACGGATACCTTACGAGGACACTTCCAACAGTGGAACGTCGCCACGCCATTCATGTTGAAGATGATACCCCACTTCCCTGCTTTCCCGCAGAAAGGACAGTCCATATCCTTATTCGTGAGCCACCCCTGTGAACCAAATGGCGTGAGATTGAAATCAGCGATTATCTGTTCCTTATCGTACCGCATAACAAAATTATTTCTTGCGAGGTACAGGCTTCCTCGTTGTCTTCGGGGTTTCCTGTACACCCTTGTTTGCTAAATATTCCTTGAGCGACTGTTTAGTCTGTCGCTTATTCAACGTCTCTTGTGGCTCCTGTGCAGCCGTTTCACCCTCGCCAACTACCTTTGTTCCGTACACTCCTGGTGCTATCTCTACTCGCTCCTTCTTCTCCCCAACGGCTGCTTCTCCGTTACCTTTACGGCTGCGACGGCTCTCAAGCCTGTCAAGAGCCGACATATCCAACACCTGCTCAACGATTGTTGAACGTGATATATCGTAGAAGAAGCCGTTCTCGTAATTAGTAGGGATTCGAATGATGATACCATTGTTTCGGTAGTTTCGTAACTTATCACAATAGATACGAGCCATGTTCTGTTTGCCCTCTTCAATTGTAATGTTACCTGTAAACACGAACGAGAATGGCTTGATAAGTGTGCGGTCACCCTCTGTATTCTGGCGAGTGATTACCCGTGTCGGGTCGTTCCATACTTCAATAGGAACGTCTCCCGTCTGGGTCGCTGTAATTACAGCACAGTCGTATTTCTTCGCGATATCCTTTAATCGCTGGGCACACTTCTGTAACCTGTATTTGATGAAGTTCGGGTCGAAGTCAATCTTCTTGTTTTCCCCTGTCAATAACAGGTCAATAGAGTCGACTGTAACCAAGTCAGGATAATACCCATACTCTTTCTTATAGTCCTCTATCGCAGCCACCAAGTCGGCTATCGTCATGTCCATCATCTCTTCAGAAGCGTACACGTCAATATCACTGTTCACTGTTTGTGCCCTCTTGATGAGTGCTGAGATACGTTGTCGGGTCTCATCGCTGACATCACCCCTCATGATTTTCGCATAGGTAGTGTTCGCCAACATTTGGTCAAACTTAACAACCGCCTCATCACGACCACCCTCTAACTGAAAGTGAAGACAGTGATTGTGAGCGATTGATGTATTATACCAAGAAAAGTATTTAAGAGCCGTGGATTTACCAACACCGGAACGCATGATTAGGAGAACGGTATCCTGGCGAGGAATTCCCCCATCAGTAATTTCGTCAATCGTTGATATTCCTGTCGGTATCTTTGCCCGACGTGTTTCATCCTCGGCTTTCATTTGTGCCGTTCCTATGTTACGATAGAAATCCCTGTACACCCGTACAAACTTTCCTCGGAACTTATCTAAGGAAAAAGCGTTTATTTCCGCCATTCTTTTCTCAAGAAGAAGCATCGCTTCCTCTGGCTTCCCTTCATTATACATATCCGACACTTCGTGCTGAGTAGCGACAAATGTCTGACGTCTAATAAAGGTTTCCAATTGCCGTGTCATAGGTTCCACCTCTGGAAGTTTAATTCCCTTGACCTCAGCAATCTTCTTTGAAACTTCCTCGTTGTTAGGGAAGGTCATTTCCACCATACCAAACGTCGCCAGATTACCCGTTTTCTTCATCGTGTCTGCCAACACTTTCAGCATCGCTTTACAACCTCCCAATTCTCGGGGAAAGTTACTTAAATCGAGATTATCTACGACCAACTCCGCAAACTGTTTGTTTGCGAAAGCCAATCTTAACATCTCTTCCACGAAATTCGGGCTGAGAATCGCATCAACCTTTTTTGCCATATCTTTTCAATTTATACTGCGTCAATTTTTATCATTACTGTACTCTCTCGCAACTTGTTAATCGCCATGAAAGAGGAGGACACGGTATCATCGTGCCCACTGATACTCTCAAGAGTTCCCTTATCGCTGCGAAACGCAACTGAGTTGAACTCCCCAAACATCTGGTCAATCTTAGCAGCCGTGTCAGGATGATACGGACACTTGATTACACCTCTCTCAAATAACGCTGCAAGTGATGCCCACCCTGTTCTCAGGTCTTTCTTATTCCCGGAGGTCGTCGTGAACGGCGTAATATTCTTGATACCCATCTGGACGCACATATCCGCCAATATACTTTGAAAGCCGTTGTTTTCTACGACTATCTCATTTGGCTTGAACACCCTGTTCAGGAGGTCAATCTTCTGTATCTGTTCATTATGCGACAACCCCTTTTCCCGGAATATATATAGGAGATAATAATTCCCCTGGACATCCTTTCCCCAAACTGTATAACAAGTATAGTCGGCTCCCACATTTCCCGAAACAGCGAAGTCACAACCCATGACCACCCTCTGTAACTTGATAGGGAACGACTCTATGTTATCTACGAGCCTGATGTTTTCCATCCCGATTGTACTCCTCTTTAATATCTCCCAAGGGAAGATTGTACTATCGTCGGAAATAGGTACGACCAAATACTCACGAGAGAATACGAGCGTCCCCAGAGACGCTTTTTCCTCCATAAGTTTTGCCCACGTAAAACGGTCAGGAGCCAACAGGCGACCGTCCGGGAATATGGCTGGGTACTCAAAGACACGGAACTTTGGGTCTTTCTTTAATTCGGCATACAAGTCCTCTTGCTGATACGGTGTACCATCAACGATGTTATACCCATACGGCTCAACGATAGGAGTGATGGCACCTTTAAACAGGTCTCTCAACTTCTCACGCTGTTCAAGCGAATAGATACTACTCTCGTCTGGTAAGTCATCGCTGACTGCTGCCCCCACGTGAAGACCACGAATAAACCCGTCTTTTCCACGGAGGTGAAGTTTCGTCCCGTTCTCGCACTCAATACTTGTCGCTGCCAGCGAAGCCTTTCCAGTAGGGTTCAGTTTCGCTGCCAAAGCCTCATTCACACGGATTTCCTCAACCACCTTGTCGATGTGCTGTTTACCCAGTTTCTCCGTGTTCGTAATAATACAGGTTTCCTGACGATTTTTATTGTCAGGAATATCAGGTCGCATAAACGTCGGACGTCGGTAACTGTATAATCTCCACAACGGGAACGCCATACAGAACTCGTAGGAATTGTGAACGACTGTACCATCCTCCAACTGAAACAGGTGGTCACCATCGCACATAAACCCATAATAAGACTCTTCCCCAATAGGTTCAACCGTTATATTTCCACGCTCAAATACAGGCTTATCGTAAGAGAACACCCTGTACCCTTGGAACCGTCTTTGCTTCTTGACAGGGTACTTCAAGAATTGTCCCATTTCTATTTCGACGTACTTCTTCCGCTTCGTGTCAAAGAGGCACATCGTGTGCGCTCGGTTCACGGCATACGGCATACCATTCTCCTGCTCAACCCTAAACATCTGGGCACGACCAATATGTCGTGTCAGAACCTTTCGGGGAGTGAAGTCTAACCCCATCACTTCCATTCCGGGATAGATGTCCTCTATATTCTTTACGGAAAAGTCAGCCATCAGCACCCGTGTGCCTCTCGCAAAGCATTTACCGTGAGAACGAGCAGCAAGATATGCGCTGTTCGGATAAAGTTGCACCATGTTTCCCCATTCAAGATTTCTCCAACCCTGACGGAAATTAGGAAGCATAGTTGTCTTGAAATAGTTGTACGACTGAACTTTCAGCGTCTCGTCCATTGACTCTTCTAATTGGTCAATATAGTTGAGCCGTTCAGTTTCAAGCGTGGTATTTAGGGAAAGAACATTATTCGTCTGAATGAAGATTTCCGATAACAGTGCATCGACGTCGCCACCATAGCCACCAACCAATTGATTGATAGCCACAGGTGGTAACGACTCAAGCACGTTGAACGCAGTAGAGAACACCGTGTCCAACTGTTTGTACGACAACTTTAAATCTTCATTAAAATGTATCATACCAATTGGAACCTTTCTCTAAATCTTGACTCTTTTCTTGTAGATGAAATTGCTGCCACAGGCGAAGAACCCCCTGTGCCTCTCATGTGCTCAATGTACTTCAACATGAGTTGAGCGTTTGCTCGGGTATCTACCAACGCACGGTGGGCATCTACCAACTCAACACCCTCCAGTCGGCAGCACGTACCGAGTTTATAATTTTCTTGCTCTATCGCTCTGTAATAAGCCATTTTCTGGGTATCCTCAACCCAGCGCACGTAGTTATAGAGGTCATCTTTGTTCCACTTGAACATCTCCTCAATGAACGGGATATCAAATCCTTGAAAGTTATGTCCGCACAATACGGCTCCGACTTTCGGGTTCTTATACTTCGACAGTATAGAGGCATAACCCCTGTATGCTTCTTTGATATCAACACCGTTCTTGAACAGGTGGTCTTGGGATAAACCGTGTGTCGCTTCTGCCTGTGGTTGCCATACATACTTGTCGACATAAGGCTTGATGATGACGTCGTATTCATCGACTATCCTCATATCCCAAATGTCTATTACGACGGCTGCTACTTCCACCAACAGAATGTCGTGAAACGCCAGTACAGGCTCTTTTCCTTTACCCCCTTTTGACGGGAGTCCTGAAGTTTCTGTATCACTGACCGTGATGTACCTCAAATTACTTTTTGCCATAATCGTCTTTATTTTAAGATATCATAAATTTCAAATCCTCTAAATCTCGGTCTCTTGTTTCGATATCATCGTACACCAGCGTCAAATTGACGACAGGGTTCTTCTCACCCTTTAACCCCAACGGGAAATCGTTCAGCACGATTGTAGGCTCGCCCTCAACCGTTATGTCGCCTCGGCATTGAATGACATAGAACTTGATAAGAACTTGGTTGGTTCTATCGTGAAACTGAAAAACTTTTGAGTTGAACTTCTTTTCAAGTTTCTCAATGAACCTCGTGAAAGCCTCAAGAAACTTTTCCTCGGTCTCCGAATTCTCTTCTGATACTGTTAGGAGGTCAGCCAACCGCTTTGCGCCAAACAGCAAGCAAAGCCTCACGAGGATACCTGTTATTCTTTCATCCATTTCGGTTACAAATTTAATAAGGTACTGATACACATATCTACACTGGAAAATCATAGAAAGGCTGGAGTCGGGAAATCCCCGAACCAGTCTTTTTCTATTTTATTAACGTTTTTATCTCCATTTTCGATTTGCTATTTCAAACTTATTCCGTACCTTAGAGCAAATTAAAATATAAATCTTATGGAATTAAAAATTGGAGATGTTGTATACTTAAATTCTGAACCGAACGTGAAAATGACAGTGGTATATATTGAAAATGGATATATACAAGCTGTCTTTTATAGTTCTTTAAATAATAAATTTGAGTACTCTGTAAAACTACCTATTAAAGCGGTTACGAAAGTTTCATAATCGTTGTACGCTTAAAAATAGGCAATCTAAGGAAATAGATGGTGGCAGTTTCAGACACCATCTTTCCATTTAAATCTTCACTCGGAGCATAAGGCTCTCGAACTACTTTCTTTTCAATTAATGCTTTCATACTTCTATAAATTTTAATTATAAAAGTATAACGTATTCTTTCCATAGCATCTTTCACAATCTTTAACTCAAATTCGAGTTACTCCGTCCTCAATTTTTCGTTATACGCAAGGAGGTTATCAGATTTTTATCAAGATTTTCTCCGTGGACTCATTGTTGAACCAATCAATCTTTGTAAATTGTAACATCATTAAAATTTGGAGGACAGCCTTATGAAAGACCCATTCAAACTTAATGCTAAATCAATCATGGCTCTTTACGAATTATTTCCTACGGAAGAAGCCTGTATTAAACATCTTGAAGCCATTAATTGGCATGGAAAACCTGTTTCACCATTTGACAAGACCTCTAAAGTTTATAAACTGAAAAGTGGCAAATATCGCTGTAAGAATACAGGCAAGAACTTTACCGTTCGCACAGGTACGATGTTTGAAAAGACAAAGATAAGTTTGCGTAAATGGTTTATTGCCATTTGGCTTGTTACCTTTAATAATTATTACTCGTCTTTACAAACTGAACTTCTCGCTCCAAATTCGTACTTCGTGTGGCAATCTTCGCAAGTCAGTTCGATGTTACTTTTTACCAGCCTTAACTCGGGATATGCACCCTTTGATTTGATGTGGCTAAAATAAATCGGTTTAAGCGGTTCTAAGAGACGCTTCCCACAATGCGTACAAATATGAGGACGCTCCGACCATATTTCCTTAAAGAGAGCCAATTCACCCGTTGCTGGTCGGAGTTTAGGTTTCTTTGCCTTACTCCTTTCCGCACGTACCTCAAATCGTGACTTCCCGTTGTGAAGCCTTTTATAATTACAGTCGTCGCACAGGCACTTTGTTCGGTTCGTGATGTACCGATGTTTTCCGCACCCGTTGCATATCTGATATTTTTCAGTCGTCTTCGCCATAGTCTGTCATACGTGATACTTCCCTTATTGTAACGTGAGAACCCTGTAATTGCTGTGTCTCCGTAGCACTCTTCTTTTCAGCACTTTCCGAGATTTGTTCGTACAGGCTTTTCCCGCTGGCGTCCTTCGTTCCAAATAATATCTTACAGTCTTTTTCGAACGGACAAGTATAACAGATTTCATCCTTCGGATTGTAGGGACTACTCCCGAACTTCGCTTCACAGAAATTCGGACCCGATATTCTTGACATTCTCAACCGTTCCCTGCGAAACACGTCATCCGATACCGCTTCATAAGTGTTCGTCTTGACAGGGTTCACCAACTTCTTCTCACGTGCCCAATCCCTTGCATGCCACTTTGCTTCATCGGAATACTCATTCCAACGTCTCCATGCTTCTTTCCCCATAAACCAACTCGGCATCGGTTTACGTTCATGGTCTTGACCCACAAAGACATAGAATTGAAATAGGAGGAAGTTCCAAATGAAGTCCGCTCCCGCAGTCGGGGGAAGCGTTTCCATGAAAGAAACAACCGCAGAACGATGTAAAGGTTTATTCATCTTGAGCGTTCTGGGCTGTTCCTTCATTCTCATTTGCAGATACTCGTATATCCGCAAAATTATCTTCAAAGTTTCATTATAAGAATATAGCATAATCATCTTTAATTTTAGGGAGAGGGATTTCTCCCTCTCCGTTGTTACACCCAGTCGACAATCATATCAATTGACTCCTGCTGTGGATGCGTTACAGGTTTATAACGTCTTCCCGTCGGGTCGGCTGGGTCGGGTTCGCAAACATCATTGTATTGCTCTTTAGCAGCCTCGACATCAACGTGACGGCAAAGCCACAACCCTATTTC
>OJMP01001480.1_pt1 | contig 15532 bp, 15 predicted proteins | sample 1597311 | NCBI WGS metagenome assembly OJMP01 (sample SAMEA2452134, study PRJEB22498) | human gut metagenome | biome: human feces; feature: human gut; material: feces | place: Australia | collected 2012 | reverse complement strand
TCAGAATGATGCAGGCAAAGAAAGTAATTGATACATCAATGTATGTACCGTTTCCGACATCTCCCGGTCGCGCCCCGCTGCATAATACCGCGCCGCAAGCACATTCGCACCGAGCGAGATTCCCATAAACAGGTTGATGAACACGTTGATGAGCGCCGTTGTCGATCCGACAGCCGCAAGCGCCTGGCTTCCGCTGAACCGTCCGACTACAATAATATCAACCGCATTGAACATGAGCTGTAAAATTCCCGACACCATCAACGGCAGCGAAAAGGAAATCAGCTTATCCATAATCGTGCCGTTGCACATGTCGATTTCATATTTGTTCTTTTTCAAAAATACTCCTCCTTCTTTTGTAGCAGATATGCAGTCTTACACCGCAGACATATACAGAAATGATACCACTTTTTTCCGGTTCTGCACAGAGACTTTCCATAATTTATTGACTTCTGTAAAGTCCACAGGTAAAATAAATACAATTACAGTTTTTCTGTATATAAATCAAGGACAGGAGAGAACCTATGAAAAAAATATGGATTACAGGTGCCGAAGGCCACATCGGTACTGCCCTTCTGGAACTGCTGGAGGGTGTGGAATATCAGCTTCTTCCAACGGATATTCACGAGGTTGATATTACCAAAATCGATGAAGTCACACAGTTTGTTTATGTCAACCGTCCCGACGTTATCATCAACTGCGCCGGTATGACCGACGTTGCCGAGTGTGAAAAAAACATCGACGAAGCCTATCGTGTCAATGCCATCGGTGTGCGCAACGTAGCGCTTGCCGCCAATGATATCGACGCAAAGGTTATTCAGATCTCAACGGATGACGTTTTCGACAAGGAATCCCGCATCCCGTACAACGAGTTTGATACCGTGCATCCGCGTACGATCTACGGAAAATCAAAAGAGGCCGGAGAGAAAATCCTGACACAGCTTTTGAACCGCTTTGTCATCATCCGAAGCTCCTGGATTTACGGGATCGGCCGCGATTTTGTGGATGAAGTACTCCGCAATGCGGCAAAGGGCGGCACGATGGAGGTTCCAAATAACCAGTATGCGGCTCCGACCAGTGCTTTTGAGCTTGCGCGCGTGATCTGCCACTTTATCGACAACGAGGAGTATGGTCTGTACCACGTTGTCTGCCCCGGAAGCTGCAGCCGCTATGAGTTTGCAAGAACCATCCTCGAGTATACCGGAAAAACCGGTGACCTTGATCTCTACCCGGTTGTCGCACGCGATGATGTCCGCCCGACCTATTCTGTTCTGGACAACATGATGCTCCGCCTGACCGGTATTCCTGAACCGCCCGACTGGAAAACGGCACTGAAAGAATATCTCGAAGAAACCGGAGGAATCGAATAATGGTCCGAAACAGAAAAGAAACAACGGAAAAGTCAAAAAAGAAGCCCGGACTTTCCACCCAGATTTTTATTGCCCTGCTGGCCGGTGCGCTGCTCGGCGTGGTGATTCACTATTGGATCCCGTCCAGCTATATCAAGGACACCGTCATCGTAGAAGGTGTGCTGTATGTCATCGGACAGGGCTTTATCCGCCTGATGCAGATGCTTGTCGTACCGCTTGTCTTCTGCTCCCTCGTCTGCGGAAGTATGTCCATCGGAGACAGCAAAACCCTCGGAAAGGTCGGCGTAAAAACGATCGGCTTTTACCTTGTTACCACAGCACTTGCCGTCTGCATCGCACTTGGAACCGCCCTGCTCATTCACCCGGGGCTCGGACTTAACATGAGTGCGGTTCAGAAAGCCGACCTGTCCTCGACAGCAGCAGATTCCAGCGTCAGCCTGGTGGATACACTGCTCAACATCATCCCGAAGAACCCGATTGGTTCCATGGCAAACGGCGATATGCTTCCCATCATCGTATTCGCCCTGTTTGTCGGCGTAATGCTGGCAAAGCTCGGAAACCGCGCTTCGGTCGTTTCCAACTTTATCAGCCAGTTTAACGATGTCATGATGGAAATGACCATGACGGTCATGAAGGTGGCCCCGGTCGGCGTTTTCTGTCTGATTGCACGTACCTTTGCAACGGTCGGCTTTTCTGCGTTCGCACCGATGCTGAAATACATGGGAAATGTAACACTGGCGCTGGCACTGCAGTGCTTCGTCATTTATCAGGTTCTTCTGTTCGTATTCACACGGCTGAATCCGATTAAATTCGTGAAGAAATTTCTTCCGGTTATGGGATTTGCATTTTCCACCGCAACCTCCAACGCAACAATCCCGATGTCGATTGATACACTGAACAAAAAAATGGGTGTCTCGAAACAGATCTCTTCGTTCACCATTCCGCTCGGCGCAACCATCAACATGGATGGTACCTCCATTATGCAGGGTGTCGCTGTCATCTTCATCGCAGAGGCGTACGGTATTCATCTGACCCCGGCAAACCTCGCAACGGTTGTTGTTACCGCAACACTGGCTTCCATCGGTACCGCCGGTATCCCAAGTGTCGGCCTTGTCACCCTGGCTATGGTACTGAATTCCGTCGGACTGCCAACGGAGGGTATCGCTCTTATCATGGGTATCGACCGTATTCTCGATATGCTGCGTACCGCCGTCAACATCACAGGCGATGCTGTCTGCACAACGATTGTCAGCCATCAGGAAAAGGCGCTCAACCGCGAAGTATTCAATCGCAATTAACTGCAATAAACTGCTTGCGAAAAGCCTTTTTCAGACACGCTCTAAGGCTAAGAAAACGCGTTCCCGTTTTCGGAAACCCCTGTGGTTTCCGGCGGGAACGCGTTTTTCTTATCTTATTTTTCTGTTACAGTTCAAATGCCTGGCGGATGCTGTCGTAATGCAGGAATTTACCTTCTGCGGCGTACCCTTTGATTTCGTCCAATGTAGCAAAACGGTAGCCGTCTGTTTCTTCCTCCTGAAGATGAAGATCTTCGTCTTTGATATCCATCACGAAGCGATAAACATCGACAAAGTAATTGTCTCCCTCATCCGGGTTGATGCGCCGGTAGGTAAAGAGATAACCGCCGTCAGCCTTGCTCACATCGAGTCCGGTTTCCTCTCTGACCTCACGGCGCACGGCCTCCCAGGAGCTCTCTCCTGCCTGTGCTGCGCCGCCGGAAACCTCCCACCAGCCCGGTGCCCAGGCTTTCGTCATGACACGTTTTGTGACAAGAAAGGTCCCATCCGGTCTTGCGATTACGCCGAGTACGGTCAGGTGAAACTCGCCCGGCTTCATATGCCAGTCATTCCGTTTCATCGTGCGGCCGGTCGGCTGTTTGTTTTCATCATAGATATCCCAGAGTTCCATATCGTGTTTTCTCCTGTCGAACTTCTTCCGAGCCCCATCTCGATTTTTCTTCCCTTTCGCATGGTTCTGAATCATTACAGATACTGTTTAATCTCTTCCATTACATTTTCCAGCGGAATCTGTGTTTTCAGAGTCTTATCGCGGGATGCAACCTCGACAACGCCCTGTTTCATGTTTTTCGGGCTTACGATGATGCGCAGCGGAATGCCGAGCAGGTCGGCATCAGCAAACATTACGCCGGCTCTGACGCTTCTGTCGTCGTAGATCACTTCGATGCCTGCATTCTGCAGATCCTCGTACAGCTTGTCCGCATATGCTCTGACTTCCTCGTCATCGACGCGGACTGCACAGAGGTGTACCTGCCACGGAGCGATAGCTTTCGGCCAGATCGGGCCGTACTCATCGTGATGTGCCTCGCAGACCGATGCTGCCAGACGGCCGACACCGATACCGTAGCATCCCATGATCGGGGTCTTGCTCTCGCCGTTTGCATCGACATAGGTCATATTCATGGATTTTGTATATTTGGTTCCAAGCTGGAAGATATTTCCGACCTCGATACCTCTGGAGATCTTCACGGTCTTTTTGCCGCATTTCGGGCAGATGCCGCCCTCCTGGATTTTTGCAAAATCGTGATACTCGGCATTCGGAACGTCGCGCTCCATGTCGAGTCCTTTGTAATGATGCTCTGCCTCGTTGGCTCCGCAGGAAAGGTTATTTCTTCCCTCGAGGGATTTATCGTAGAGGACAACGGCATCTCCGTTCACCTTCAGGTTCACCGGTCCGATATAGCCTGCGTTCAGGCCGCATTCTTCGGTGATCACGGCTGCGTGAACCTGCTCACCGAGGAAGTTGACCAGCTTCGTCTCGTTGACTTCGAGATCACCGCGGATGAAAAGGACAACGTATTTATCATCAACATTCTGCTGATAAACAACGGCTTTGCAGGAGTTCTTTGTCTCGTCTCCGAAGAAATTGCAGACGTCTTCAATGGTGTGGACGTTCGGTGTATAAACCTTTTCGAGTGCAGCGGATTCTGCGTCTCTTGCGATGTCGGAAATGTTCTCAGCTGCTTCCATGTTGGCTCTGTAATCGCAGGAATCACACAGAACGATGGAATCCTCTCCGACCGGAGTCAGAAGCATGAACTCATGGGAGATGTTTCCGCCCATCATACCGGAATCGGATTTGACAGATACCACCTCCGGCACGCCGACACGCTCGAAGATGCGCTCGTATGCTGCGTGGCATTTCTCGTAATACTGCTCCAGATCTTCCTGGCTGGTATGGAAGGAGTAAGCATCCTTCATCGTAAACTCACGCACACGGATCAGTCCGGCTCTCGGACGGGCCTCATCACGGAATTTTGTCTGGATCTGATAGATCATAAACGGATATTTGGTGTAGCTCTGTGCATACTCGCGTACAAGGTGTACGGCTGCCTCCTCGTGGGTCATGCCGAGTACCATTTTGGCATTGTTGCGGTCGGTGAAGCGCAGCAGCTCATCGCCGATGCTATCGTAACGGCCGGACTCATCCCACAGAGAAGCCGGCATGACAACCGGGAACTGCACTTCCTGGCCGTCGATTTTGTCCATCTCCTCGCGCAGGATCTGCTCGATTTTGCGCACAATGCGGCGCAGCGGCAGATAGGAAGAATAGATTCCGTTTGCCATATATTTGATGTATCCGCCTTTTACCATAATAGCATGGCTGTCGATGACACAGTCAGCAGGTCTTTCTTTGAAGCGTTCTCCTACTAATTTTTCAAGTTTCATTTTCTGATTTCCTCCTTGTTTTTTTGGTTTTCAACATCTGAAATCTTCCAGACGCGAGAACATTCCAGCCTGTCCGATTTTAAGCTTTTAGTCAACATTTTACGCATCTAACTCATCACTGAAGTAACGAGTTAGATGCTTCGTTTTCAAACAGAAAAAAGCCCTAAACCGCAAGCTGCAGTTTAGGGCGAATTTTTTATCCGCGGTACCACCTAAATTCAGGAAAACTCCTGCACTCTGACACAAAGCATTTGTACCCCACGATTTTTGTATTTTGTAATACGCGTGATCTCTGCTCTCTGTACCTTCTCTGTAACGGGAGATCCCGGTGCAGCCTACGAAATAAATTTTCCCTGATGGATTTTCTTCTCTTCGGTGCACAGCTCCAAGACCGGTTCACGATAGATTCTGCAAAAAGCTTTCACCTGCCGCTTTCTCTCTGAATGCGCTCTGTCGCTACTGTTTCTTTTCGTCGCTTTTTCACTGCACTGATTGTAGCAGAAACCAGAAAAGAATGCAAGCCCGTTCCTTCTGCTTTTTCTGCATAAACGCCCGCCCAGGTTACAGGCCTTCCCGATACATTCTGCTGATTGCCGCCTGGGCTTCCTCAGACTGTTTTTTCTCAATCCATGCTTTGCGGTCACTCAGGATAGCCAGCATCTCATCGACAACGTCCTCGGCGCGCGGGCTTGTGACGCGGTAGAGATAGCCGAGCATCCGCGTGGCGGTAAAATCGGTGTTCATCTGGCGGTATGCAATTTCCCGGCAGAAGTCGTCCGGGTAACCGTTGTGTTTTAACGCACGGTACAATTCGTCATTTCTCGTTTCTGGCATTGCCTGTCTCCCTTTTTCCTTTAAACATTTACGTTTCCGCTGTTCAGACCTTCCGTCTTTTCCTCAAGTGGCAGCCAGTCCAGTGCCTTTTTGATCCACTCATCCCAGAAATCCCATTCATGGCCACCCTTGCTCTCATAGTAGACAATGTCCATGCCGCTCTCTTCCATCCGTTTATGGTAGAGACGGTTTACTTCCAGAAGTCCGTCCTCTGTTCCGCACGCCTGGAATACGGTCGGCACATTGACAGACGGTTCTTTTTTCCGTGCTTCCTTTAACTGCTCGATAAGAACAGCCGGGTTTTTGTCACTCTTTGCTGCTTCGACCAGATTTCCGAAATAACCTTCTTCATGTGCAAAGCTGTCCGCTCTGCTCTCTTCCGGATTTTCCAGCACATGAAGTGCACCGGACAGGCAGATCACAGCCCCGAAGGTATCGTGATATTTCAGGCCATTTCTGAGTGCGCCAAAACCACCCATGGAAAGGCCTCCGATAAAGGTGTCTTCTCTTTTTCTGGACAGCGGAAACATTTTTCTTGTAATCTCAACCAGTTCTTCTCCGATAAACTGTCCGTGCATGGCACCGATGGACGGCTGATCCACATAAAACGCATTCTCGCCGGCCGGCATGACAACGGCAAGGTTTTTCTCCTCTGCCCATCTTTGGATTCTGGTTCCATGAACCCAGTCTGTCTCATTCCCAAAAATGCCATGCAGCAAATACAGCGTTTTAAACGGTTTTTCCTCGCGCTCCGGCTGCCCAAAGGTAAATTTGTCGACCGGCAGAATAACCTGCAGCGGTACGGTGCGCATTAAAGTTTTTGACATGAAGCTTACCTGAATAAATGCCATAATAAAAATCCCCCTGTGGATATATATTTTTCTTTATTTTACGCCTTATTTCTGCGTTTCGTCAACGTGGAGTTTTGCGTTCCTCCGGTTCCGGCTTGCACCCCGAAGCAATTCACGATATAATCATGTTTATAGCAATCCCAGAAAATAATGCAAAAAATTCAGCACTGCAGAACGTGAATTACTGCGTCACGGATTTTCGTCGTACCCCGGTACGCCTTCAAATCCGTTCCTTGTAATTCGCGCCCTGCAGCACTGCCTTTTTTGCGTTATTTTCTGGTCTTGCTATAGTTTCTGAGATTGCTATAAACATTTCCAATATGCGGAGTTCCCAGGTAAAACGGGGGCTCCTTTTTCTTATGCCAAACCCATGCATTCAACAGGGAGAATGCCCTTTTTTCTTTTGTGAATATTGACAGAAAATGCCGTTAAAATTCTCACATTGGATCCGGGTATTTCTGTTGACATTTGAACATGAAATTGCCATTATGAAAGCAGAATCTTTACGTATCCGGCAGGGGGCAGGAACGTGAAGATGACAAAAGAAGGCATGGGGGATGAAGCAATGAAAAAGAGTCTGTTTTACCGGGCAAAAAAGATGCCGCCATCTGCGCAGATCATGCTGCTGTTTGCCGTCGAGGGTGTATTTCTGCAATATATCACATCGATCAACGGTTTCGGCCTGAATCTGTATGCGACAAACATGGGTGCAACCGACAGTCAGATCGGTATTATCCAGATGGTGCCGAACATTGTAGCGTGTGCAGCACTGCTGCCGCTTGGAATTCTGGCGGATCGTCTGAAGTCGACAAAGACGATACCGATGCTTACGCTTCTTGTGATGTGTGCCGGCTATGCATTTCTTGGAAGTGTACCGGCACTCGGCGAGAGACGTATGGAGCTGTTTTTTGTATCACTGGCATTTACTGCAGGGGCACTTGCTATTTACAATGCGCAGTGGCAGGCAATGTTCGGTGCTGCGGTTTCACTGCGGCAGCGAAACGATGTCTATGCCTTTCGGAATCAGTTCATGTTTGTGATTGGCATTCTTGCACCGGTGATCTGCGGGATTCTGATGGGAAGATGCCACACGGCCGATGGAAAGCTTCTGGTACTCCGAAGCTTCTTTTATCTGTGTGCTGTCTGTGTTCTGCTGCAGGCCGCTGCAATCAAAAAAATTCCGGTGAAACAGCAGGAGGAGGGAAAGGCTCCGGCAGAAGCGGGGAAGGCATCCTCACGTTTTTCTGTTTCTGATCTGCTGGAGGCGATCACAAGCGTGGGGAAAAATAAAGCATTGCGCTGGTTTTTCGTGCCGGTGGTCTTTTTCTATATCACCTGGCAGCTTGACTGGAGCATGTGGTATTTAGGACAGGTCAAATACTGTAAAATGTCGGAGATGACACTTTCCATCTGCAACGGTGTTTTCAATATCGGTCAGCTTGCGGCAGTTGGAATGATCGCGAAGGTTGTCCGGAAAAAATCGCCGGATTTTGCACTGATTTCCGCCGGGATCGGTCTTTGCTTCTGCCCGGTTATTATGATTCTGGTTCCACATTTACCGTTGGCGTACCGAGGGGTTACTTTTATTGTTCTGATGACGGTTCTGAACGCTCCACAGTGTGCCGTTGCACTCTGCACGGTACAGATTCTTTTAAATGCCGCACCGGAAAAGAACCGTTCGCTTTTGATCAGCCTCTTTACGATGATGACTACGCTGACCAACAGTGTTCTGCCGTTGCTTGGTGTCCGTCTGTATACGGCACTTGGGGCAGATCTTACGGCACTGTACCGGTTCAACCTGATAGATCTTGGGGTTCGCATTTTATCCACATTCGGGCTGATATGGCGTTATCAGAAGGCGAAAAAAGATGACTTTCTGACAAAGATTTCGGATTGAGACGGGCCGTAAAAGCCGAAAATAACATTTACAACAGGAACGATATCGTGTATGATAAATGTGGCTTTCTTTGCACGTATGGAAAAGAGAAGCGCAAAAAGGAGTTTAAACAATGAAATGGAATAAATTTACATTAAAAACAAGATCGGAAGTGGAAGACATTGTGATCTCCACTCTGGCCGATGTGGGAATCGAAGGCGTGGAAATTCAGGACAAACAGCCTTTGACCGAGAGCGACAAACAGCAGATGTTCGTGGATATCATGCCGGATATTCCGGATGACGATGGCATTGCCTACCTGAATTTTTACCTCGATGTGGATGAGGACAAGGAGAAGGTTCTTGCAGATGTCCGCGCGGCACTTGCAGAAATGCAGGAGTTCCTGGACCTTGGAGAGTGCACCATCACAGAGTCTGAGACAGAGGACAAGGACTGGATCAACAACTGGAAACAGTATTTCAAACAGTTCTATGTGGACGACATTCTGATCATCCCGTCCTGGGAGGAAGTAAAGCCGGAAGACCGGGATAAAATGATCATCCATATCGATCCGGGCACAGCCTTTGGAACGGGTATGCATGAGACAACACAGCTTTGCATCCGTCAGTTAAAGAAATATGTGACAAAGGATACCGAGCTGCTTGATGTCGGAACCGGAAGCGGTATTCTTTCGATTATTGCACTGAAGCTTGGTGCGCGTCATGCGGTCGGAACAGACCTCGATCCGTGTGCGGTTCCTGCAGTTGAGGAAAACAAAGAAGTCAATGGAATTCCGGTAGAAGCGTTTGATATGATGATCGGAAATATCATTGATGACAAAGAAGTACAGGACAAAGTCGGATACGAAAAATACGATATCGTTACCGCAAATATTCTTGCAGATGTTCTTGTTCCGCTGACGCCGGTAATCGTACACCAGATGAAGCCGGGCGCTGTTTATATCACATCCGGCATTCTCGATGTGAAAGAGGAAGTTGTCAAAGAGGCAGTCGTTGCAGCGGGACTTGAAGTAGTTGAAGTTACACATCAGGGCGAATGGGTTTCTGTTACAGCAAGAAAACCGATGTAAATTAAGAAAAGCGAAACACCAGAAGAGAAAGAGAACAGATTCATGTACCGTTTTTTTGTAGAAGAAAGTCAGATTTATGACGGCACTGTCCACATCACGGGCAGTGACGTTAATCACATCAAAAATGTGCTCCGCATGCGGCCGGGCGAAAAAATACTGGTCAGTACCGGAGGCGAAAAGGAATATCATTGTGCCGTTTCGGATTTCCCGGAAGGGGAGGTTCTTGCCGCAGTAGAAGAAGTCACAGCAGCAGACAGAGAACTCCCGTCCGGAATTGTGCTGTTTCAGGGTCTGCCAAAAGGTGACAAAATGGAACTGATCATCCAAAAAGCAGTGGAACTTGGTGCGACGGAAATTGTTCCGGTGGAGATGAAACGCTGCGTTGTGAAGCTGGACCGGAAAAAGGCGGAAAAGAAAGCAGAGCGTTGGCAGACGATCGCGCTTGGTGCGGCAAAGCAGTCCAAACGGATGCAGATTCCGACGGTACACATGCCTGTTACATTTCAGCAGGCGCTTGCAATGATGGCAGAATCAGACGTTCGCCTGATGCCGTATGAGAACGCAGAGGGGATGGAAGGAACGAGAAAAATTCTGGAATCCATTGAACCGGGTGAATCTATTGCGATCCTGATCGGACCGGAGGGCGGCATTGACGAAGCGGAAGTGGAAATGGCCATGAAGGCAAAGGTAGAGCCGATTACGCTCGGAAAGCGCATTCTGCGCACGGAAACGGCCGGAATGACCGTGCTTTCCATTCTGGTGTATCTTTTAGAAGGAAGGGAACGAACAAGATAATGGAAGCATATCTGGACAATTCCGCAACCACCTGTGTTTATCAGGAAACCGCAGATCTCGTCTGTGATCTGATGGTAAATCATTATGGAAATCCGTCTGCGATGCATCAAAAAGGGGTAGAAGCAGAACAATATATCAGAACCGCCCAGGAAACGCTGGCAAAGATTCTGAAAGTCAAAGAAAAAGAAATTTTCTTTACCTCCGGTGGCACAGAGTCCGACAACTGGGCGCTCGTCGGAACAGCAATGGCAAATAAGAGAACGGGAAACCACATCATCACAAGCGCGATCGAGCACCCGGCCGTGTCGGCACCGCTGGCATTTCTGGAGGAGCAGGGATTCCGTATTACGCGCCTGCCGGTAAATAAAGAAGGCCTTGTGGATGTGAACGAACTCGAAGAAGCGATCACGCCGGAGACGATTCTCGTTTCGATTATGTATGTCAACAATGAGATCGGTTCTGTTGAGCCAATCGGGGAGATCGGACGCAGAATCAAGGCGAAAAATCCGAAAACGTATTTTCATGTCGATGCGATCCAGGCGTTCGGCAAATACCGGATTTATCCGAAACGGATGGGCATCGACATGCTCTCCGTGAGCGGCCACAAGATCCACGGACCGAAGGGAAGCGGCTTTTTATATATTGATGAGAAAGTAAAAATCCGTCCGCTGATCTTAGGCGGCGGCCAGCAGAACGGCATGCGTTCCGGAACCGACAATGTGCCGGGCATCGCAGGCCTTGCGAAATCCGCTGAGATCGTTTACAGGCATTTTGACGAGCAGACTGCGCAGATGCGTGCCTGCAAACACCGTCTGATCGAAGGCTTGCGGGAGCTGGACGATGTGGTCATCCATGGCATGCCGGAAGAAGAGGGTGCGCCGCAGATTGTCAATGCATCGTTCTTAAATGTGCGTAGTGAAGTGCTGCTGCACACGCTGGAGGACCGCCAGATCTACGTTTCCGCCGGAAGCGCCTGCTCATCACACAAGAGAGCCGGAAGCCCGACGCTGACTGCCATCGGCGCATCGAAAGCCGAGATGGAGTCTGCCGTGCGGTTCAGCTTCAGCGAATTTACGACACTGGAACAGATTGATTACACCCTGGATACGCTGCGCGAGGTACTGCCGATGCTGCGCAGATTTACCAGGAAATAATAGAAAGAGGAAAATTATGATTACAATACAGCCGGAAATTGAAATCCTGAGCACCGAATCCTACGAGGATATGCTGCGCCGGATCGAGAAAATCGGAAGAGTCTGCTACAAGAGCGAGGAGCGCATTGGAGAAGGCACTGCAGAGAAATTCATCGCAGGCATCATCAAACGCGGCCATGAATCCGTCATTGAGCACGGCTCCATCACCGTAAAAGTAACGTGCGACCGCGGCGTGACCCATGAGATCGTCCGCCACCGTATCGCAAGCTACAGCCAGGAGAGCACCCGCTACTGCAACTATTCGAAAGATAAATTTGGAAACCAGATCACCTGTATCGATCTGGCAACCGGATTTTCCTATGATCTGGACGACGAGAACGACCGTAAAAAATACGAGGTATGGCAGAAAGCAATGGAAGCTGCAGAGCAGTATTACTTCCAGATGCTCGAACTCGGAGCAAAGCCGGAGGAGGCAAGAAGCATTCTTCCGAACTCTCTGAAAACCGAGATCGTCATGACCATGAACTTAAGAGAGTGGCGCCACTTTATCCGGCTTCGAAGCGCCAACGCCGCACATCCGCAGATGCGTCAGGTATCTGACCTGATCCTGAAGAAATTTTCTGAGGAATATCCTCTGTTCTTCCGTGATCTGGCTGAGAAAAAAGGAGAATAAAAAACGATGATGTACAAAGCATTTCTGGTAAAATATGCCGAGATCGGCATTAAAGGAAAGAACCGTCATCTGTTCGAGAAAGCGCTCTGCGTACAGATGGAGCACGCGCTTGCCCCGGTAGACGGAAATTTCCAGGTCACCCGTGAGATGGGACGAATCTATGTCAACACCGAAGGAGACTTTGATTACGAGGGCGCTGTCGATGCGCTGACAAGAGTTTTCGGTATCGCCGAGATCTGCCCGGTTGTCATTTTAGAGGACACCGGCTTTGAAGATCTGGCAGAGGCAGTGGTTTCCTACGTGAAAGAGCTGTACCCGACCGAGGAGAAAACCTTTAAGGTATGCGCACGCCGTGCGAACAAAAACTATCCGATGCACACAATGGAAGTCAACTGCGAGCTGGGCGGCCGCATCCTCGATGTCTGCCCGAACCTCAAAGTAGACGTTCACGAGCCGGATATCTATCTGAACGTCGAGCTGCGTCAGAAGATTTATCTGTACTGCGAGAGCATCGCAGGCCCTGGCGGTATGCCGGTCGGCACAAACGGACAGGCCATGCTGCTGCTTTCCGGCGGTATCGACAGCCCGGTTGCCGGATACATGATCGCAAAACGCGGCGTTACCATCGAGGCAACCTATTTCCATGCGCCGCCATACACCAGCGACCGTGCAAAACAGAAAGTAGTCGATCTGGCAAAACAGGTAGCAAAATACGCAGGTCCGATCAAATTAAACGTAGTCAATTTCACAGATATCCAGCTCTACATCTACGAGCAGTGCCCGCATGAGGAGCTGACGATTATCATGCGCCGCTACATGATGAAGATCGCGGAAGAGCTGGCGAAGAAAGACGACTGTCTCGGACTCATTACCGGCGAGAGCATTGGTCAGGTAGCATCACAGACTATGCAGAGCTTAATGGCAACAAATGAGGTATGCACACTTCCTGTATATCGTCCGGTAATCGGTTTTGACAAGCAGGAGATTGTTGATGTAGCAGAAAAGATTGATACCTTTGAAACATCTATTCAGCCGTATGAGGACTGCTGTACAATTTTTGTTGCAAAGCATCCTGTTACAAAGCCAAATGTAAAGGTAATCAGAAGTTCCGAAAAGAAGCTTGAGGAAAAGATTGATGCGATGGTAGAAGAGGCAGTTAATAGCGCAGAGATTATCTGGTGTAAGGCTTAATATTACAGTTCACAGGACGTGTGAACTGTAGCAAAAAAATAGGGCATCACGAATGTGATGCCCCGATTGGTCAGATAAAACGATCTCTGAAAGTTAAGTTAAAAAAAATTACTGGATGATGTATGGTTCCAGAACCTTCATAACAGTATCAAGATTCTTTTCTTCATGAATGTTTAAATCGATTGGCTTGGAAAGATCCAGAGAAAAGATACCCATAATGGACTTTGCGTCGATAACGTATCTTCCGGAAACCAGGTCAAAATCAGAATCAAACTTGGTCAGGTCATTTACAAAAGACTTAACCTTATCGATAGAATTTAAAGAAATTTTTACTGTAACCATGATAATACCCTCCTGTGAAGATGATGTTTGTGAGTTTTTATGTTTGCTTTTTGCGGAATTATCTGTTTTTTAATTTTAGATATACCGAAAAAAACGAACATTCATCTTTAAGTTTATAGTACTTGTTTTGAGTAGAAAAGTCAAGGGAAAGTTAGAGAAAGGAAAATGAAAACATGGGAAGACGGGCAGCATTTCACACATTAGGCTGCAAGGTTAATGCATATGAGACGGAAGCAATGGAGGAGCTTTTGCAGACGGCAGGCTACGATATTGTTCCATTTACAGAGCAGGCAGATGTTTATGTTGTTAATACCTGCTCAGTTACAAATATGGCGGAGCGAAAATCAAGACAGATGCTGCACCGCGCAAAAAAATTAAATCCAGAGGCTGTTGTGGTGGCGACAGGCTGCTATGTGCAGGTAAGTGAAGAAGAAGCCAGAGCAGATGCTGCTGTCGATCTTGTTCTTGGAAATAACCAGAAGCGTCAGATTGTTACGGCACTAGATGCTTATTTTGAAGGAAGAACATTTGATGATGTGCTGGCAGATGTAGAGAAGGAGCAGTATGAGGAGCTTGAAGTCAGCACAGTATTAGAGCACACAAGAGCATTTGTAAAAGTTCAGGATGGATGTAATCAATTCTGCAGTTACTGTATTATTCCATATGCCAGAGGACGTGTGCGAAGCCGTCGTATGGAAAACGTTATAGCTGAGATTAAAAGACTTGCAGAAGCCGGTATCCAGGAGGTTGTGCTGACTGGTATTCATCTAAGCTCTTATGGAAGGGAAATTGATGGGGAAAGTCATTTAATCGAGCTTATTGAAGCCATTCATCCAATTGATGGCATAAGTAGAATACGTCTTGGCTCACTTGAACCGCGTATTATTACAGAGGAATTTGTCGGCCGCTTAAAAAAGCTGCATAAAGTATGTCCTCATTTTCATTTGTCTCTGCAAAGCGGATGTGAAGAAACCTTAAAGCGTATGAATAGACATTACACGCCAGAAGAATACTATGAAAAGTGTAAACTTCTTCGAGCTGCTTTTGAAAATCCAGCAATCACAACAGATGTGATTGTAGGATTTCCGGGAGAGACGGATGAAGAATTTGATAAGACACGTCAGTTTCTTGAGAAAGTGCATTTTTATGAGATGCATATTTTCCGCTATTCCAGAAGAAAAGGAACAAGAGCTGACAAGATGGAAAATCAGATCCCAGAAGAGACAAAGGCGCAGCGAAGCGGTATACTTTCGTCACTTGAGTCACAGATGACAAAAGAGTTTAGAACAAAATGGACAGGAGCATGCGTCAAAGTTTTATTGGAGGAGCGTCAGGAAATTAACGGTGTCTCCTACATGGTCGGCCATACGCCAGAGTACATAAAATGTGCGGTAGAGACGGATGCGCCAGACAATACGATCATCGATGCAATAATCGAAGGTGAATTGACTGCGGATGTGATGAAGGCAAGACAGGGGTGAATGACAGTTCAGGGGACGCCTGAACTGGCAAAAAAAATACTTGCCGAATTAGACGAAATGTATTACAATATTATTGTTTAGCAGGTTTTGGACTGTAGGAAGGGCGTGAATCAATGGCAGATTTAAAAAATACTCAATTTATTGACATCAACCAGACGAAGCGAATTTCTGTAT
>OJMP01001470.1_pt1 | contig 15622 bp, 17 predicted proteins | sample 1597311 | NCBI WGS metagenome assembly OJMP01 (sample SAMEA2452134, study PRJEB22498) | human gut metagenome | biome: human feces; feature: human gut; material: feces | place: Australia | collected 2012 | reverse complement strand
ACAAGATGGACGTATCATTGAGAGAAACCGGTGTCGGTGGTGTTGCCGGAACACCTGCAGCACAGGAAGTAGTAGAAAAATTAGGGATGTAGCGCAAGCTACATCCCCTTTTTAAGAGAGCGTTGTTTTTAAATCGGTGCTATGAAAATAAGCGTGTGCTTTATCAAATAATTTGTTGCACAGGACCGTATAAACAGAACCAAACAGGTTGGCACCAATTCGGAGTGCTACTGCATATGGCATTCCAAACAGACCGGACGCAATGGAAAGCGCTCCAAATGTATTGAACACTGTCTGCCAGGAATATCCTGCCGAATATCCGACACCGATTCCGCCGATGATTCCGATATAGGCATACATAGACTCAGGAAGAACCGTATACAGAACAACGAATAACAGACCTCCTACGATGTTGAACATCCAACGCTTTCCGGAACGTGCGACACAGTCATTTGTAAACGGAAGACACACGGACATACATGCGATACCTGCCCACATAGCTCTTGGAAGTCCGAGCAGGGACATGATGAGCATCGCCGATGATACGATGAATGTCAGCTTGATATACCATCTGCTGCGTGCGGAATGAATGTTGAATTCCTGGAACAGATGAGAAAATTTACGCCGGTAAGGACGGTTCTTCTGATTCTTATAGAAAATGATCATGCAGAGGATCATTCCGACAAGGAGTCCTTCCAGTCTTAAAATGTAGGCATGTCCGCTTACATCATATCCAAATAATAATAGATAGCCAAGGACAAAAGTAGAGTGATTGTACATGATCACATTGTGGCATCCGAGGATCATCAGCAGCATGATACAGACCACATTGACAAAGAATGCAGGAATCGGGGATACCATGTTGGCAAGACGGGGACCTGCCATAAGGATTGCGTAGATACCTGCGATAGAGGCAAGTCCGTGTGTGGTACGGATCCCGAAATCGGCCTGCCTGAGAACCAGCACGGCCAGAAGCACGGTAACTCCGACAACACTGTTGTCATTTCCGATGAATTTACTATATAAAGATACAACGGCGACACAGAATATCATTACAAGATATACTTTAAAGTTGTAAATGAGTATGTGGCGGCGTTTTTCTTTTTTATCGGTTGTGTTTTTAATCAGCTGTTTAGAGCCGGTCGAGCTTAGTTGTAGTTCCTGGTAAAATGTCATAATAAAATCTCCTTTATTTTTTTTGTGAAGAAAGAATCTCGTTCGCTTCACGGATTAGTTGGAATAAAGTCTCGAATTTCTCTTTCTTCATATTTTTCTGTAATGTATAGAGTGGATCCAGATAGTAATAGTACATACGGTCAATCTCATCTTTTCCGGCACCGGTAATGCGGATGCAGTAACTGCGGCGGTCGGACGCAGAGGCCTCTTTACAGATAAACCCTTTGGATTCCAGATGGTCGGTCAGGCGGCTTACGATAGTTTTACTGATGCCCATAGCGTTGGTAATCTGTCTTGGGGTCAGTGGTTCTTCCGAAAGCGCGATCCGGAACAGAAAATCAATCTCCTGAGCAGAAGTGTGCTCTGATTTTCCGGATTTCCGGATCGCCATACTTGCGAAATGCCGGAGGTCGCCTTGTTTTGATACGATATCGGTCCAGTTTTTGTCTTTCATAGTTGCTCCTTTATAATAGTTTACTTTGTAAACAATTGCGATAAGTACTATAATAGATATAGGAGAAAATGTCAAGGGGATCTATGGAAGTACCTTTGGTTTATAAAAATAAAAAAAGTTTGTAACGAATTGAGAAAAAATGACTCTTAATAGTAAAAGAAGATATAAATGAGAGAAGAGAGGTGAGTTCATGGAATCTTTTGAGGAAGTATATCAGAAATATTTAAAAGAGGTATATTGTTTTCTGCTGAGATTATCCGGAGACAGGGAAATAGCAGAAGAACTTACCCAGCAGACATTTGCCATTGCATTTGAAAAATTGGAAAATTTCAGAGGTGAATGTAAATTATCGGTGTGGTTATGTCAGATTGCGAAGCATGAATATTATGCGTGGACAAAAAAGCAGAAAAGATATGCAAATAAATTAGATGAAAATCATGCAGATCAAGGGGAGGATTTATTAAATGGCATAATCAATCAGGAAAATGGACAGATCATCCGAAAGATTCTACATGACTTACAGGAACCGTACAAAGAAGTATTCATGCTGCGGGTGATGGGAGAGGTATCATACAGAGATATCGGACAGTTATTTTCAAAAAGTGAAAGCTGGGCGAGAGTGACCTATTACAGAGCCAAGAAAATGATTGTAGAAAAGATGGGAGGCGCAGGCAATGATGAAATGTGAGATTATCAGAGATCTGATACCGTTATATCTGGATAAGGTATGCAGCGAAGATAGCAGAAAACTGGTGGAAGAGCATTTAGCAGAATGTAGTGAATGCAGGAAATATATGAAAGAATTAGAGACGGAACTGGAAGCGGTGAAACAGAAAAAAGAAGAAGATCTGGATGAAAAGCGGTTGTTACAGGAAGGAGCGGAGCGTATGAAGGAAATCGGCAAGAAAAGTATCGTAGATAAGATGATTATTGTGGATACATTACTAAATTTCTTATTGATCGTAACGGCTGTAGTATTGTGCAAACGGCAGATAGATATCGAAGGTGCCGATGCGGGATATTATATAGCAGCCATGGTATTCAGTTTTGGATTTATTATCGCATTCTTCATATGTGACTGCATCACACTGGTTCAGAAATGGAAGAGAAGAAAAATGCAGACGGAGTGGGAGTATAAACAGATTCCGATCTGTGAAAGTTATGCGAAGATATCTATAGGCGTAAAAGTAATCATTGTATTTATGCTGGTATGTGCGGTTTGTATATTGGGATTTTCACAGTTTGGAGGAGTGTTTTCTATTTAATGCATTATGGCGGCTATCACCAATCGGAATAAGCTTACAAGGTCCTATTCTGTGCTGACTCCAACATGGGGAAATTCTAAAGCAAAAAAGTTGACCTAAAAACGAGCTCACAAAAAATCCAAACTCGACATTCGTCTCAGACAGTGGATTTTTTGTGAGCAAACGGTCAACTTTTTTACTTAAGAATTTCCAACCATGAGTCCGTATGCACAGGATAGGACCTTGTAAGTTTATTCCTGCGGTTTCGCATGCCATAATAATTAAATGGAGAACTGTAAGCTTTTATTAGGGTTCGGGGATTTGGCCTAGTGAATTAAATAGAAACTTGACAACTATAGTTGTCATCTGTTAGAATTTAAATGACAAGAAAAGTTGTCAAAATATGATTGATGAAGGAGATGAGCATTTGCCTTTACTAAACCGATTGAAGGAATACAGATCAAGACTTGGCGTCAATCAGACCGAGATGGGAAAGCTCGCAGGCGTATCCAGACAGACGATCAGCCAGATAGAGAGAGGAGACTATTCGCCGTCAGTAACACTTGCGTTAAAGATTGCGAAGATTTGTGAAGTCAGTGTAGAAGATATTTTTATATATGAAGAGGAGATAAATGATGAAGGAAAAGAAAAGTAGTTATTTTACCGCAACGTGGAAGATGCTCGCGGCAGTGATAATCGGGGGAATCGCCGGAGGCGTGTCGGTAGTCATCTATGAACTGATGAAAAAAGGAATAGATGCAGGAATCAGAACGATTAACGGAACGATTCAGCAATATATATTTCCAGCTCTGATTATAATCGCGGTTGTTACGGTAGTTGTTGGTGAATACAGTTTATACCGGTTAAAAAATGTATACAAAGAAATGAAGGATGCAGATGAGGACAGATTCTATGAACTGGATTACGAAGAAGAAAAATGGGGAGCGTGGACCAGTGGGGTTAATTTGGTGTCACAGGTGGCCTGCATCATAATTTTATCCTTTGGATATTCTTTGAAGTATATAGAATCAGGAAAATCCAGATATTTTTTATTCGCCTGCATTATATTTATACTGTGCTATTTCTACGATATTTATCTTTCTGTACGTTATGTAAAAGCGATACAGGCGGCACATCCGGAGAAAAAAGGTGATCCAACTTCAAGCAAATTTACGGAACAGTGGGTGGAAAGCTGTGATGAAGCAGAAAAAGAAATTATATACAAAAGTGCATATAAGACGTATATTGTATTGAACAAAGTAATACCGATATTATTGTTGCTTACATTAATAGCAAATATGTTCTTGAATACTGGTATATTGGCGGTTCTTGTTGTAGCTGTCATTTATCTGGTCACAGGAATGACGTATATCAGATCCAGCATGGTTTCTAAAGCAAAAAGGATTGGATAAAATAAAAAGTCATATTAGGTGAATGCATCAGATAAAACTGGTGCATTCATGATTATAACATATCATTCTATATTATAATTCGTTGAGTTAAGGAACATTTCGTTCCAATCATGAAATACATCGATAAATATATCAAAATTTTTCAAAATATATAACAAAAGAATAAGCAAATAAATGTTGAATTATCAGATATTCGAAATGTGGGATTCCATTATGAAGGATGGAAACGGAAGATTAAAATCATTTGCAAATATACTTGATAATATAATTATTATCGCATTGAAATACTGTAAAGATAAGTTTATACTGAGAGGAGAAGCCTATGAATAATACGAATTTGTTAAAGACAGGTTTTGTTAATGAACGGTTCCGATATTATGAGAAGTTAGTCGCAGAGCTGACAATGATGAGTGATATGTTCATGCGGAACGTGTTAAATATTCTGGAATGTGCGGAATATGTATTAAGAGTTATTACTGAAAATGATGATCTGGAATTAACAGAAGTCGTTGTTCAGAAAGATTACAAGAATTTACAGGGAAGATCGGCTGTACTTGACTGTGTGGCTGTGAATGGCAGAAAAGAAATATATGATATAGAAGTACAGCAGGAAAAAGCCGGAGCAGGCCCAAAAAGATTGCGCTACCACAGCAGTATAATAGACGCACATAGTCTGTTTGCGGGAGAAGATTTTGAAAAACTGCCGGAATCAAAGGTTATTTTTATCGTAGATGAGGAAGTAGAAAATGAAGTTGCACCCATCTTACATATCAAACGGACTGTAAGAGAAACCGGCAGAGATTATAATGATAAAAGCGAAATTATATATATTAACGCCCGGATGAAAGAAAATACAGATCTGGGCAGATTGATGCATGATTTTCATTGTACAAAGGCAGAAGACATGTATAGCAAAGTATTGGCAGAGCGGGTAAGAGTATTGAAAGAGACACAGGAAGGAGTGGAGATTATGTGTAAAGAGATGGATAAGATTTACAAAGCGGGAGAGTTAATAGGAGAAGAGCGTGGAAAAGAAAAGGGAAAATATGAAACAGCAATGAAGTTGCTTGAATTAGGAGCAAGGGAAGACATGATTGCAGAAGCAGTAGGACACAGTGTAGAAGAAATAAAACGTTGGAAGAACGATATGAAACGTCAGTAATGATATTGTAAAAAATTAGAAAGATGGAAAAGGAGAATCTATGATGAAAGTATTTGCATACAGAAAATGCAGCACCTGCATGAAAGCATTAAAGTGGCTGGAAGTACACAACGTAGAATTTGAAGAACGAGCAATTAAAGAAGAAAATCCAACTTACGAAGAATTAAAAGAATGGTACACAATGAGCGGACTTCCACTCAAAAAGTTCTTCAATACCAGTGGTATGATATACAAACAGATGAACCTGAAAGACAAATTAAAAGAAATGACCGAAGACGACCAGTTAAAACTCCTGGCAACCGACGGAATGCTCGTAAAACGCCCATTAGTAATCGGAGATAATTTCGTTCTGACCGGCTTCAAAGAAAAAGAATGGGAAGAGAAACTGCTATAAGTTAAAATATATTATCATAATTATATGAATTCCAGGTAAACACCAGACGTCCGGAAAAATAAAAATATATTTTGATATTCAAAATACTTGACAAACAAAAATTATTGATATATACTTTGACAGTCAAAATAATTTAGAATCAAAATAAATCAGAGGTATTTATAATGACTGGAAGAATATGTGGGACAGGATCTTGCGTACCATCATTTGCAATGGACAACAATGACATTGCGAAACTGGTTGATACCAGTGATGAGTGGATCCGGGAGAGAACCGGAGTCGTGAGACGTCATATTATCAGAGAAGAGACGACGGTATCCATGGCAGCCGAAGCCGGAAGGCAGGCACTTGAAAATGCGGGAATTGCTGCAGAAGATGTGGATCTGATCATCGTGTCTACGATTTCTTCAAATGTAATACTTCCCTGTACAGCCTGTGAAGTGCAGAAAGACCTTGGGGCAAAGCATGCGACATGTTTTGATCTGAGTGCGGCGTGCACCGGATTTGTGGTTGCTTATAATACGGCAGCGGCTTATCTGAATGCGGGCGTGTATCAGACTGCACTGATCATTGGCAGCGAGAGTTTATCGAATCTGACGAACTGGAAGGACCGCGGGACGTGTATCCTGTTCGGGGATGGCGCAGGAGCGGCAGTGCTGAAGCGCGAAGATACGGGATATTATCTTCCGGTAACACACTCCGATGGCTTTAGAGGAGAAGCACTTCGCTGTAAAAGCAGATATGACAGAAGCGAATTATCACCGGAAGATATGCCAAAGCCGGAAGAAAAAGAATATCTGATGCAGATGGATGGAAGAGAAGTATTTATGTTTGCTGTAAAGAGCGTGCCGCAGGCAATAAAAGAAGTATTGGAAAAGAATGACACGGCACAGGAAGAAATCAGTTTTTATATCTTGCATCAGGCGAACAGAAGAATTGTAGAAGCAATCGCAAAGCGGCTGGGTGAACCGATAGAAAAATTTCCGATGAATCTGGAAGAATACGGAAATACATCTTCCGCAAGTATTCCAATTCTTCTCGATGAACTGAACCGAGCCGGGAAACTGAACAGAGGACAGAAGATTATCCTGGCAGGATTTGGTGCAGGACTCACCTGGGGGGCCAGCATTCTGGAGTGGTAAGAAGCCTCAGATAAGCAACCCTTATAAGTGCAAAAGAATTAAAAAGGAACCAGAGCTAAAAAAGAGACAAAAACAGAAATAAAAGGAGAACAAAGATATGTTAGAACAGATTAAAAAAATGGTAGCAGATAACTTAGGAGTAGAGGAAAGCAAAATCACAGAAAACGCATCATTCAAAGATGACCTCGGAGCAGATTCCTTAGATCTTTTTGAACTGACAATGGCACTGGAAGATGAATATGGAATCGAGATTCCGTCGGAAGATCTGGAAAAGATCGTAACAGTCGGTGATGTTGTAGAGTATGTGAACGCTCATAAAGAGTAAGAAAATTATAAAAAGACAGGGAGTATAGAGATTATGCAGACAGAAGTAACCAGATTATTAGGAATTGAATACCCGATCATTCAGGGCGGTATGGCCTGGGTGGCAGAATACCATCTGGCAGCAGGTGTATCCGAAGCCGGCGGACTGGGACTCATCGGTGCAGCAAGTGCTCCGGCAGACTGGGTAAGAGATCAGGTACGCAAGGCAAAAGAACTGACAGACAAACCATTCGGTGTCAACATCATGCTGATGAGTCCTTATGCAGATGAAGTTGCAAAGGTGATTGTCGAAGAAGGCGTAAAGGTTGTTACCACCGGTGCGGGTAATCCGGAGAAATACATGAAGATGTGGAAGGAAGCCGGCGTAAAGGTTATTCCGGTCGTTGCTTCTGTGGCCCTGGCAAAAAGAATGGAACGCTGTGGTGCGGATGCACTGGTAGCGGAAGGTTGTGAAGCCGGCGGACATATCGGCGAGAGTACAACGATGGTACTTGTTCCACAGATTGTAGATGCAGTCAGTATTCCGGTTATTGCAGCCGGAGGAATTGCCGATGGAAGAGGAATTGCTGCGGCATTCATGCTGGGAGCAAAAGGCGTCCAGATGGGAACACATTTTGTTGTAACAGATGAATCCCAGGTACATGAGAATTACAAAGAAAGAATCATCAAAGCGAAGGATATTGATTCCAGAGTAACAGGAAGAACCACAGGACATCCGGTCAGAGCCCTTCGCAATGATATGACGAGAAAATATCTGGAACTGGAAAATGCCGGAGCAGAATTCGAAGAACTGGAAAAGCTCACACTTGGCGGCCTCAGAAAAGCAGTCGTAGAGGGTGATGTAAAGAACGGAAGCGTAATGGCAGGACAGATTGCCGGCATGGTAAAAGAAAGAATGTCATGTAAAGATCTGATCCAGAAACTGGTAACAGAGACAGATGCATTAATCGGAGGACAGGGATTCTATGAGTAAGATTGCATTTATTTATCCGGGACAGGGCGCTCAGAAAGCCGGCATGGGAGCCGACTTTTATGAAAACAGTGAGATTGCAAGATACATATTTGACCAGGCAGGTGAGGAACTTGATCTGGATATGAAGGAACTTTGCTTTGAAGAAAATGACAGGCTGGATTTGACGGAATATACACAGGCAGCAATGGTCACGACCTGTCTGGCAATGACAAGAGTTGCGGAAAGTAAAGGACTGAAAGCAGATATCACAGCAGGATTAAGCCTGGGAGAATACCCGGCGATCGCAGCTGCCGGAGGAATGAACGATATGGATGCGATCCGCCTGGTAAGAAAAAGAGGAATCCTGATGCAGAACACGGTTCCGGCAGGAGAAGGAGCCATGTGTGCGGTCATTTCTATGGCGGCAGAGGAAATCGAAAAAGTGATCGAACCGATTGCTGATGTGTCGGTCGCAAACTATAACTGTCCGGGACAAATCGTCATCACCGGTAAGACAGACGCTGTAGAAGAAGCGGCTGCAAAGTTAAAAGAAGCAGGGGCGAGACGCACCATTATGTTAAATGTCAGCGGACCGTTCATTCTCAGATGCTGGTTCCGGCAGGAGAGAAACTGGCGGAAGAACTGGAACATACCAGATTTCACGAATTAAGAATTCCGTATGTAACGAATGTAACAGCAGAGAAGGTAACAGACATCAGAGAAACTCCGGGACTTCTTACGACACAGATCAGTTCACCGGTGCGCTGGATGCAGAGCATGGAACGCATGATCGCAGACGGTGTTGATACATTTGTTGAGATCGGACCGGGCAAGACACTGGAAGGATTTTTAAGAAAAATCGACCGAAGTGTGAAAGTATTCCACATTTCCCAGTGGGAGGATGTGGATAAAGTCTGCACCGAACTTGCAGATAGTGGAAAGATGATGGAGGAAGCTTAAAGATGAGTCAGACAATGGAAGGAAAAGTTGCGGTTGTAACCGGAGCGTCCAGAGGAATCGGAAAAGCAATCGCTGTAAAGCTTGCATCAAAAGGAGCAACAGTTGTGATCAACTATAACGGTTCCAGAGAAAGAGCCGAAGAAGTAAAGAATGAAGTTGAGTCTGCAGGCGGTAAAGCGGTGATCATACAATGTAATGTGGCCGATTTTGATGCCTGTAAAGAATTCATCGAGACGGTGATCAAGGAGCAGGGAAGAATTGATATTCTGGTTAATAATGCAGGAATCACAAAGGATGGACTCCTTATGAAGATGTCAGAAGAAGATTTTGATAAGGTATTGGACACAAACTTGAAGGGAACATTTCATACAATAAGAGCTGCGCTCCGCCAGATGATCCGCCAGAGGAGCGGACGCATCATAAATATGGCATCTGTTGTAGGTGTCAGCGGTAATGCAGGACAGGCAAATTATGCGGCGTCCAAAGCAGGTGTGATCGGACTGACCAAAACAGCAGCCAGAGAAGTGGCATCCAGAGGAATCACGGTCAATGCAGTTGCACCGGGATTTATCGAGACCGACATGACAGAAGTACTTCCGGAAAAGATAAAAGAAGCGTCTGCCGCACAGATTCCGCTTGGAAAATTCGGAAAAGCAGAAGATGTGGCGAATGCGGTTGCATTTCTTGCGTCAGAGGATGCGGGATATATTACTGGACAGGTATTGCATGTAGACGGCGGTATGGTGATGTAAAGGAGATTAAGATATATGAAGAGAAGAGTTGTAGTGACAGGACTTGGAGCAGTGACTCCGATCGGAAATACGGTAGAGGAGTTCTGGAGCGGCATCAAAGAAGGAAAAGTGGGAATCGGAGAGATTACCAAATTCGACACCACAGAATATAAAGTAAAGATTGCAGCAGAGGTAAAAGATTTTCAGGCAAAAGACAGAATGGATTTTAAGGCAGCAAGAAGAATGGAACCATTTTCCCAGTATGCGGTGGCAGCGGCAAAAGAAGCATTCGAAGATGCCGGACTTGATATGTCAAAGGAAGATCCGTTCCGTGTCGGTGTAATTGTGGGTTCCGGTATCGGAAGCCTGCAGGCTGTAGAAAAAGAATACGAAAAAATCCGGACTAAAGGACCGGGAAGAGTCAATCCGCTTCTGGTTCCGATGATGATCTCGAACATGGCAGCAGGAAATATTTCCATTCAGCTCGGTCTGAAGGGAAAATGTACGAATGTCGTTACAGCATGTGCCAGTGGAACAAACTGCATCGGTGATGCATTCCGTGCGATCCAGTATGGTGACGCAGAAGTGATGCTGGCGGGTGGAGCAGAAGGATGTATCTGTGAGACCGGAGTCGCAGGATTCACAAGTCTGACAGCACTTTCGACTTCTACAGATCCGATGAAGGCATCCAGACCATTTGATAAAGACAGGGATGGATTCGTTCTCGGAGAAGGTGCAGGTGTAGTTGTTCTGGAAGAACTGGAACATGCCAAAGCACGTGGAGCGAAAATCCTTGGCGAGGTTGTCGGATATGGTGCAACAGGAGATGCTTACCACATTACATCCCCTGCAGAGGACGGTTCCGGTGCTGCCAAAGCTATGGAATGGGCTGTAAAAGAAGCAGGAATTTCCACAGATGATGTATGGTATGTAAACGCACATGGTACAAGCACACATCATAATGACTTATTTGAAACAATTGCCATTAAGAAAACATTTGGTGAACACGCAAAAGAAATGAAAATAAATTCTACAAAATCTATTACAGGACATCTTCTGGGAGCTGCCGGTGCAGTGGAAGTGATCACCTGTGTAAAAGAACTTCAGGAAGGCCTGATCCATCAGACTGTTGGTTATAAGGTGCCGGATGAACAGTGTGACCTGGATTATGTAGGAAACGGTAATGTAAAGATGGATATCAAATATGCACTTACCAATTCTCTTGGCTTTGGCGGACATAACGCATCCTTACTTATTAAAAAGTACGAAGACTGATCACGCAGATAATAAATGGTATGGTGATTTTGAAAACAATATACGACAGTGATCTTATAATATAGCTATTTCAGCAGGAGGAAATAAATGGAACTGGCAAATATATTAGAACTGATCCACGCAGTCAGCGATTCAGATCTCACAGAATTTAACCTGCAGGACGATACCTTAAATATTTCCATGTCAAAAGAGAAAACAATTGTACAGCAGATGGCAGTCAATACTGATCCGGCAGATGCTCAGCAGTATCAGCCGGTAGTGCAGCAGGCTGTACATGTAGAATCCGTCAATGCTGTTAACGATGAAGTACAGACAGGAAGTGTGGTAAAATCTCCTCTTGTAGGTACCTATTATGCAGCATCTTCTCCGGAAAATCCCCCCTTTGTAAAAGTAGGAGATAAAGTAAGCAAAGGTCAGGTCCTTGGCATTGTGGAAGCAATGAAGCTGATGAACGAGATTGAATCAGAATTTGATGGTACAGTAAAAGAAATCCTTGTAGAAAACGAGCAGATGGTAGAGTTCGGACAGCCGATGTTTGTGATAGAATAGAAGAAGGAGGTAAAAAACTATGAAACTTACAACAAAAGAAATCATGGAGATCATTCCCCACAGACACCCGTTCCTCCTGATTGATACTATTGAAGAACTGGTGCCGGGTGTGAAGGCAACAGGAAAGAAATGTGTTACCTATAATGAACCGCATTTTGCAGGACATTTCCCACAGGAACCGGTTATGCCGGGGGTTCTGATCGTTGAGGCGCTTGCGCAGACAGGCGCAGTTGCAATTCTGAGTAAACCGGAAAATAAAGGAAAGATCGCATATTTTGCATCGATCAACAATGCAAAATTCAAGAACAAGGTAGTTCCCGGAGATACCCTTACTCTCGAAGTAGAGATCATTAAGGAAAAAGGTCCCATGGGAGTGGGAAAAGCAAAAGCAACAAACCAGGACGGTAAGGTAGCAGTGATCGCAGAGCTGACTTTTGCAGTAGGAGCATAACAGATGTTTAATAAAATTTTGATCGCCAATCGTGGTGAAATTGCAGTGAGGATCATCCGGGCATGTCGTGAGATGGGAATCCGCACAGTAGCCGTATACTCAGAAGCAGACAGAGATGCCCTGCATACCCAGCTTGCAGATGAAGCAGTATGCATCGGAAAGGCACAGTCATCAGACAGCTATCTGAACATGGAGCGAATCTTAAGTGCTACCATTGCCACAAAAGCAGAAGCAATCCACCCGGGATTCGGATTTCTCTCAGAGAACAGCCGTTTTGTGGAAATGTGTGAGAAATGTAATGTGGCATTTATTGGTCCTTCCGCAGAAGTAATTTCCAGAATGGGAAATAAATCTGAGGCGAAAAACACAATGCGGAAAGCTAAAGTCCCGGTAGTGCCCGGCACAAAGGAACCGGTCTACACAGTAGAGCAGGCTTTGGAAGCTGTAAAGGAAATCGGTTTTCCGGTCATGATCAAAGCATCAGCAGGCGGCGGTGGAAAAGGAATGCGTGTAGCCGGAAATGAACAGGAATTTGCCAAATTGTTTGAGACAGCACAGCAGGAGTCGGTCCATTCCTTCTCCGATAATACCATGTATCTGGAACGGTTTGTGGAGAATCCCAGACATGTTGAAGTGCAGATTCTTGCGGATAAATACGGAAATGTAGTTCATCTGGGAGAACGAGACTGCTCTGTTCAGAGACGTCACCAGAAAATGATCGAAGAGTCTCCATGTATCGCAATCTCTGATGATCTGAGAAAGAAAATGGGTGAGACAGCAGTACGGGCAGCAAAGGCAGCAGGCTATGAAAGTGCAGGAACCATAGAATTTCTTCTGGATCAGTCCGGAGAATTTTATTTCATGGAAATGAACACCAGAATCCAGGTAGAACATCCGGTAACAGAATTTGTGTCTGGTGTAGATCTGATCAAAGAGCAGATCTGCATTGCGGCAGGTGAACCGTTAAGCGTTCAGCAGAAAGACATAGAAATCCGCGGCCACGCCATGGAATGCAGAATCAATGCCGAGGATCCTGAGAGACATTTCATGCCATGCCCGGGTAAGATCACTGACTTACATCTTCCCGGTGGAAACGGAATCCGCGTGGATACAGCAGTTTATAATGACTACGCAATCCCGCCCTACTATGATTCCATGATTGCCAAGATCATTGTCTATGACAGAGACCGCCGCAGTGCCATTCGAAAGATGATCAGTGCACTTGGAGAAGTTGCGATTGAAGGAGTAAAGACCAACGTAGATTTCTTATATGAGCTTCTCAATCAGCCGGATTTTCAGGAGGGAAACATTACAACTGATTTCATTCCACAGCATTATCCGAACCTGTAAAAGAAAATCTGGTACAAATATATTTTATAGTTCAGTAGAAATCACATATTTATTAAAAGGTAATTGATAAGCGAATCGATAAAATTATTTTGATAGAATTAGTTTGATTAATAGTTATTAACGTCATTTTGTTGTCTGAAAGCAACATCAAATTGGGTTACATGAAGGAGCAGGATTTTAATGGCAGACTTAAAGAGATTTTTTAAGAAAACAGTTTCAGAAGACCGGCATAAACAGGCCGCATCTGTTTCCGTACCTGAAGGCTTATGGATCAAATGTCCAAAGTGCGGAGAAATGGTTTACAGAGAAGACGTAATATCCAACGCCTATGTGTGCCCGAAATGCGGAGGATATTTCAGAATCAGTGCGAAACGTCGGATCAAAATGATCGCAGATAAAGGAAGTTTTAAAGAGTGGTTCACAGGAATTGACAACAGCAATCCACTGGACTATCCGGATTATCCGCAGAAAATTGAGGATCTGAGAGAAAAAACACACCTTGATGAGGCAATTCTCATCGGAGAAGCCACCATCGGAGGAATCCGTACAGTGATCGGAGCCATGGATACCAGATTTCTCATGGCTTCCATGGGATATGTGGTGGGAGAAAAGATCACCCGCTCATTTGAAGAAGCAACAAAACAGGGACTTCCGGTCATTCTGTTCTGTTGCTCCGGCGGTGCCAGAATGCAGGAAGGAATCGTATCACTGATGCAGATGGCAAAAACCTCCGCAGCCATTAAACGTCACTCTCAGGCAGGGCTTCTCTACACATCTGTGCTGACAGACCCGACTACCGGTGGCGTTACAGCAAGCTTTGCCATGCTTGGAGATATTATCCTTGCAGAACCAGGCTCACTGATCGGATTTGCCGGCCCGAGAGTCATTGAACAGACTATAGGTCAGAAACTGCCGGAGGGCTTCCAGAGACCGGAATTTCTTCTGGAACATGGATTTCTCGACGGAATTGTTGAACGAGGCTCTATGCGGGATGTTCTTTCGCTGATCCTGAAACTGCATGATACCAGAAAATGTTACGGAGAATTTCCACAGGAAACATCTGCCAGATCTTTCGATACTTTTGGCAAAAAGAAAAAGCAGAAGAAACAAAAAAATCTCACAGCCTGGGACAGAGTCCAGATTGCCAGAAGCAGTGACCGTCCGTCAGCAGCGGAATATATTGATGCCATTTTTGATGATTTCATGGAATTTCATGGTGACAGAGGTGTCAGAGACGACAATGCCATCATCGGCGGCATTGCTACACTGGACGGACAGCCCGTTACAGTAATCGGAATCCGTAAAGGGCATACTACAAAAGAAAACATCAGATGTAACTTCGGAATGCCATCACCGGAAGGGTACAAAAAGGCTCTTCGACTGATGAAACAGGCAGAGAAATTCGGACGTGCAGTCATTGCATTTGTAGACACTCCGGGGGCATTCTGTGGACTGGAAGCAGAAGAACGGGGACAGGGCGAAGCCATTGCAAGGAATCTTCTGGAAATGTCCGATTTGAAGGTGCCGGTTCTTTCGGTTGTAATTGGTGAAGGCGGCAGTGGCGGTGCACTTGCACTTGCAGTTGGCAATGAAGTCTGGATGATGGAAAATGCAACCTACACCATCCTTTCACCTGAAGGTTTCGCTTCCATTCTCTGGAAAGACAGCAGAAAGGCACCGGAAGCTGCAGAGGTCATGAAAGTAACGGCGGCTCATCTGAAAGAACTGGGAATCATTGAACGGATCATACCGGAGGAATATCCTGCAAGTGAGGAGAATTTGCCGGAAATTGCAGAGTATATGAAGATTAGAATGAAGCAGTTTCTGGAGAAACAGAGTGGTAAAAGTGGAGAACAGATCGCGCAGGAAAGGTATGAGAGATTTCGTAAGATGTAGCGTGTGAATGGCAAGAGGGACGCGCAGAAAAATATTTTATTTGGAGTGCGGTTTCGGGGTCTAAGATATTCTAAGCTCTCAGAAATCTGCTAAAGGCATGAGCCGTCTTGTCAAACTCGCTCCGTTGCAAACTTCGCTCAGACAGTGATG
>OJMP01001376.1_pt1 | contig 16714 bp, 7 predicted proteins | sample 1597311 | NCBI WGS metagenome assembly OJMP01 (sample SAMEA2452134, study PRJEB22498) | human gut metagenome | biome: human feces; feature: human gut; material: feces | place: Australia | collected 2012 | reverse complement strand
TATGGCAGCAGTTCCTGTTATGACGTTTTTTTTTGCCTTATGGTTGTTGGCTTTTTATTTTATGAAAGCCGGAAAGCTGGTTAATTACATTTCAGCACCGGTAATGGGTGGTTTTATAACAGGTATTTGTACAACAATCATATTAATGCAGATTCCAAAGGTTATGGGAGGCACATCGGGAACAGGAGAGTTTTTCGAATTAGCCGAACATATCTATAAGACTGCGCTTAATATAAATATGCCATCAGTAATTATGGGAGTGATAGCGCTGGTAATACTTTTTGCCTCGAAGAAGATAATGCCTAAATTTCCAATGGCAGTAGTTTTAATGTTTGTGGGTACGATTTTCACAATAAGTCTTCCAATAAGAGATTGGGGAATTAAGACTTTAAATGCAGTAGAGCCGGGACTTCCAAAGTGGAGTATTCCTGATTTCTCGGCTATTCCAATTCAGCAGACTATTACTATCAGTTTGTCGGTGGCAGTAGTAATTATGGCTGAAACTTTGTTGGCAGAGAATAGTTTTGCTCAAAAAAATAATTACAGAATAAATGATAATCAGGAGATTTTTGCATTTTCCTTAGGTAATTTTATGGCTGCTTTTACAGGATGTTGCCCTATTAACGGTTCAGTTTCCCGTACGGCAATGGGTGAACAATATCAGGCAAAAACTCAGCTTACAGGCATTGTGGCAGGATTTTCTATGATAGTGTTACTTCTTTGCGGAACAGGATTTATCGGATATCTTCCTATTCCTATTTTGACGGCAATAGTTATTTCAGCACTTATGGGTGCAACGGAGTTTGACTTGGCGGCAAGGTTGTGGAAGGTAAGCAGAACTGAATTTCTAATTTTTATGGGAGCTTTTCTCGGTGTACTTTTACTTGGAACAATAAATGGTGTTTTAATTGGTATTATTCTTTCTTTTACAGAAATGATTATAAGAACATCAAAACCTTCAAGATGTTTTCTTGGAATACAGCCGGGGCATAGACATTTTAGGGATTTGAACGAGGGAAGACAAATACATGCCATTGAAGGAGTTGTAATTTATAGATTTAGCAGTAATTTATTTTTTGGCAATATTCAGGTGTTGCAACGCGATATTGAAGACAGCATAAAACCGGATACCAAAGCTGTAATTCTTGATGCAGGTGGCGTTGGAAGTATTGACATAACTGCAGCAGATAGGCTGGCAATGTTGTACAAGTCACTTGAAGACAAAGGCATTAGATTTTATATTACTGAACATATTGCAAAGATTAATGAGCAACTTCGAACACTGGGGCTAGGGTATATGATTGAAGAAGGAAGAGTTAGAAGAACTATTCACATTGCTTTGAAGGATATGGGTATTGGAAGACCTTATCCTTTAGAGGGTGGCGTAGAAAATGAAGAAAGAAGTGCTTCAAGAAAAAGAGTAGATAATAAGGTTCAGGAGTTCGTTTGGGCATACGGAGCTGAAAGTGAAGAGCAAATTGAAAAGCAGATTGTTTTGCAGATTCAGCAGTTAAAGAAAACAGGAGATATGGAGAAACTTTTCCACGGAAGCTGGTCACATATGGATGCTTTTGACGAGGACGAGTGGTTAGAGCATCTTGAAGAACATCTAAAAGAGATTGTTAATATTTCAGGAAAAGATGAAAAAACTATTGCTGAACGTTTAGAAAAGCATAGAGAAGAAATACATAGAAGAATCAGGGATGAACATCCTGAAATGGCAGAAAGATTTAAGGAAAGAAGACATGTTCTTGATGAGCATTTAAAAGAAAAGCATCCGGAAGTGTTTAAATTAATTGAAAATCTGAGAGAAAATCAGAATTAAACTTAAAAATTCTTCTTGAAAATGCTGACAAGAAAATGTATCAGAGAAAGGCAGCCATGAAAGGCGGAAATGTAAGATAATATCAGCATTATTTCGTGAGGTTTTTTATGCAATAGTGTGTGCCTTAAAGTAGCTTTATACATATTATTGTTTAAAGTGCCGAAATTTAAAAAAGTACTTACGAAAAATAAAATTTTACTGTAGAATACCTAAGGAAATTAAAAGAACGCAGTGAAAGTCAGATACGAAAGTAGAGATGGTAACGAGTTTAACAACTATTACATCTCTACTTTTTATTATGTGAAATGAGCTAAACGGAAACTTCTTATGTTTGAATAAAAGTCTTCCACACTGAACTCATTGAGAATAGCAATGCAGATGGATTTCACTGTTGAAAAAGAACACAAAAATAAAAGGAGGATTTATTATGCCACAGAATAAGAGAGAAAGTTTTATTTACACAGTAATTATGTGCTTCACTATGGTTTTATGGATGAGCATTTACAACGTAACATTACACACAGGAACATTTAACGCCCAGGTTATTAAGGATGCATGGTTAGGATTTCCAATTGCCTATGTATTTGCAGCATGTATGGATTGGTTTGTAGTTTCAGGATTGGCTAAGGGATTTGCCTTTAAATATTTGGTTAAGCCGGATAGCAGTACACTTAGAAAAGTAATTTCAGTTTCATGTTCAATGGTTGTTCCAATGGTAATTATAATGTCACTTTATGGTGCGGTTGAAGCAAGTATTAGAATGGGTGATTTCAGCAACGTATTATTCATCTGGTTAACTAACATACCAAAGAATTTTGTAATGGCATTACCATTCCAGTTAATTATTGCAGGACCATTAGTAAGAAAAGTATTTAGAACAATATTCCCTGAAGGAAAAGTATTAGCATAAAACTATTTTTAGAAAAATGAATCGTTTTTATAAAAATATGAAAGAAATAAAATTTTAATTATGCCGAATTTTCGAGCTAAATAATAGTAAAATTAAGTAAAAATTATACAATATATACAAAAATACGTCTAAAATCAACTATTCTTTGTTGAAATATTGCAAAAAACATTTTCCTAAAATATTCTAGAAAAGTAATTTGATTTTTTGAGAATGTTTTAGATTGGAAAGGACTAGAATATTTCTTTAAAGAAATCCAGGTACGGAAGGTTTTAGAGGGTTAAAAGTATATATTGTATTTTTTTATTTAGGAGGTAAGAAAATAATGAGAAAAGGTAAGAAGATTGCAGTGGCAAAGAAAGCCACAGCGGCCTTTTTGACAGCGGCAATGGTTACGGGAATGTTGCCGGCAGGGCAGATTCAAAATGTTATGGCAGCAGACGATGCACCTTATGTAATTTCTACAGGAAGAATGGTGTATGCAAGTTCTTCAGTGGGAAATAGTGACCCGGCTTATGCAGTAGATGGATCCACCGGTACAAGATGGGAAAGTGCATGGAATGATAACACAGAGTGGATTTATGTTGACTTGGGAAAAGTTACTGATGTAACAGGCGTAAAGTTATATTGGGAAGGTGCTTATGCCAAGGAATACAAGATTCAGGTTTCAAATGACGAAGAAAATTGGAGTGATGTTTATGTTAATTCCGATTGCAAAGGTGGAAATGAGGACTTAAACATAACAGCAAATGCCAGATATGTACGAGTTTATATGACAAAGAAGGCTTTAGAAGCTTACGGATATTCTTTGTATGAGTTTGAAGTGTACGGTAAAGACGGGGTAACAAAAAGACCCGTAGATTATGGTGAAAATCTTGCCTTAAATAAAAATGCTACAGCATCATCATTAAGAGATGTATGGTGGATGTACGACGATAATGGAGTAATTGACCAGACTTCTGTATTGGCTAAGAATGCAGTTGATGGAAATGATAATTCATATTGGACATCAGGAGAAAAAGACAATCAGTGGTTTATGGTTGACCTTGGAGCAAATTATGATATTGGACGTGTTGAAATTGATTGGTCATCTGATGCAGGAAAGATGTATGACATTCAGGTTTCAAAAGATGGGGGTAATTGGACAACTTTATACAGACAGCTTAAAGGTTATGGTAATGAAGTTGCAAATATTGAACTATATGCCAATGCACGTTATGTAAGAATGTATGGATATACAAGGGTTGAAAGTGGTAGCGGATTTAGCATAAAGGAAATGAAGGTTTATAAGTACAAAGCAGGCGACAGAAAGGTAACCCATAGTATTCCAAACCTTCCTGATTCGTATGTTGTTTCAAACGGTAAGGGAACATATCTTGCAAATTCAATGTACAACGAAAAAGCAAAATTACCTGTTTACAAAACAGATGATGTTAAATCACCGATAGCAAGTAATGACTGGTGGCAGTCAATGCTTATTAATAAGTTTGGAAACTTAATGTCAACTCTTCCAATGAAAATGAAATATTCAACTAAGGGACTTGGCATTTTGACAGCAACAAGTGGCTGGCTTCCTGACATGGGCAGTACTGATGTAAACGTATCGGTTAATTCTGAAACTGAAACTGATTTTTATATTTTGCCTGAAAACCTTGATACAGCTACAGCTTGTGATAAGGTAAGTGGATATGGTGACTATTCAGTAACAGCACAGCTTGCAGACGACAATCATGTTGCAATGACAAGTACATTTGTAAAAGGTTCACCTTACATCTATACAGAATATGGCGATACAAAGTCAGTTTATATTTCATCATCAGCCATTACATCAATTTTTGACGGTAACGGAAATGAAATATTGGCAAAAAATCTAGATTCAATGAAAGCAGATCATATCGGTCTTGAAATTACAGACAGTGATAACAAGAGCAAAACAAAAACATCAAAAAGTTATTATTGTTTAACTGTTCCTGAAAATACAACATTTAAGAAAATCGGAAGTTATATTAGAGTAACATTCCCTGAAACTAACGGTTATATGTCTATTGGAACAATGAAAGATAAATCACAGATTGAAACATTCTATAGACATGGATATGCTTTTGTTACAGATACAAAAGTTACATACAGTTATGATGACAGTAAAGCAAAGGTAACTTCAACATATAAGACTACAACAAGTCTTAAGAGAAATGGATTTACAGATCAGACATTTATATGTATGCTTCCTCATCAGTGGAAAAATTCAACAGATGATAATAAGGCATTTGCAACATATTCATCTGTAAGAGGTGATTTAAAGACTATTGAAGGACTTTCATTTACAACAGTTTCAGAGTTTGCAGGACTTCTTCCAACATTTGCTCTTCCAACTAATGCAGAGTTTGATGGAGAGGCAGTTTTAGGTTACTTAAATGAATTGGAGGATGCAACAAAGAATTTAAATCCTGCAGGTGATGCATATTGGGAAGGCAAGAACCTTCATCCTTTGGGAATGGGAGTTCTTATGGCAGACCAGCTTGGAGAAACAGAACTTAGAGATACATTCTTAAAGAGAATGAAGAAGATTCTTGTTAACTGGTTTACTTATGAAGGAAAGGATGATATCAGTTATTTTATTTATAATAATAACTGGGGAACTCTTTACTATGAACAGAGCGAGTTTGGGGCAAATGCAGCAATTTGTGATCACCATTTTACATATGGTTACTTCATGTTTGCAGCAACAGTTTTAGCTACATATGATAATGAATTTTATAATGATTACAAAGGTATGATTGAAATGATGATTAGAGATTATGCCGGACCTTCTGACAATGATAGTGAATACTGTAGATTTAGAGCTTATGATATGTACGAAGGACATTCATGGGCAGGCGGATACGCAGACAATGATTCAGGTAACAATCAGGAATCAGCCAGTGAATCATTATTTAGCTGGGTAAGTATGTATCTTTGGGGAGTTCTTACAGAAAATGATGAATACAGAGATGCAGGAGTATTTGGATTTACAAATGAAATGGAAGCAGTGGAACAGTATTGGTTCGATTACGACAAAGACAACTGGATTAAAGAATGGCCATACAATGTAGTAGGTCAGGTCTACGGTGGAATTAACTTCTATGGAACATTCTTTGGTGGACAGCCATTATATGTTTATGGTATTCAGTGGCTTCCGATTTCAGAATATTTAACATATTACGGAATGAATCAGAGCAGATGTGCTGAAATATATCAGGGATTGTTAGATGATACAACAATAGCAATGGCTAAGGCAGTACAGGCAGCTAAGAACGAAGGAAAGAGTCAGGAAGAAATTGACAAGATGCTTAAAGAGTATCCACAGGCAGATACAGGTTGGCAACATATTACATGGCCATTCCTTTCACAGACTAATCCAAGTCTTGCAATGGAGAAATTCCTTGCAAACGATACAAAGGTTCAGAAAACAGATACAGCTAACACATATTGGTTTATTAACAGTATGAAACAGTTAGGCGTAAAAACAACTGACATTGTTGCAACAGGAGATTGCTCAGCAGCAGTATATTACAACAAGGATACAAGCAAATACACAGCAACAGTTTGGAATCCTACTAACGACACAAAGGTTGTAACATTTAAAACTAACGGTAACAAGATTGGCACAGCAACAATTGGTGCAAAGGCACTTGTAAACTTTGAAGTATATAAGAATAAGAGCTTTAACATAGTACAGGCTTCAACTCCTGAAATATCTGTTCCATCAGGAAAATATGATGATACACAGTATGTAACAATTTCATCAGAAACACCTGGAGTTACTATTTACTATACAACAGACGGAACAATGCCAACAACATCATCAAAGGTTTATGATGGAGTATTTGCAGTATCAAGTACAGCAACAGTTAAAGCTATCGCAGTAAAAGATGAATATATTACATCTGCAATGGCTTCAAGCACAATCACTGTGAATGGCACAGATGTTTCACTTAAAGACAATATTGCATTAGGCAAGAACGTTAAGGTTTCATCATCAGAAAATCCAAGTGTAGACGGAAGTAAGATAGTCGATAACGACGGAACAACAAGATGGTCTTCAGAATTTACAGATAATCAGTATTGTCAGATTGATTTAGGAAAGAATTACACAATTAATAAGGTTACATTTAACTGGGAAGCTTCATATGCTAAGGAATACAAGATTCAGGTTTCAAAAGATGGAAACAACTGGACAACAGTATATGAAAACAACAATGGCAAAGGTGGAGAAGAAAGCATTGTATTTGATGCAACTGAATGTAGATATGTAAAGATGCAAGGTGTAAAGAGAGCATTAGCATACGGATATTCATTGTGGGAAATGGGTGTGTATGAAGCTGCAAAAGTTGAAACACCAATATTTAGCATTCCATCAGGAACATGCAGTAAGGCTTTGAATGTAAACATTAGCAGTAATACTAAGGGTGTGGAAATCAGATATACAACAGACGGTTCAACACCTAACGAAAAGTCAAACTTATACGTTCCAAGTATTAAGATAAGCAAGAATACAACATTAAAAGCGATTGCTTACAGAAAAGGAATGATTGATTCACCTGTGGCAACAGCAGAATACAAGATTGACGGTTCATCAACAGAACCTGAGCAGCCAACAACACCTGACACATCAGAAACAAAGATTATTTCTACAGGTTGTAAAATAGTAACATCAGGTTCAGAAAATGATGTATTTGGTGGCAAAAACGCAGTAGACGGAGATAAGGGAACACGTTGGTCATCTAATTTTGCAGACGATGCATGGATTTATGTAGACCTTGGAAAAACATACTCAGTTAATAAAGTTGTTTTAACTTGGGAAGGTGCTTACGGAAAAGCATATAAGATTCAGACATCAACAGATGGAAAAACATGGAAGACAGTTAAAAACGTGACTAATGGAAAAGGTGGAGAAGAAACGGTAGCATTTAATTCTACAGATGCAAGATATGTAAGAATGCAGGGTGTAGAAAGAGCATTACCATATGGATATTCATTGTGGGAAATGGAAGTTTACGGTAAAGTTTCAGGCTCAACATCAGATGATTCAAATAATGAAGATTCATCAGTTCCATCAGGTACAAACGTTGCAAAATCAGCTAAGGCTACATCATCAGGAAATGAAGCTGATGCAATGGCAGCAAAATATGCAGTAGATGGGGACAACGGAACACGTTGGTCATCAAACTTTGTGGATGATGCATGGCTTTTAGTAGACTTAGGCAAGGCTTACACAATCAACAAGGTAGTACTTAACTGGGAAGGTGCTTACGGAAAGGCATACAAGATTCAGACGTCAACAGATGGCAAAAACTGGACAACAGTTAAGAATGTAACAGATGGAAAAGGTGGAGAAGAAACTATAACATTTGATGCTACAAAGGCAAGATATGTAAGAATGCAGGGCGTGGAAAGAGCACTTCCATATGGATATTCATTGTGGGAAATGAGTGTTTATACTAAATAAGTCTGACGTAATATTTTGAAAAAATAAAAAACCAAGTGTTTAAACAAGAAAAGAGGCACAGTTTACGGTAATTAGTAGGCTGTGTCTTTTTCTTCTTATAAACTAATTTGTACTAATTATTAAATTGCAAAAATTATTTTTAATATCAAAGAAAATTTCCCTAAATGCTTGCTTTTATTGATTAATTAGCAATCAGATGTTATACTGTAAAAGTTAATATTGGGAAAAATATGCCTGTTGATTTGGGCTGTTTTAGATACAATCATATAGAAGAAATAACGAGAAAACATTAAATTTGAATTATTAGAGAAAGGGTAGACTAATATGAAAACAGCAGTAATGACTGATAGTAATAGTGGAATTACACCGGAAGAAGGAAAGAAAATTGGAATATATTCTCTTCCAATGCCGGTTATCATAGAGGGAGATGTTTTTTACGAAGGAAAGAACATTACACAGGAAGAATATTATGGCGCAATGACTTCAGGAAAGAATGTTACAACATCACAGCCATCACCCGGGGATGTAATGGATATGTGGGATGGCATTTTGAAGGAAGGCTATGAACAGGTTGTTTACATTCCAATGTCAAGCGGATTAAGTGCTTCATGTCACGCGGCAATTCAGCTTTCAGAAGAATATGACGGAAAGGTTCAGGTTGTTGATGACCACAGAATCTCAGTAACAATGAGAGAGTCAGTTCTTGAAGCAAAATGGATGGCTAATCAGGGAATGACAGCAGAAGAAATAAAAAAGAAACTTGAAGAAAATGCTTACAATTCAAGTATTTACATTGCTGTTGATACTTTAGAATACCTTAAAAAAGGAGGACGTGTTACAGCAGCAGGAGCAGCCATAGGAGCAGTTCTTAACATTAAGCCTGTACTTACAATTCAGGGTGAAAAGCTTGATGCATTCACTAAAGTTAGAGGAATGAAGAAAGCTGAACTTAAGATGTTAGAAGCTATTGAAGAAGACCTTAATACAAGATTTGCTGATGTAGATAGAAAACAATTAAGACTTGGAGCAGCAGGAACATTCCAGAAACAGGAAGACGCAGACCAGTGGTACAAGATGGTAAAAGACACATTTGAAAACGAAATCGACGATATATATTATGATTCATTGTCATTTAGTATAGGATGTCACGTTGGACCTAATGCAATTGGTATTGGAATAAGTGTTGTTACAAGAGATGAAAAGTAAATATTAAAAAAGAAGAATCCCTCGGAAAGTGTCAGCTTTCGGAGGGGTAATTTTTTTTAGAGGATTAAATACAAACATAATCCCCTTAGTTAGTTGAAATAAACTCCTAAAAATAGTATCATTAAGAGTAAGACTATTTTGTAAATTATAGAAGGCAGGTACGATTATGTATGCAGTTTTTGGATTAGGGAATCCTGATAAGGAATATGATAAAACAAGACACAATATTGGTTTTGATGTTATAGATGAGTTGGCAAGTCAGATGGGTGTTGAGGTGAAGACTAAGAGACACAAGGCTTTATGCGGTATTGGAAATATTGGTGGCGAGAAAGTGATTTTGGTGAAGCCACAGACTTATATGAATCTTAGCGGTGAGTCAGTGAGAGCAGTTATGGATTTCTATAAGCTTGATCCGGAGAATGACATTATTGTTATTTCTGACGATATTAATTTGGCTACGGGAAGAATTAGAATTAGAGCCCAGGGCAGCGCAGGCGGTCATAATGGTTTGAAGAGTATTATTAGTCACGCGGGAACTCAGAAGTTTAAGAGAGTGCGTGTGGGAGTAGGTGCAAATGAAGGAAATCTTGTAAATCATGTGCTTGGTAAGTTTAGCAAGGGCGAAAGAGTTTTGGCTGAGCAGGGTATAAAAGATGCAGCCTCAGCAGTTGAAGTTATGATTTTGGAAGATATAAACACAGCAATGAACAAATTTAATTAGAAGATATAAATATAGCAATGAATAAATTCAACTAGAATCTATCAAAATAGTGAAGTCCGGGAGTAGTAAATGAAAAGTTTTGATTATCCACTATTACAATTAAATGAGTTTGAGCAGGTTAAGGTCTGCTTGTCTGAACACAAATCCTGTCAGGTTACAGGGTGTGGGGAATCACAGCTTGCTCATTTTATTAATGGATTGAGCAATGGCTACAAGCAGAAAGTCATTGTTACTTTTAGTGCAACAAAAGCAAGTCAGTTGTATCAGGATTTAAAGGGCTTTGCGGACGATGTTGTAATGTATCCTGCAAAGGATTTTATTTTCTTTAGTGCGGATGTACACGGAAATCTTATATTGCAACAACGACTTGAATTTATTCAAAAAATAGTTGAAGATAAGCCATTTACAGTAATTTTGACGCCGGATGCCTTTATGGACAAGATAATGCCAATTAAAAAAATCAAAAATAATTATCTTGAAATAGCAGAAGGCAGCATAATTCAGATGGATGCCTTAAAGAGCAAGCTTGTGCAGATGGGATACGAGCCGGTTGTTCAGATTGATGGACCGGGACAGTTTGCGGTGCGAGGAAGTATTGTTGATATTTACACGCTGACAGATGAGGTGCCTTATCGAATTGATTTTTGGGACGATGAGGTTGACATAATAAAGAGTTTTGAGGTGGAAAGCCAGCGTTCAATTGAGAACCTTGAATCGGTAAAAATTTATCCTGCCAGCGAATATTCACTGACTAAGAAAGAAATTCAGGCGGGAATGGCGAAGATTCGACAGGATTTAGACCAAAATGTTGAAAAATTCAGAAAAGATTTTAAGACGGAAGAGGCTAACAGACTTAGAGTTACAGTTGAAGAGTTTCTTACAAATATGGATATTAACCCAAGTCAGGTAGCAGTAGATAGTTATGTAAACTATTTTTATGATAATTTGGTAAGTCTGCTTGACTATTTTGAAAATCCAATATTTTTTATTGATGAGCCAAAGAGGGTAACGGAGCAACTTAACGTGGTTGATGCGGAGTTTGGAGATAGTATGGCTAACCGCCTTCAGAAAGGCTACGTGCTTCCGGGGCAGACAGATGTAATTTGGGACAAAAATCAGATAATTGCCAAGATTGATAGTGGCGAAAAAGTCCTATTTACAGCAATTGCCCAGAAGATTCAGGGATTTAGCGTGGATGATTTTGTGGAAGTGGGATCAAGAAACGTAAGTCCATACAATGGCAAGTTTGAGATTCTTGTTCAGGATTTAAAAAAATATAAAGAGCAAAAATATGCGGTTCTTCTTGTAACCGGTTCAAAAACAAGAGGCCAGCGCTTGGCGGAGGATCTTAGAGAGTTTGAGATTAGCGCATTTTTCGAAGAAGACGGGGAACGTCAGGTTATGCCTGGTGAAGTTATGATTATAAAAGGTCAGCTTCGCAGTGGCTTTATGTACCCTATGATTAAGTTTGTGGCTATTTCAGACACGGATATTTTTGGCGAAAAGAAGAAAAGAAAACGTAGAAAGCATGGCTATTCAGGTACTAATATTTCAAGTTTTACCGACCTTAGCATTGGTGATTATGTTGTCCACGAAAACCACGGACTTGGTGTTTATCGTGGAATAGAAAAAATAGAAGTAGACCATATTGTAAAGGACTACATTAAGATTGAATATGCCAAGGGCAGCAACCTTTATGTGTTAGCAACCCAGCTTGATATGATTCAAAAATATGCTGACAGCACGGCGAAACCGCCTAAACTTAACACATTAGGTGGCCAGGAATGGAAAAAAACAAAGACCAGGGTTAAGAAGGCTGTTGCGGATATTGCGAAGGAGCTTGTTCAGCTTTATGCAATAAGGGAGAACAGCAACGGATATCAGTTTTCTCCTGACACGGAATGGCAGAAGGAATTCGAGGAAATGTTTCCATTTGAGGAGACAGATGATCAGCTTAATGCCATATCTGAAGTAAAAAAAGACATGGAAAGCACGAAAATTATGGACAGACTGATTTGCGGAGACGTAGGTTTTGGCAAGACAGAAGTGGCAATTCGTGCGGCTTTTAAGGCAGTGCAGGATGACAAGCAGGTGGCTTATCTTGTTCCAACAACGGTTTTGGCCCAGCAGCACTACAAAACTTTTAAGCAGAGATTTAAGGATTTCCCTGTCAGAGTGGAAATGCTTTCAAGATTTAGAACAAAATCAAATATTGATAAAACAATAAAAGATTTGAATAAAGGTTATGTTGACGTTGTTATCGGAACTCATCGTATGCTTTCAAAAGATGTTAAATTTAAGGATTTGGGACTTTTGATTATTGATGAAGAGCAGAGATTTGGCGTAAAACATAAGGAACAGATTAAAGAATTGAAAAATAATGTTGACGTAATGACTCTTACAGCAACTCCGATTCCAAGAACTCTTCATATGAGCCTTATTGGAATAAGAGATATGTGCGTAATGGAAGAACCACCTCAGGAACGTATGCCAATACAGACTTTTGTTATGGAATACAATGAGGAAATTGCAAGGGATGCCATAAACAGGGAACTTGCAAGAGGCGGTCAGGTTTATTACGTGTACAACAGGGTTCAGGACATAGCTGAAATGGCAGGAAAAGTTCAGGCACTTGTGCCTGATGCCAGTGTTGCCTTCGCACACGGACAGATGAGTGAGCGACAGCTTGAAGAAATAATGTATGATTTTGTTAACGGGGACATTGATGTTCTTGTAACAACTACAATAATAGAAACAGGTCTTGACATACCAAATGCCAACACCATTATAATACACGATGCAGAAAAAATGGGCTTGTCCCAGCTTTATCAGCTTCGTGGCCGTGTAGGCCGTTCAAACCGTACATCGTACGCTTTTTTGATGTATAGCAGAAACAAGATGCTTACGGAAGTTGCGGAAAAGCGACTTGGGGCAATAAGGGATTTTACGGAACTTGGCAGTGGTGTAAAAATTGCAATGCGAGACCTTGAAATCCGTGGTACCGGAAATCTTCTTGGGGCTGCACAAAGCGGTCATATGGAGGATGTTGGTTACGACCTTTATTGCAAAATGCTTAACGATGCCATTAATACTTTAAAGGGCAACAAGCCAATGGATGATTTTGAAACAAAGGTAGACCTGACAGTGGATGCTTTTGTTCCACCTTCATATATTAAAAATGAAGCTCTTAAAATGGATATTTACAAGCGAATTGCAGGAATAGAGACAATGGAAGAATACGAGGATATGCAGGATGAACTTCTTGACCGTTTTGGTGACATACCGAATCAGGTTGAAAACCTTCTCCAGATTGTTTTGCTTAAAAATGCAGCACATCAGGCATATGTTACTGAAATTTCAGGTCATAAAAACAGAATCAAGCTTACAATGTGGAAAGACGCTGAGGTGGATGTGGAAAGAATACCAATTCTTGTCCGCGAGTACAAAGGCAGACTTAAGTTTATGCCTAAAGACGAACCGTATTTTATTTTTGAGCCAAAACCGGGCACAGGCACAGTAATAGAAAATGCAAGAAAACTGGTAGAATCACTGTCTACATTGAAGGATGAAGAATAGAATAAGGTATGTGAGCTACGACTAAAGCAGTTGAAATATATTGTGGAAATATACAACTGTAGAGTCAGTCACATATGCTGTGATTAAAATAGTTGAAAAGATAAGGTAAAGTAAAGGGAATAGATTGTATATAGTGGCAAGTCAGGGGAGGTGATTGTCTTTGAGAAGAAAGTTAATATGTATTTTGGCAGGACTTACAGTTGCGGTGGGACTTGTAGGTTGTGGTCAGAAAAAAGCAGTGGAGGAAACCACGGTGGCTACAAGTGAAACAGGTTCCGAGAGTTCAACAGTTTTAAAGGGAACAGCTTCGAAAAACTCAACTAGTTCTGACGGGGCAGACACTACTCTTACCATTACTGCAGGCGGTAGTCAGGTTATGCTTGACGAGGTAAGGTATTATGCGTATACAGCCCAGGCGACTTACGAAACTTATTATCTTACAAAGGGCAAGGAAATAGACTGGGACTCAAAAATGGATGGCGATGTGACTTGGGAGCAGGGTGTCAAAAGCCTTGTGCTTGACGATATTTGCAAGAGGGAATGGCTTAATGAAATTTCATCACAATATGATATTAAGCTTACAAAGAAAGAAAAGTCATCTGTTAAAACAAAGGCTTTAGAGTATTTTAAGAACACCAATGTTAAGCTTGCAAAGAAAATAAATATTAGTGAAGGCCGTTTGATTAAGGTTTTTGAAAAGGCAGAAATTGCTGATAAAACTGAGAAAAAGATGGAAAAAGATGGAAGTTCCACGAAGGAAATGTATATAAAATGGAAAAAGGGAAATAATGTTACGGCAGAATCACAATGGAATAACATTAATTTCAAGGAAGCGATATTTACATTGGAGGATGTTAAATGAGAAAGACAGGAAGATGCATATTAAGCGCAGTTATTGCAGTGCTTCTTATGATTGGAGCAATTGATTATGCATTTGTAATAGGAAAGGCGAAGCCGGTAGGCGATTTAAAGACAAGCCAGAGTGAAGTTATTGTTAAAGATTTTATCCACGATAACTATGAGATTAGCGAAAAAAATCCATGGACTGATTATGGACTTCATCCAATCGAATACACGGAATCAGCAGGAAAGAGCGGTTTTGACCAGGCTATAAGTGCCAAGGCAGCTATTCTTGTGAATGTTAATTCAAAAGAGATTTATTATGAAAAAAACAGCGATGCCAAGATGTATCCGGCAAGCACAACTAAGCTTATGACAGCTTTGACTGTTTTGCAGAATATGAAAACTACTGATATAGTAACAATCGGCAGTGAAATTAATATGATTGCAGCAGATTCAAGTAAGGCAGGTTTTAGTCAGGGACAGGTTGTAACAGTTCAGGAGTTGCTTGAAGGCTTGCTTATTTCATCAGGAAATGACGCAGCCTATGTTTTGGCAAAAGCAGCAGGCGAAGCAATTCTTAAAGACAATATTGCTAACGAAGGAAAAACATTTACAGCAGCACAGTGTGTTGAGCGTTTTGTTTATGAGATGAATAAGAATGTCCGTGACATGGAACTTGAAAATACACATTTTATGTCACCGGATGGCTATGATGCGGCAGACCAGTACACATCAGCTAGCGACTTGTCTAAGATTGCAATTGAAGCATACAACAACGAAACAATTCGTAAGATTTGCGGAACACAGTCTGAAAAGTCCGGCACATTAAACAAGACTTGGGTATCAACAAATGCCCTACTGGACAAGTCAGGACAGTTCTACTACCAGTACTGTGTCGGCATGAAAACAGGAAGTACAGGCCTTGCAGGCAAGTGCCTTGTGTCAGTGGCAAAGAATGGCGACACGGAATGCATAAGCGTAGTCTTAAATGACAGCACAGATGAACAGCGCTGGACAGACGCAAAGAAATTGTTGAAGTTTGGCGTGGAGTAAAGCTTAATATAGAAAAATAGATTGATTCACCCCCGTAGGAAATTGGCAGGAGCCAATTCCTACGGGGGTTTTTGTAGTGGTGGAAGGAAAAAAGTGTCAGGTCTGTTGCAAGTTTCCAGAGAAGCTTATGAATACAATGGTAGGTTTACATAACATAGAAGAAATAATCAATATGAATCAGAATACCACAAAATACTAAGGATATTATAATTGTTGTGGTGTGAGTCTGTGAATAAACAGAGCAAAAAGGTGTCCGTACCTCAAAAAGAGGAAGAATTGAAATGTCGGGGTACGTTTCTCGTGAACACAAACTATATGTTGTATAAAATGAGCGATGATTTGGACGTGTGTACCCCGAAATAAGCAATATTTAAAATATCGGGGTACATTCATACTTTTCATATATAGTATGTTACGCGATAAAAAGAGAAAATCGAGAAAACGTACCCCGAAAATCAAAGAAATTTATATATTGGGGTATTTAGACCATAATCATATACAATACGTTGCACCACGAGAGGGAAAATTATTGATTTCGTACCCCGAAAAATAACAAAAAATCTATAGCGGGGTACATCGCCAAAATAAATTCAAAAATCTAGAAATTGCAGAAAAAATTCTTGCCAACACAAACTATACGTGATTTCAAATTCCACTAATAAGTAGAAATTTGCCACAAAAGAAAAACGCTCGCTAGGAAACCTAGCGAGCACCTTTGGTATATGGGGCTTCTACAAAAAAATGGGGGGATAAGTCGAAGCCCTCTATGTCACATTATATTACCTTTTGTTGTATTCTGCAACCTTTTTATTAATTTTTTCTATAGGATTTAATAAATCACTTATAGAAGCGTCATGATTTAGTCTGTCAATGAATGTTGCAGTGAACTTTGTAATGTCTACATTGATGTACCATTCTCTCTTAAGAAGCTCTGGAGACTGGTAAATTGAGTTAGTTGTCATGATTCTGTAGATAAGTCCCTGTTCGTAAGCTTCATCAAATCTTTCAAGACCGTTAGTAAAGAGACCAAATGTAGAAGCAACAAATACTCTGTTAGCTTTTCTCTTCTTAAGCTGCTTAGCAACATCAAGCATG
>OJMP01001364.1_pt1 | contig 16850 bp, 17 predicted proteins | sample 1597311 | NCBI WGS metagenome assembly OJMP01 (sample SAMEA2452134, study PRJEB22498) | human gut metagenome | biome: human feces; feature: human gut; material: feces | place: Australia | collected 2012 | reverse complement strand
CTGGTACAGAACGTGGTATCACTGAACCGACTCCGACATTCTCTGCTTGCTTCGGCCAGGCATTCCTGGAGCTGCATCCTACAAAATATGCAGAAGAACTGGTTAAGAAAATGGAGAAGAGCGGTGCAAAAGCATACCTGGTAAATACAGGATGGAACGGAACAGGCAAACGTATCTCCATCAAAGATACTCGTGGTATCATCGATGCTATCCTGAACGGAGATATCAAGAATGCTCCTACAAAGACCATTCCATACTTCAACTTCGAAGTTCCTACAGAACTGCCAGGCGTTGATCCAGCTATTCTGGACCCACGTGACACATACGCTGATGCTTCCGAATGGGAAACAAAAGCAAAAGATCTGGCTGACAGATTCATCAAGAACTTTGCTAAATACGAAGGAAATGCTGCCGGTAAAGCTCTGGTTTCCGCTGGTCCTCAGAAATAAGAATAAGACTGCCGAAATCAAACTTTTCAAAAGCTTATACAAAAGGACACCGCAAAATTGCGGTGTCCTTTTTTTATGCCGAAATGCCTCCGCATGGCAGTCCAGATGGAGCACATTGTGTCCATTGCCCTGCGGCGGGGAAAATCTGTTTTCCCGGAAATTCCATCTATAATGACATCTTCAAATCGAACGCAAAACAGTCGCCGTCACACGTTTTTTGACGCTGCTGCTTCATACGCCTGCTGATAAAAGGTTTCCTGAGCATCCACCGGACGCTCGATCGTCATCGGGATTCTGTAATTTCCTTCCGAATCCTCATGACGGGCCTTCTGATTATCATTTAACATGATCCGGAACATCTCAAGCAGACGTTCCTTGATTGCCGGATCGCAGACAGGAGCTGCGACTTCCACACGTCTTAAGGTATTTCGCGTCATATAATCGGCTGACGCAATATAAACTTTCTCTCTTCCCTTACTTCCGAAAATATAAATTCTCGAATGTTCCAGAAATCTTCCTACAATGCTGATCACACGAATATTTTCCGTTGCATCTTTTACGCCCGGGATCAGACAGCAGATACCGCGGATGATCAGATCAATCTTTACTCCGGCACAGGAAGCTTCGATCAGCCTGTCTATGATCTTTTTGTCAGTAAGAGCGTTCATTTTCAGCCCGATATAAGCATCTTTTCCGGCAAGTGCAGCTGCAATCTCATCATCGATCATCGCCAGCACTTTATTTTGCAGACAGAGCGGTGCTACCAGCAATTTGTCTGTGTGTTCTACGATTTCTCCCATCGCCAGTGCCTGGAAAACTCTTCTCGCCTCTTTTGCGATCTCTGTATCGGCTGTCATCAGTGAAAGGTCTGTGTAAAGGCACGCTGTTTTTTCGTTATAATTTCCTGTTCCGATCTGCGTGATATACTGCACTTCATCGCCGGCTTTTCTGGTGATCTGGCACAGTTTGGAATGTACTTTAAATCCATCCAGCCCATAGATCACATGACATCCGGCACGCTCCAGCCTTCTTGACCACTCGATGTTATTTTCCTCGTCAAATCTTGCCTTTAATTCTACAAGTGCCAGCACTTCCTTGCCATTTTCCGCTGCCTCGATCAGAGCTTCCACCACTTTACTCTGTTTTGCCACACGGTAGAGCGTCATTTTTACGGAAAGGACATCTTTGTCGTTTGCAGCTTCATGCAGCATCGTAAGAAACGGTTTCATGCTGTCATACGGATAAGATAAAAATTTGTCCCCCTCCAGAATCTGATCCAGAATCGGTCTGCCTTCTTCAAACTGCACAGATTTCTGCGGAATCCGTTTTTGATAGAACAGTTCCGGCACGTAACGCAGTTTATCCTGGATTTCATAGACAAATGACAGATCCAGCGGTCCCTCATTATAGAAAACATAGTCACGTTCAAGATCCAGATAATGACACAGAGTACTGATCACTTCACCATCCATTTCCCGTGACAATTCCAGACGGATCGGAGCCAGTTTTTTCCTCTGTTTGATCACTTCCACCATAAAATCACGATAATCCAGATCTTCGTCATACAGTGCATCTGCGTCAATATCTGCATTTCTGGTGATGCGGATCAGTGATTTTGCTTTTACACGATAACCCTTAAAAATTTCCGGCATATAATGGAGAATCACTTCTTCTGCCAGAATATAAGTGCCGCGTTTGCCGGGAAGTTCTATCAGACGTTTGAACATACCACTGCTGCATGGAATGATACCCAGCTTCTCTTTTCCGCTCTTTGTCTCCAGCACTACGACTGCATAGATTTCTTTATTTCGCAGAAATGGAAACGGCTGTCTTTTTGCCACGATCGTCGGGAAAATGATCGGTGCGATTTCACCCTGAAAATAGCGTTTAACGTATTCTCTTTCTTTTTCATTCATCTTCTTGAAATCCGTGATGCAGATATCATATTCTTCCAGTTCTTCCATGATTTCATCGTAAACGACATTTCTGCGACGGTTCAGTTTTCCGACTTCCGCAAGGATCTTTTTGATCTGCTCCTCCGGTGTAAGATTTGTTTTATTATCACGGATATCTTTCTTCAAAAGCATCTGATCTACGAGCGATCCCACACGCACCATAAAAAATTCATCAAGATTGCTCTGATAGATTGCTGCAAAATTCAGTCTTTCACAGAGCGGCACTTTTTTATTTTCCGCCTCTTCCAAAACACGTTCATTAAATTTCAGCCACGACAGTTCCCGGTTCATATATACTTTTCTCATTTATTATTCCGTCCTCCTCAATAAAATGTGATGCCCTTAACAGCTTTTTCGTTGCGTGCATTTAAGCCAGACACACGTGAGACCTGGGCTAAATCCCATAAAAATGGCATTCTACCTTTAACCATAAATTTATTTTACTGCCACAAGATCAAATCCTCTGCAATGCCATGTAAAATCCATGTAAAGAATCTTACTATTCGAAAATGAAACCCCACTCAGACAAATCTGTTGCCCACCACTTATAAAAGTTTGAATCTTTTCCAATTAACGTAAAAAGGACAACAGATTTTCTCTGCTGTCCTTTGTATATTCTGCATGATTACATGATGTGCGTCTCTGCACTTTTTTGTTTTTAGTATGGATAGAAGTTTCCGTTTGCATCGGTTACGCCATCGTTACCGAATGTATACTGCATTCCGCCGCTGTCTACCCAGTTTCCGTTTGCATCCTGTGTCACGGAAATATAATTGCCCTGGTCATCATAAAAACCGTTGGTGCTGCCGCCGGTATTACCTCCTGTGTTTCCACCTGTGTTTCCACCGGTATTGCCATTGTTTCCATTGTTGCCATTATTTCCGTTGTTGCCGTTATTATTTCCGTTGTTGCCGTTATTATTTCCGCTGTTGTCATATGGATAATAATTGCCGTAATTATCGGTTACACCATACTGACCAAAGGTGTAAACAATGCCGTTTCCATCTACCCAGTTTCCGTTGCTGTTTTTATAAACTGTGATCAGATTTCCCTGATTGTCATAGAAACTGCTGGTCTGAGTAGCTCCGCCGTTGTTATTGTTGTTATCACCGCCGTTATTGTCATTTCCGCCGTTGTTGTTATTGTCGCTGTTTCCACCCTGCGGATTGTAGGTAAAGCTTGCACCGTTGCTGTTTGTGATACCGTTTGCATTAAAATAATAAATCGCTCCGCTGCTGTCTACCCAGTTTCCGTCGCTGTCCTGATAGATATAAACTGCGTTGCCGTTGCTGTCATAAACATACTGACCGTTCTGGTTGGAATCAGAATTGCCATCGGTAGAAGCTGTGCTTCCGGACTCGGACTGTGTTGTACTGTTCGACTCGGAAGATGTTGTATTATTCTTTTTAGTCTCAGATGTTGTTGTGCTCGATGTTTTCAGCAGTTTCAGACTCTCCACAGAAGTACGGATCGCTTCCATTGCCGTTGCATCATCCTGCATAACCTGACCGTTGACCGAATAAATATCCTCATCTCCTACCAGGTTATACGCTACCGAGTACGCATACTTACTGTTTGTACTCTTACATTTGATGGTTGTGTGATATGCCTCGTAAGAACCCATGGTATTTTTCTTGTATTCTACAACTGCATAATCGGTTTTGGATTTTCCGGCTTTCTCCAGATTATTCAGTACTTCTTCTTCAGAGGACGGGAAAACAAGTCCGTTCGTCTCATCTCCGGAATAATGTACGATCGTGATCGTTCCCTGGTTCGGTGACTCAAAGGTCCATTCTTTTGTGCCTTCTTTTTTCATTGTCCAGGTGTCATCCGGAAGTTTGATAGAAATACTGCCATCTTTTGATTTAAATGTTGTGGATGTATTTGTAGCTTTCTTTGCTGTTTCGCTCTCTGTCTGTTTCTCTGTAACACGAATCGTTTCGCTGCTCGTCTCAGTTTCCTGTGCTTTCTTTTTACAGCCGGTAGCCAGACAGGAAATGGACAGAGCGAGTACCAGACAAGTTACGATTTTTGATCTCATTTTCATCTATACTCCTCCATTCTGGTTGTTACCTTCTTTGACTTCCATATTCTACGCTTTCGCAGATATAATGTCAATCAAAAACCGGTTTAATATGGATAGAAAACGCCATTCTGATCGGTTACGCCATCATCGCCAAACTGGTAGGTCATACCGCTTTCATCAACCCACTGTCCCTGGCTGTTTTTGTGAACGGTGATCCAGGTTCCTCCATCATCATAGAAGCCATTGCTATCGCCTTCACCATTATCGGCTGCCGGATTATCGATGTTATTCTCGGTATCCGGTGCCTGTGTTTCCGGCTGCTGCACTACCTCTGTTTCCACTCTTGTCTCCAGATCCGGATATGTTTCCGGTGTCTGCGTATCCTGGCCCTGATTCTGGTCATCCGATGCCTGATTCTGATCCTCTGCGGCTGAAGTCTGGGCAGAATCCTGACCTGCTCCCCGCTGTGTCTGATCCTGGGTCTGTTTTGTGCTGCTGTTCGTATCCCCACTGTGGCTGCCGCATCCTGTCATCAGAAGAGCCGATGAGAGGACTGCTGCTGCCATAAAATGTAATGCCTTATTTTTCATAATAATATTTACACTCCTTTATATCCTGTTTTACCATTTGCTGAAATTGCCGTCGCTGTCTGTTGCCCCTTTTTCATCGAAAGTGTAGGTTTTTCCATCACTGCCGATCCAGTTTCCGTTTGCATCCTGTGTCGCTGTCTGATAGTTTCCATTGATATCATAGAAACCAATGACCATGCCATTATCTGAAGAATTGCCGGAACCTGTCAAAGAATCCGACTCTGATCCGGAACCTGTTGTTCCCTGAGGCGGATCATAATAATACTGTGTGCCGTTGGAATCTTCTACGCCGTTTTCCAGGAAAATATAAGAAGTTCCGTTATCATCACGCCAGCTGCCGTCCTCAGACGGATAAGCGTAGATCGTATTTCCGTTTGCATCAAAGAAATAGCGGTATTCCTCATCGGTCGATGCACCGGAAGAATCGCCTGTACTTTCACCGGAAGTATTGTCTGAAGCAGTATCACCTGTATTTTCCGGATCAGAACTGTTACCGGCATTATCCGAAGATGTACTGCCGTCTGCCGAAGATCCGGAGTTTGCACCAGAATCTGTCTTTTTACTGTCATCATTTAAAACTTTGAAGCTGGTAACGGCACTTTTCACTGCCTGCTGCACCGTACTGTCACTGGATGTCAGTTTTGCCGTGATCGTATAACTCTCGGTGTCCGTATTGATCAGATACTTGATCAGATAAACGTAACCAAGATCTGCGTCCTGCGTGGATGCAGCATAATAATAAAGCTCTGTACCATTGGTGCTGTCTTTTTTATATTCTACCTGAGAAAATGCATTCTCCTGGATATCGTTTAAAAGAGCAATCGCATCTTCCTGAGACTGCGGCAGATTCTTCTCCTTGATCTTTGACTTTTTGTGCGTGATCCGTATCGTGCCGACGCCTTCTTTCATAAATGCCCATTTATTCTCAATGCCTTCCTTTGTCGCCACCCATGCAGAATCCGGAAGATCAAAAGAAAATGAATTGCTCTCTGAGGTATATGTTGTGGCTGCTTCGGTCTGTGCAGTACTTTCGCTCTGAGCTGTCGTCTGTTTCGTCGTCTCCGTCTCAGATGCCTTTTTCTGGCAGCCGTTCATCATAAACATTGCGGCCATTCCGATTACCAGTAATGTCGCAATTTTCTTTTTATTATACATGAAAAATCCCCCTTTTCTCTCTGATTTTCAGTGTGTTTCAAGTCCACTCCCTTTTTCATTGTACAATGAAGATGCGGTTAATGTCAACTTTTCTTAACACTTCTTAACAAAATCTACATATTTGGCACACCCTGTGCCCTTCTCTGTTTCAGCTTTCGGATCACATGACAGTACGCCGGAATCAGGAAACAGTCTGCCATGATCCATGCCAGAGGACTGGCAAAACATACGCTTGCGAATCCCAGATACGGAACCATGATCACGCCGATAATGGCTCTTGCGATCATTTCCATGACACCTGCAAGGATTGCCAGACCGCTGAATCCCGCTCCCTGAATGGTAAAGCGAACCGCATTGACAAAAACAAGTGCAATGTAAAATCCGCTGTTTGCAAGAATAAACAGCACTGCATTATGTATGATCTCCGTTTCGGATGCATTTATGAACAGAAGCATCCAGTATTTTGCAGAAAAAAGCATGACCAGGAAAATCAGGATCGAGTATGTGATACCGATCAGAACGGATGCCTTTAATCCCTGACCGATACGCTCGATCTTGCCTGCCCCGACATTCTGTCCGGTGTAAGTTGCCATGGCCGAACCGATCGCATCAAACGGACACGCCAGGAACATCGAAAGCTTCGATGCCGCCGAAACCGAGGCAACGGCTGCCGAACCAAGTGTATTGATACCGGTCTGAAGCACGACACTGCCGATCGCTGTGATCGAATACTGAAGTCCCATCGGAATACCCATTTTACAGAGGATACCGATGTGTTTGCCATGCAATTTCCATTCTCCCGGCTCCATTTTCAGGATCGGGAACTTTGTCTTTATACACCACAGAGACAGTACCACGGAAAATGCCTGTGCAAGCAGTGTCGCAAAAGCCGGTCCACGAACGCCGAGTTTCAAAACCGTTACTGACAGGATATCAAATCCGATATTTGCCACTGCTGCCATCAGCAGAAAGATCAGCGGCGATTTGGAATCCCCAAGAGAACGGATGATCCCGGTCAGGAGATTGTAGGCAAGTGTGATCGGTATCCCTGCAAAAATGATAAAAATATAATCATATGCAAGATCCAGGATATCTGCCGGTGTCTTCATGGCGATCAGCACGCTGCGGCATAAAATACAGACTGTGATGCTCATGATCGCCGCAAAAAAAACAGTCAGCCAGATGCTGTTTGCCACAAACCTTCTCATATCTTTATAATCTTTTGCCCCGTAACGCTGTGCAACCGGAATGACAAAACCATTGGCAAGTCCCATACAGAATCCGATGATCATAAAATTGATCGCCCCGGTAGAACCAACGCCCGCCAGTGCATCTTTTCCAAGGAACTGGCCTACAACGATCGTATCTACCATGTTATAAAACTGCTGCAGTAAAAACGTAAAAAACAATGGAATCGAAAATCGCATGATAATCTTCCAAGGTGTACCTTCTGTCAGATCTGTTTCCGCGTTTCTCATTTCCTTAATTACCTCCATATTTTAAATTCCATTTTTTGCACAGATATCCGCCAGGCAGCATCTGTCACAATAAGGCTTTGTTCTCGCTGTACAGACCTCTCTGCCATGATAAACGAGTCTGTGGCAGAAATCACTACCTTCTTCCGGTGGAATGATCTTCCAAAGTGCCATTTCGACTTTTTTCGGATCTTTGATCCCATCTACCAGACCGATACGGTTTGTCAGACGAATGCAGTGCGTATCCGTGACGATCGCAGGCTTTTTGAAAACATCGCCCATGATCAAGTTTGCACTCTTTCTTCCCACGCCCGGAAGCTTTAAAATCGCATCAAAATCACACGGCACTTTGCCGTCGTACTCATCACGCAGCATTTTCATGCATGCACTGATATCACGTGCCTTGCTTTTTCCAAGACCGCATGGCCTTACGATCGCCTCGATCTCTTCCGGTGTTGCTTCCGCAAGAGCATCTACATCCGGATATTTCGCATAGAGATCCTGAACCACAACATTTACCCTGGCATCCGTACACTGTGCCGCAAGCCGGACACTGACCAGCAGTTTCCATGCCGCATCATAATCAAGCGTACAGTCTGCCAGAGGATATTCCTTCTTTAAACGCTCGATCACTTCCAGCGCAAGCTGTTTTTTTGTCATATACTCCTCCTTATATATTTTCAAAAATCTTTTTGTACCCGTTATTTTATCACAAGAATCGCAGTAAGGATATTCCTTTTTTTTCGATTGTGCAACCCCTTTCTTTTATGGTAAGATAATAAGATGCCAGGATCAAAAGATCTAAATCCACATGAGCTTGCTCATAAGTGGATGAAAGACCTTGAAACCCGCCCCGACCGAAGCGGAGCGTAGAAAGAATTGTGAAAGTACGAAGTACGAAACAATTCATATGGCATCTCATAACTTTCATAACTTCACAAAATTTGACAGGAGTAATTATGATCTTAAATGTAAAAAATCTGACGCATGGTTTTGGTGACCGTGCGATTTTCGACAATGTTTCTTTTCGTCTCCTCAAAGGCGAACATATCGGCCTGATCGGTGCAAACGGAGAAGGCAAGTCCACGTTTATGAATATCATCACCGGAAAACTGACACCGGATGAGGGAACGGTCGAATGGGCAAAAAATGTCCGTGTCGGCTATCTGGATCAGCATTCTGTCCTGGAAAAGGGCATGACGATCGGTGATGTCCTGCGTTCTGCTTTTCAGTTTTTATTTGCAATGGAAGCGGAAATGAACCGTATGTATGAACAGATGGGCGATGCCACACCGGAAGAAATGGAACGTCTGCTCGCCGAGACCGGCACATATCAGGAGCTTTTAGAGCAGCACGATTTCTATATGATCGACACAAAAGTAGACGAGATTGCCCGTGCACTCGGTCTGGAAGAGCTTGGGCTTGACCGTGATGTAACCGACCTCTCCGGCGGACAGCGTACCCGTGTACTGATGGCAAAGCTTCTGCTGGAAAAACCAGACATCCTGCTTCTGGACGAGCCGACCAACTATCTGGATGAGCAGCACATTGAATGGCTGAAACGCTATCTCCAGGATTATGAAAATGCCTTTATTCTGATCTCCCATGATATTCCGTTCCTGAACAGCGTCATCAACCTGATCTATCATATGGAAAACTGCAGACTTGACCGCTATCCGGGCGATTACGATAAATTCCAGGAAGTCTACGCCATGAAGAAAGCCCAGCTTGAGGCTGCCTACAACCGCCAGCAGCAGGAGATCAGCGACCTCAAGGATTTCGTTGCCCGCAACAAAGCCCGCGTCGCTACAAGGAATATGGCGATGGCACGCCAGAAAAAACTGGACAAAATGGACATCATCGAACTGGATCGTGAAAAGCCAAAGCCGGAGTTTCACTTTAAAACGGCCCGTACTTCCGGAAAGATGATCTTCGAGACAAACGATCTGGTGATCGGTTACGACGAACCGCTGACAAAACCGTTAAATATCCGCATGGAACGCGGCGAACGCATTGCCCTGACCGGTGCAAACGGTATCGGTAAGACCACGCTTCTGAAAAGCATTCTGCAGCTGATCAAACCGTATTCCGGCGAAGTGCATCTTGGCGATTATCAGCATATCGGTTATTTTGAGCAGGAGTCCGATACGCAGAACACTTCGACCTGTATCGAAGAGATCTGGAGCGAATTTCCGGCAATGACACAGTACGAGATCCGTTCCATGCTGGCAAAATGCGGTCTGACCACCAAACACATCGAGAGTCAGGTGCGTGTACTGAGCGGCGGCGAGCAGGCAAAAGTACGTCTCTGCAAGATTTTGAACCGTGAGAGCAATATTCTGCTGCTGGACGAGCCGACCAACCACCTCGATGTTGACGCAAAAGCAGAACTGAAAAAAGCTCTTCAGGAATATAAGGGAAGTATTCTGCTGATCTGCCATGAGCCGGAATTCTATCAGGATATCGTGACAACCGTCTGGAACTGCCAGGAATGGTCCTTAAAGCTGTAGAAAATTTCCAAGGAAAAAGCTGGCGGCAATCCCGGCAAAAACAGAAAGCAGTGCACCTGCCAGCGTATACCGTGTTTTTGTCACTTTTGCTGCCATAAAATAAACGCTCATCGTATAAAATACCGTTTCCGTGCAGCTGAGCATCAGTGATGCAATGATTCCGATCTTGGAATCCGGCCCGAATTCTTTAAAAATATCCAGAAGAAATCCGGTCGCCGCACTGGCGGAAAACAGACGCACCACTGCAAGCGGCACAAGCTGCACCGGAAATCCGATTCCGGCAAAAAGCCTGCCAAGGATATCCGAGAGCCATTTAAGGAAACCCGATGCCCGCAGGATCCCTACGGCTGTCATCAGCCCGACAAGTGTCGGCAGGATCGCAAATGCCGTGTGGATTCCTTCCCCGGCACCACGCACAAAATCACCGTATGCATCTCTCTTTTTCAGAAAGGCATAACCGACAACGTAAAGCAGAACAAACGGTATCATATACATCGACAAAAAGAGCAGAAATGACAGAAAAATCCCTCCATAAGTCCGTCCGTTTACTGTATCTTATGAAGGGATTTTTGTAACTATTCAGGTAAAGCGGACATTCACAATCCGCTTCGCTACTTGCTCAGCTCTGCTGCCAGAAACACAAAAACATGCTTCAGGATTTTTCCACAGCTGCTTCCGCTTCCATGGTTTCAAGCGTTTCTTTGATTTCTCTTTCTTTTTCAGCTTCTGTCACTTCTTCGACCACATCGATTTCCTCTGTGCCTGTCTGTGTCTCATTTTCCTGTGCAGTCTCCGCTTTTTCTTCCTGTGGTTTCACAACCTCTTTTGTTTCGTTTTCTTTGCGAAGTTCTACTTTTGCTTTTTCTGCGGTTTCCTGTGCAGCTGCAGCTTCTTCCACAACCGTTTCTCTGACCAGCTCCTGCTCCGGATGCTGCATTCTCTGCGGATCACTCCACACACGCTCCCATGGATTTGGCATACGCTCACCGTTCATATGGATCCCCATGCTCTGTGCATACGGATACGGCATTCCACGATAGAATCTTTTTTCTTCATCAGAAGCACTCTTCATCAGTTTGCGGCCTGCCCATAAAACAAATACAGCAACAACAGCAACCGGAATCTTTGCGATCACAGCACCCGGCAGACTGGTCGGCCCGTAGATGATGTCCGCAAAATATTTGACAACACTCCAGATCATGCACGCCGCCACGATATACAGAACCGTTCCCATGGCCTTTTTACCATCCCGTCTGCTGATGCTGTCCTTTAAGCCTTCGCTCCAGTCCATCCAGTCATCGCCCCAGAGATAATGATCCTCCAATTTTTTAAACGCTTCTGCGTCCATTGAATTCTTGTTGGTTGCATCGAAAAAGCTGTACAGCAGAATGATCGGTGCAAAGAAAAGCAGCGGCTTGATATCCAGCCAGATACCCACTGCACATAACGTTGCAAAGATTGTCATTAAAGACAATCCCTGCTTCATAAATCCCATATACATCTGTCCTGCTCCCGGGATCAGAGAAAACAAAAACATCAATATTTTATTCTTTTGTCTTGCCATTTTCTTTTCCTTTCATAATGTTTTCGCATCACCACATCTGCATGCGAAACGGTATTTCCATCGAAAGCATTTTTAAATCTCATTGCAAAATTCAGAAACACTGCTTCAGCAGCTGTAACGCCTCTGAAAACTTCTCCACCGGAACTGCTGCACAGGAAAGAGCAAGACGGATCCCTTGCTCACTTTCATCCGCAGATAAAAAAGCAAAACCTTTTTCTTCTGCTCTGTACAGAACTTCCCGCAGATTTCCTGCTCCGAAAATTTCCAGAAGGCTTACAAATCCGGTCTCCCCGGCCGTAACTTTTGCCTCTTCTACAAAAATCCTTTTCGCTTCACTGCACAAAATTTTTGTTTTCGCCAAATAGTGTTTCCTAGATTTGCGAATCTGACTTTCCAGATGACCATCCCGGATAAACTGACACAATGCGATCTGTTCCGTTTTGGATGCCGTCTGATTATAAAAATCTCTGCGTCTCTGATATTTTTCCAGAAGATCCGGCGGAAGCACCATAAAACTTAAGCGGATCGACGGCAGCAAAAGCCTGGAAAATGTTCCGAGATAAATGACTCCGTTTCCGCCCGCCAGACCCTGAATGGACGGCGATGGATGATGATAATAACAGAATTCACTGTTGTAGTCATCCTCGATCAGCAAAATATTTTTTTCAGATGCTTCACGCAGTATCTTCATCCGCTCTCCGACCGAAAGAACATCGCCCCAGGCAGTCGCCTGCGAAGGTGACACATAGCAGACATCCGGCTGCTCCTGTTTTCGATCGCACAGTTCAAAACCATGATCCTCAAAAACGGCACGCCCCTGCCGAAATCCCGGATTATAAAACGCAATTTTTTTACGTCCCTCAATCAATGGACACAGAATATGAAGCAGGCTCTGAACACCTGCTCCGATCACAATATGTTCCGGCGTACAAACCACATTTCGGTTGTTTTGCAAATATCTGCACAGAACCTCCCGCAGATCGTATTCTCCCTGCGGTTCTCCATAAGAGAGCAGACGCTCATCCTGCCGCAGTGCACTTTTGATATACCGCCTCCACAGTTCAAACCGGAAGGTTTCTCTGTCAACACTTGCAGACGCAAAATTGTAAAGCACCGGCTTCTTTTCTTTTTGATCGGCACTTTTCTGAAATTCTGCCGTTTTTCGCGTCCTGCCGATGTCCGTCACATAAAATCCGCTCTGCGGCCTGGAAATAATATAGCCCTCTGCCGCAAGCACCATGTATGCCGTCTCCACCGTTGTCCGGCTCATCTGCAATTCTGCCGCACACCGCCGGATCGACGGCAGCCTGCTTCCAGGTGCAAGCTGTTGCGACAGAATAAGCTGTTTGTAATAATTATATACCCTCACATAGAGGTGAACAGACTGATTGTCAAGTTCCGGTTTCATAGATCACACTCCTGGAATTTCAAAAATGTCAAAGTTAAATGTCTTTTCTTACAAGAAAAAACCGACTTTTGAACCTTTTTACCCTGACATCTTACAAAACGATAAGCAAAAATAACAAATCCAGTGCCCCGTCGATCAGCAGGCAGGCTCCGAAGAATACCATCGTCATCTTCACAGCCCCGAATGGGTTGAAAAGCAAAGCCACACCAACGATCATCAAAAGAATCCCAATCGTCAGAAGCTTGCCCCAGCCGATTGCATCCAACACACGCAGATCCAGTGCTCTCTGGATTTTGCTGATACCATCCAGCATCAGTACCACGCCAAGCAGAAACGGCAAAAACGATACCACCGTCTGCGGCGTGATCAGACAGAACACGCCAAGTGCAATAAAGATCACACCGAGGATCAGTTCGCCCTTTGCCTTACCTTTCCGGCACTGGAGCATATGCAGAAGTCCGTATGCCGCCGCAATCACGCCGCAGCCATAACAGATCGCCCGCACACTGGTATCAGGCTTCAGCACCAGAAACAGTCCCAGAAGGATATAGCCTGCTGCCTGAAGAATCTGTATTGCTTTTATCTTACTTCCCATAAAAACACTCCTTCCCTTTTTTCATAAAAATCACTATGAAAACAGTCTACCACGAAGCGGAGCCGGATACAATGTACCATTTGGAAGATTTGTCCAGGTTCTTATTGTTTATGTTGACTTTAATTGTATTTTAAAAATATTTTAAAATAATGAGAGTTATGCGCTAATATTATTTTCAAGCATATCTTTCTGAATTTCTTCGTGCAAATAAATCGGAGGTGATCTCGATGAGTATATTCGAATACGACAAAGAAGAGGAAGAACGCAAACTCAGAAAAGCAGAATATGAGGCTGGTGTTGCCGATGGATTTAACGACGGCATCAATACTGCAAAAAAAGATACCGTTCGTTTGCACATTGCCAAAAGCTCCTGGTTTGACCGTCGTCTCTTAAGCGGAACTATACTTACGTCCATCTTCCCAGACAAACGCTGTAGGGATCAATTCTCCTTCCCGGCTGAATACCGCCAGGATATCTACATACACTTTAGCTGTCATTACAAAACACCTGCTCTCTCCTATCCATGAAAATATGCTTGTGGATGAATCATGTGTTCCTTAGCATTCAGCTGTGCCAGTATCTTATCTTGATACATAAATCCTCTCTGATCCGTGTATTCACTGTAAATCTCCTGTGCCATTCTGGAAAACCTCAAATAAAGCTCCATGCGAGGCGGTACAAAAATTATTTCCGGGCAAACTTGCCTTGCCTGCCACAATTCCATGTCTTGCCTCCGGATCACCACCGACTGCCATTGGCTTTCCGGCAAGTTCCGGATGATGCAGTTTGTCATTCGGAAAAGTGCATTTTTTCATATAATACTCTCTGATTGCCTGAAATATCCATTCCGCAATCTTTTCTTTCTGCTGTTCTGTATTACACACATTGTTTTTGAAAGTTTACCGTCGTTTTCTTGTGATCCATAAAAATGTACAGGTAAAAATAATTCCCTTTACAATGGAGGTTGAAGAAATAGCCCACCATATTCCATCCAGACCCATAATACCTCCAAGAATGATCGACAGCGGAATTCTTGCACTGGTAAAAGCTATACTGATGATACTGCAAAGTCGGGTTCTGCCGAGCCCTGATAATGCACCGACTGTCGTCAGTTCCACACACATAAAAGCTTCACTGAAACCTATGATGATCAGATATTCAACTGATGTTGCGATTGCTTTGGGTTCATGAAAAAAGATTCTGGCAATCGGTTCCGGAATACATATAAATACAGCTGAGATCAACAATCCCCAGATACCAACCGTCCACAAAGAAGCCTTATATCCTTTTTTGACACGGTCATTTTTGCCCGCACCATAGTTCTGTGCGATAAAGGCATTTAATGCCGCTGCAAAACCGTCTGCAGTATTCCATGATATCGATTCAATCTGACCTCCGACTCTCTGCGTTGCAACAGCTTCTGCACCATACCCGGAGATCATACGTGTCAGCACCATGGAGATTGCACAATATGCCATTCCCTGTATTGCTGTCGGAATTCCGATCTTACAGATTCCCTGCAGATATTCCCGCGGGATTTTTGCCAAAAGCCTAGTTCCTTTTAGTACATTTTCTTTCTTTTGTATGACAATTCCGACTATCATGATACTCATAACGATCGCCTGTGCTGTCACTGTCGCAATTGCAGCTCCGACAACACCAAGCTTCGGAAACATCCCCACTCCAAGAATCAACACAGGATCCAGAACCATATTTGTGGCCAGGCCGACAAGATTCGCTATAAAAGGTGTCTTTGAATCTCCCTGTGCCGTATAAAGTCCAGTCAGTGTCAGCGTCATAAAAGAAAATACGATCAGCCCACAGGCAATCTTCGTATATGACATTGCCGCCGCATGAGCCTGTGCATCTGCAAGCTGAAAAAATCCTACCATCTGTCTGGTAAAAAGCAGCGAAAGAATTCCATATGCCATTCCCATAAATGCAGCAAGCTGTACTGCCGCCTGTGCAAATCCGTGTGCCTTTTCTCTGTCTCCACGTCCGATACACTGTGCCACATGCACCTGTCCACCCATTCTAGCCATAGCTGCAAGTCCCTGCGAAAGCCAGGTAAACATACCTCCAACACCTACACCTGCAACTGCCTTCGAACCAAGCAGACCAATCCAGGCCATGTCCGTGATGTTGTACAAAGTCCCCAGAAACGATGACGCCATGATCGGAACCGCAAGTTTCGTCAGCGTTTTTAGAATAGGATCTTTTGTTAAATTTCCCTCCATTTTCATTCCTCATCCATTTTCATTTTTTATTATCCACAAATCCTATTATACATGGTTTAACAAAGATTTTCATCAGGAATTATCCATATATATCAAAAATCCTTTTGAAGAAATATTATTCTCCAAAAGGACTTTCTGTCTGAATCTTTTTATAATTTTTCTCCGCAGAATTCAATGACTTTTTTGTACCAGTAAAAAGAATCTTTTCGAATTCTGGAAAAATCTCCTGTTCCATCATCATTTTTATTTACATAAATCAATCCATATCTTTTTTTGAATTCTCCGGTTGATGCACTGACAAGATCCGTGCACCCTCAACAGGTATAACCAATCAATTCCACACCATCATGAATTGCTTCTTTCATCTGCTCTATATGTTTACGCATATATTCAAAGGAACCGGTATTTAATTCAACATAATAGACAGCCGTAAAATCTGCACATATCTTGTCCAGAATCCGCCTTTCTGCCATCTGTTCTTCCAGCGTACGTTTCAGTTTTCTGTTCCTCATATGTACCATTACAGTCAGGATAAGAAGCAGAGCAATCAGCACGGCTATAAAAGCCAACGCAGCCACAGACTGCAGTTGCTTCATAAATCATTCATGACAGGCATTTTGCTTTCTCAACTCTTCTCTTATGGTCTGCTTAATTTTTTCATCATCCAACGGCTTTGCAAGATGTGCGTTCATTCCTGCTTCCATACACCTTTCGGCATCTTCCCTGAATGCATTTGCAGTCATAGCAATGATAGGGATTGTTTTTGCATCTTGCCGTTCCAGGTCTCTTATTGTTCTTGCAGCAGTAAGACCATCCATCACCGGCATCATAACATCCATTAAAATAACATCGTATGTTCCCGGTTCGGAAGCTTCAAAATGCTGAA
>OJMP01001330.1_pt1 | contig 17122 bp, 15 predicted proteins | sample 1597311 | NCBI WGS metagenome assembly OJMP01 (sample SAMEA2452134, study PRJEB22498) | human gut metagenome | biome: human feces; feature: human gut; material: feces | place: Australia | collected 2012 | reverse complement strand
TTGTCCGACCTTCTGGCATAGTTCCCGGAATATCGTTAATATCCTGGAAAGCATAGTCAACAGTTACATTATGAGAGGAGCAAATAGAGTCAATACGATCACCGATAACCTCTTTGAACTCTTTCTCGATATCCTTGCGGATGATAAATACCACATGATTAAATCCTGCTTCGATTGCATCATGGATGGAATAGTCCATAATGATATGGTTAGCATCATCAACCGGCTCCAACTGCTTAATTCCCGTTCCAAATCGGCTGCCGATACCAGCTGCCATGATAAGTAATGTTGTATTCATTGTTTTTTCTCCAAGTTTTTTCTATCAAATTGATTTTATCATAGTTTTTATTCTTCACATCTCTGCCGATCATAGATCGTTGCCTACTGCTCACCACGAAGTGGTGTGTGAAGGTTTGAGCAGCCACCGTGTGAGAATTCACACAGTTTTATTTTTCCTAATACAGACACTAATTCGACAGCATTCGACTTTTGGGGCATATTTAGTTCATTTTGCGTTTACAGTTTAGTACTCTTTCTTCAAGGCTCCTGAATGTTCTTCCACAAACTGTGCTATTACGTTCTCATATCCTTCCGGATCTTTTCTATAGTTCTCTGCATGATTAGCTCCATGAACCACATACAACTGTTTTTCACTGCTACAACTATCATAAAGTCTGTATGCCATAGATAGTGGTGCTTGTGTATCTCTGTCTCCGTGTATAATTAAGATTGGAATATCCGTCTGTGAAACAGCTTTGCAAGCGTCTGCCTTACTTATACAAAAGTGTCCCCATACGCTAGTTCCCATCTCAACAAAGAAGTCAAACATCCTTGTCGGGATATAATCCGGAAGGTGACTCTTGCAATTCACATCTATCATTTCCATTGTGGAAGTAAATCCGCAATCATCAATAATCCCTCTCACTGATTTAGGTAATCCCAGATTGCTACTCATCATTGCAATTGAAGCACCCGTTGACACTCCCATAAAGAAAACCGACTTTTCTTCTCCAAAGCGTTCTACAGCCCAGTTCGCCCAAGCCTTGCAATCATATTGCTCTATAACGCCTAATGTTGAAAATTCGCCTTCACTTTCATCATGTGCACGCATGCTAACTAAAAGAAGATTCCAACCTTGATTTTTTGTAATTTTATAAGTCGGTTCTCCGCTTACATATCCATTACTCCAAAGACCATGAAAGAATATAATCAAAGGTGCGTTCTTATCTCTTTCGTAATAGTGACCCACAAGATTTATTCCGTCTGAAGCCTTTATTGTAACAGTTTCATTCTTCTCTTTTCGTATATTATACGCATCCACAAGAAGGTTGTATATGTAGTCATCTGCTGTTCCCATGTTCAGCCATGACGTTTCCCTTCGTACACATGCTTTTTGAAAAACAAATCGGCTTCCACAGAGAGACATCAGTATAACAATTACAAAAGTCGTAGCTATTCCGATTTTTATTCGTTTTTTCGTTTTCATGAGATTTAAATGTCCTTACTTGACCTGCTAGAGTCCAAAATACACTATGCCAATTTCTTCAAAATCCATCCAACAAGTTTCTGCTCACCACAATAATATGACAGGATTGACAAAGCGACCGTAATAAAGAGCTCTCTGCGCCCCTTTTCTTTTTCCATTTGTCGAGCAACTTCTTTATATGCAATATAATCGCTTTTACTTTTAAAACTTAAAAGTATCCTTCAGACCAAGCCACTTCTGATCCTTATCGCTCAAGTTCAGTGCCGTACCATCTTTCAGCGTATAGCCCTCTGCGCTTGCACTGCCCTTGTATTCGCCCTTCAACTCCGGCCATTCAATGCCGATCTCCGGGTCATTCCAAGCCATACCGCCCTCGTCATTCGGATGCCAGAAGTCATTGACCTTATCAATGATTGTCGTAATTATTCTGCACGCCAGCACTACCTACTACAGCTACATTCATCAATTGTTATTGTGTGGAAGAATTTCCCAATAATATTTTTCAACTTCTTCCACATCATTTGAAACTGTATAGTTTATTCGATTCTCACAAATTCGTCTTTTAGCCAGATCCTCTGTCCAACCAATTATTTTAGCTGGGTTTCCTCCTACAATAGCTCCTTTGGGAACATCCTTAGTGACCACACTACCGCCAGCCACAATTGCACCTTCTCCAATCACTACACCTGGCATGATTTTTGAGAAACCACCAATACATACATTGTCCTCAATAGTAATTGTATCAAAGTGAGGATAGAATTTCCCTAAGTCACCGTATGTTTGATTAAGTGCATGGTAGAAAATGTCATGGGTTACAAACTCCACAGAAACGGCAATAATAACATTGTTCCCAATGGATATCAGATACGGATCCGAGGGTACCCCCCCCACAGATGAACGTTGTTTCCTATCTGGTGAAAAATATGTTTGTTTCGAAGGTAGTCTCCCCTCCATTTAGCTGATTTCTTCTTGTAAATCGTTTTAAACAAAATATTAATTAATCGATATTCTTTTCTCTTATCTGCAATTGTCATTTTTATTTCCTCATAATCATACTACTTTTTTATACAATATTTAACATATCTTGCTTTTTCTTTCAGACCGTCAGCATCCCAAATCTTGGTTTTTTCACCAGTGATATTATCCATCCAAAAATTCAATTTCCAATTGATATTACGCCATTCAGGTGATTCAATAAATTTTTTCAAGCATTTATTTATACCCTCTGCAAACACGGTATATTGAAGCTTATTGTTAGTTGCTCTATTAATTTTAGAATTGTCAAAGCGTCTATCTATATTGCAATCGTATTTAATCTGATATGGATTCCAAATATTGTAAAACATTTCTATATCATCTACATATCTGATATGAAACTGTTTTCCCGTAGTTTCACTAAGAATTGATGTGTACTTCTTAAATACATCTTCCCAGGACAACGATTCTGTCGTTGTGATATGAAAAGTTTCTCCATACGCGGATTCATTTTCAATTAACTCACTAATTGCTACTGCCACATCCGCTGCATAAGTAAGTGTAGTTTTTCTTTTTTTTAACTCATTTGGAAACACTAATGTTTTTCCCATCATAAGTCTATAAAGCCATTCTTCCTTTTCATACATTCCCAACTGAAGACGATTATTATTATATGTTTTATAAGGCCTTATGATTGTCCAATTCTTTTTATTAGTGGTCAAAAGAATATTTTCCTGCCTTGCTTTTGCCAGTGCATATTCATCTGTCGCTAAATACGTCTCATCTGTACAAACATCTAACAAACGCGGTGAGTCTTCTGTTAACGGTTCATTACTCGCCGCATAAACTCTACTTGAACTCAGAAAAAAATATTGATCAGTGCTTTCCAAAAACAACTCTACTTTTTTAGAAAATTCCTGTGTTGAATACGCCATGAAATCCACTATTACATTCCAATGTTCTTTTGTAACGCATTCTGCAAGAAATTTCTCATCATGTGCATTTCCTTGTAAAAATGTAATGTTCTGTACATTTTCTCTTCTTGTTCTGGTAGTAACATATACATTCCAAGCTGTATTTTTCAACAATTCTGTTAAGGCCTGTCCTATCGAACCGGTGCCTCCTAAAATTAAGATATTCATAATTCACCTCCCCATCATTTTTTTAATCGCATCAATTCCTTTTTTCCCAATTGCTTTTTTTATTGCCGCCTTTGCAACATTAGATTCATCCACCATAATGGATCCAATCAAATTTAAAGCAGCATCCTCATTTTCCGAATTTACAACAATTTCAACAACAAGTGTTCTATCCTGTTTTTCATTACTTACAATTTTCGGTAAGCAATCGAGATATTGCTCTTTTGTAGATACCTTTAAATACTCAAAACCCAATCCGTAAACATAGGATTTTATTAAATCTGGAGACGAATAATGCCCAGCCGCACAGACATAGTTATCCTCTGATACGCCGATAGAATTTGCAATACTATATCCCCAAGAGGCCGGAAATTTCATTTCAAAACCAAGCCCATTGTTAACAACAAGAATTCTAATATTAGACGGAACATGGCGGTTACCCAGCGCATTCATATCGTAAAAAAAGGCCAAATCACCCAGCACACAATAATATAGCCTATCTGGATGACAAAGTGCTGCACCGATCACAGTCGATAAGCTACCATCAATTCCAAAGCCACCAGTATTAGAATAACCGGTGACAGTTTCTTGTGTATCAAAATAATTCCAACTTCTCAATGAATTTCGAATTCCTAAGTGCAGCACAGAATTAGATGGAAGTTTCTTAGCTGTAACACTTGCAATCCAAATATTAGAAAACGGAAATTCTGGCATCCTGCTAAGGATTTCTTTTTCTTCTTGATGATAAGCTATCAATAATTCACTATTACTATAATCTTGCTTTTTCTTATTATAATATTCAAAGAATTCGACCTCTTTCATTTCAAAAACATTATATAGTTTTTGAAATGTATCTCTTATTTCACCGTCAGGATTAACACGCCATACTTCTTTTGCCTGTATTTTATAGTCAGAAGATGAAATGTCGCCAATATGTACCATTAACTCAACATTTTGAATTGTCGATTTCCAATAGTATTGATCAGCTACGATATTGCAAAATGCTCTATACTCTCCTCGATAATTGCTTGTATGATCGCACAAAACAATTCCATTGTATTTTTTACAAAACTCTGAAATTGCCCTCTCCAATTTATCATCCATTTCTACATGTGCGCCTACAAATATACAAACTCGTTGTGCTGTAATATTAGGAAACTCATCATATTTCATGAATCGTCTAATAATTCTTACTGGTTGAATATCTGCTACTTTTTTTTTGCTATAAGTAGTCTCCAAATTAATATGTGCCGGTCCCCCTCCTCGATGATATAATTCTAAAACCGCCTTATTGGCATTAATAATGCAATTCCATTCCGAAACATCATCTAGTACAATAGGCATTTGTACACTAATTTTTGCCACATCATTAGGCAAAACCGTTCTATCAGTAACCTGATCGCAATTATGACCTATATATGCATTTCTTCGAGACGAAGTAACCGTTAAAATTGGGAGCTTTCTGTAGAAAGCCTCTGTTAATGCCGGCATATAGTTTCTCGAAGCTGTTGCTCCAGTGCAGCTCAACACAACCGGTTCACCACCTTCTGCCGCCATTCCACATGCCATGTAAGCACCTGATCTCTCCTCTGGTGCAGAATAAATTTCAAAAAATGGATCGCTTTGCATGCTTGACACTAAACACGCATTTGTAGTTCCCGGACTAGCAATCACTTTTTTTATACCATGTGCCTTTAAAACTTGAATTAAAATCTGAGCATTTCGCTCATCAGTGCAACTAGACATAATATTCCTCCACATTTTACTGATTCAGTTAAATCATCTAACGGGAGATAAATCCTGGCTAACCTATTAAATCGACCCCTTGATTATCCTTTTTACAGTTCCAATCACAGTCCTGACCAATTTGATTTTAGACGTCCCTTTAGATGCTTTATAAAGTTTTTTGATATTGTATTTAGGAACTAAACTGCCGCCCCCCCCCCCACAAAGTGCAAAGTTTCAAACCAACAATTTTCCCAATCATCGTTGTTTGCATATTAAAATGGTTCGGCTGAATGTATTTCAAATTGTCCATTTTAGTATAATCCTCCATATATATATATCCGCTATCTCTGGCTTCTGTTAATAAATCGCTTCCCGCTTTACTCCTTGCAAAAATTATATTTTGCCCTTTTCCCTCTGTAAATTCCGGTCTTTGATTTTGATCCAAATTCCACAAATCACCGCAGGATATATCCGCATACATCCCCACGCCATTCACGCAAAACTTGCACATTTTTCTTATATTACGTCCTAATATTTGATTCCATGAATCAATGTAGTCCATATGTCTTTCTGACTTATCCTTAAGTGTTACCGTAGCTTTACCAGGCCACCCATTTCCTCTATAACGGACACTATCTATCTGATCTGCCTGCACTCCTAGATTTTCTGCCAATTTTAATGTTGCATTTTTGCTTGGTGCTCCCGCGCAGAAAAATGTCATCGTATACTTAATACATTTTTTCAGTTTCTCATCAATCTTTGTATAATTGATAATAGCTTCTATATCACATGGTTTCCCTATCACCACATATTCCTTATCATAGTCGATAATATTCAAAATAGTGTCATATGTAATTCCAGTTATATAGCGAGAAGACGCACATGAAATAATCTGTTCTCTCTTTTCATTGGCATAAAGTCTTAACTCGCAAGGATCATCCGGTGATGGACCAACTTGAATTACAGCATCACATTTTCCTGTTTCAACAAGGAAGCACGCCATTGCGGTAATAACTCCGCCTGAGGCAGCTTCATATCTTATTTTATCGTCTAGGGACCAGCCTTTATAAATTCCATAACTGGGTCCCCATAACTCTTTATCCTGTCGCTTGTTATAATTAATACCATTTACTGGGCATATTTTTTCACACAGTTCAACTTGATCCTCAGTCAAAGACAATGGATAAGAAAATCCATTATAATCCACATATTGAACATCTTGCGCTGCTTTACACAAGCCACATCCAGAGCAATATTCAGAATAGAATTTTTCTTTCCTATTTAGCTTTCTCTCCTTCATAGACCGACCCTTTCCTTCATCTTATCTTTTTCTTTTTAACTGCGGAAAGAATTCCACAATTCTATTTCTTTCCTTAAATAACATGGCGAAGAAGTACACAATCATAAGTGCCCACCGCATAACTGCCTGGTCCTTTAAGACGTAAAAAGCAACCGTAAACAAGCTAATATGCATTAAAGCGACAAAGAATGTTTTAATCGGATATATCTCAGGTCTCAATTTTTTAGCATAAGAAGTATGTAAAATCAACGCAACAACATACGACACAATCGTTGTATACGCAGCAGCTACATAACCGAAATAAGGAATAAATATATAGTTCAATACTAGATTTATTACAGCCGCAACTGCCGTATACAAAGATATACGAACTGTTTTCTTGTAATAATGTTCTACATTTACGTACATCGTATATACGAAAATAATGTAATTTGATAAGACAACAGGAGGAATAATCACTATTCCTTCCCAATAAGGCTTACTTGCAAGAATCTTCACTACCTCCGGTGCCACCATAATCAGGCAACACATTGCGTAAGTCATCAAATTAACGTAATCTACTGCAACCTTATTAATCTCCTTGTACCCTTTATTACTCATTTGTTTCGTAAACCACGGTACCCAAACACCATCTAAAGATGTCGTAATAACAGTTGCAATCATGCTAAAATTGTAAATCAAACTATAGATTCCCGTTTGTGACGCGTCTGCCAACCAAGTAATCATCGTTCGATCCGACTGGGATAAAATGTTTAAAGCAATACCATGCAAAATCAAAGGAGTGGATATTTTGAGACCGTGCTTTAGAAATTCGATGTTGAAAACAAATCCACTTCTTCTAATGCTTAAAAATACAAGAAATATGCCAAAAAACAAAGTTACAATAGCCGTTGGAATTACTCGTCCCAAATAGCGATTTGTATTAAAAACGTATAACATCGCCAGTACTGATAATACAACTGACAGCAAATTCGGAACAATCATTAACATTGTTCTAAATTTATAGTTAAACTTCATCATCAAGTAATAACTATAATCTTCAATTATAGCTGAAGACATTGACTGAAGCATACATAGAAGAATGAGTATAAAAGGAATAGATAAATTTAACAGAACTGACACAGAGCAAACAATCACTGTCATACTTACAGAAAAAGCAACAGTGAATAATAAAGTCGATGTCAGATATTCATCCACTTTTTCACGGTAATCAATAAACGAGGATCTTATCGCCATATGCAATGCAAATCCTAACAGCATGGTCACAATTCCTATCCATGAATTATAAGTCGTAACAATGCCATAATCAGACGTTGATAAAATTCTTGTAAAAATCGGTACTGTCAAAAAAGCAATGCCCTTGTTAAACACATTGCCTATTAAGTAGCATGTACTTGCCTTCTTATAATCACCTGCATCCATCTATTTTCTGTTCTCCCTTAATGCATCATTATTCCTTTTATTTGTTTTTTCACATTTTCCAACTTATCATTAATTTCAGGCATCATTCGCCCATATGCTTTACTCAGAACATCCTTATCATTTATATAACGTACTGTTTGTTGAACGGCCTCATCAGTATCAATTCTCGTTGCAGATATTACAAATGGATAATTTAAATTTCCAAACAAACCTTCAAATTTCTTACTATATGAAAATGGTATTGTAGCAACACCTGCGGAAATTGCTCCAATTGTCGAATGCATTCTTGCACCGATAAAAACATCCATATTACTGATATAGCTTTTTGCCTCAATTGGATTTTTAAAACCCGGTGCCAAAACTACACATGGAAATTCTTTTTTTAACAACTTGCATACTCTGCTGTCATTTTCTAACGAATCGTAATTATCTTCATCAATAACGTGCGGAATAATATGTATCTCCGTTTTATCATCCTCACTATATTTCTTTATGATTTGACGACAGTACTCTCTATAATTTACTTTCAACTTAATATTATGTCCACCGTCCCAAAGTAATGAAGAAACATTGATTCCAACCTTTCTTTTGCTTGAATTTAAGTCGTATTTTTCTTTATAATATGGCAGTGCAAAAGCCAAGTCTGTTGCCACCACAAGATTTCCTACTCCTAATTCGTGCATTTCTTGTGCAGATTGTGTATCTCTCGAAAAAGCCAAATCTGCTTTTTTAACAAGATGAATCGCCCATTTTTTTAACACGCTCGTATAAAACGGCCCATATGTCTGTGGCATCAGAACTAATGGTGCCTTTGACATAATAGCAATTTGTTTTGCAAGATCCGTATTTGCATTCCAAACCTTACCGTAAATATCAGAAAAACCATCTCCATAAGTAATGTCAAATACACATTTGCAATCATCAAATACTTGTTTCATTTTAATTAAAAAAATAGGGTTTTTCATATTTAGCCTGTGCCATACAAAACTAAATTTTGGATATTGTCTGGGAATATCACCTAATTCTCCATAAGAAAACACGTGAATTTCCATGCTTTCATTCGAAATATCACTTAGCATTTCGATAAAAGCATATGAAAGGGCTTCGCACCCTTTATTGGGAGCTTTGAAATCAAATCCAAGCAATCCTATCTTTATCATAAATCTTTCTCCATTCTATTATTTTGATCAATTCTATTATAAGAAATAAGAAGTGAAATCCATATACAATACATTCTGGCTAAATCTGTTTCTTGGACACCCAATTCACAAACAAAGTAAATTAACATCATTGAGAAAAAAATTGTATTAAATGAGTAACTTCCTGAGCAACTTGAATTCTTCCTTTTTGCATATACTAATACAGCAACATAACTAAATAATAAAAGAAGAACTCCAACTACTCCCGTATGAAAGAATACATTCAAATACTGATTTTCAATTGATGTCTTTGTTTGCCATTCATACACTTTATACGCAAATTCTGTAGATACTCCTTTTCCAAGTAACCACTTATTTCCTACAGAAAGTGCCACCCACTGCCAAAGAACAAATCTATCTCCTACACCGCCTGAATTGCTTTCATTATCAAATGTGACAGTTCCAATTGAAGATAATAGATCACTTATCAACGGAATTTTCATTCCTACTGCATCGCTTAATATTATCAATAACAAAAGTAATATTGAAATGGCAACCGCATAATTTATAAACTCTTTTTTTGACTTTTTATATAAAAGTAAGATATGCAAAAGTATGCAGGCTATAATGGGGATTCTTGAAACCGTTAGTAGGATATTGATAACGCTAAGTAAATATGCCACTTTAAGAAACGTATGCTTTTGTGAATACTGCGTATAATTTTTCAGCCTGTAAATAATCAATGCAACAATAAAAACATGATATAATCCATAAGAAATTGGTTGTCCAAAAGTTCCCATTATTCTTAAGAACCCATATCTAACTTCATGAAAAAATGTCAAACCATTCGCATTTGAAAATAACTGAAATATATTTATCTTTGTAATTGATTCTACTATTCCCAATAATGACAATATGAAGCCGCCATCAATCAATAGATTAATCGCCGTATCAAATCTTCTATCCGTGTTCACAAATCCTACGATAAGTAAAGGAATAACTACCATCATCATAGCAAGCGAGAGTGCACTTAACCACGCACCCTCTGCACAGTATGATATAGAATAGTAAGTTGCGTACAATATGTATGGAAAAATCAAATACGGGATTTTACACTTGTAAATCACTCCGCCTATGATAACACCTATAATTGTCAACGCACCACAAAAATTAACGATATTTAATCCTTTAAAAAGATAGATATACTGTGGCAATATTGGGTATAACAAAAAAGTCCCACAAATTGCAATCCATCCAATCTGATTTTCTCTCTTCATTTTACCTCGTCATTCTCATTTTTTTTATTTTGAAACTCTGGAAATTCGTTATTTTCTTCCAACGCTCTCTTAATTGCTTCCAAGTATCCATATTTGTCATCTTCATCTGGCTCCAGGTAACCACCTTCTGCCCATTCGTTCCACGCATACATAAAAATCATATCCTCGTGATAATCTTCTCTTGCATGCTTGATTTGCTTAGAAAGATAATACTCAAACTTTTCTGGAGTTCCCACATTAATTTGTCCTCGTTCACCATGCCGAGGAGTATTATCCCACTTGACAAATGCACCCGGGATGCTATTACTACGTACTGGTTTTGCCTCAATAATTTTCTGCCACATAGAATCATAATTTGCTACAGTTTGTCCGGTCATTTTTTTATACTGAGCAGTTCCATACCGGTATAGGTCGATACCAAACTTTTTCCCTGCCCAACCAGCTAATAGTCTTCGACATTTTTTTAATGCCGATACAAATTTTCCATCATTTGAATAAAGCCAGTGACTTGCATAAGGAGGTTGAAACTCAATATCATAATCGAATAGATTTGCCTCCTTACTATTATTCCAGTCATAATCTCCGCTCTGAAATGCAAACGTAATACCACTCAATCCATTTTCTTTGGCAAGTTTATCCCATGTTTCAATCATTTCTTTCATGCAAGGCACAATATCCGGTCTATAAAACACAAATAATGGTTTTCCATCCTTTGTAATATATCGTTCGTCCTTAAAGAAAGGCAGAAGATACATAAAATGCTGTTTCCATTCTTCTTCCTTCCCATACTCCTGTGCTATAAGCAGTTTTCTTTCATCTCCAACCCATGCTTTTGTCCATGGTTCATTTGCCCAGCAAATACAGAACGGTATATCTACCTCTTTATTTGCTAACATCTGCTCCATCGGTTTTTCCAAAAGCATTTTTCCATTAAACCAGTAGTGATAATAGCAAAAGCCATATACTCCATACTTTTTGGCCAAATCAGCCTGCCATATTTTAACGTTATCATCTAACAAATTATAGTAGTTTCCACCCAACGGAACACGTGGTTGCATATGACCTTCATAGAGTGGCTTTGCCTTTTTCACATTAGTCCACTCTGTAAAGCCGTTTCCCCACCACTCATCATTCTCCGGGATGTTATGAAACTGCGGCAAATAAAATGCAATAATCTTCATGATTTATCCTTCCTTTTGTTAAACTGTTAATAAGCTTTCTTTTATTTATTCTTTTCTGCAATTACGTGCTGATAAAAACTATCCTTTCGATCAATTGCAGAGTCCAATTTATATGTCAACTTGTGAATACCTGTAAGTTTTTTAATCCAATTCCATTTCTCCTCTAAATAATCATCGGCTAAAACTTTAACAAGATACTCGCTATAATCACTGTTCATATATGGAATTGCTTTCTCAACTTCCGGATTGCTCTTTACCACCAAAGTGATAATCAAATTCGGCAGCAGATACTCAATTACATGTTCGTTTTTGAGCCAATATGCAAAAGCAACATTTCTTATTTCTCGAATTGTTTTGTTTCCCTTTTTTGCATGAAGAAACCATGCCGGATATAGCACAGGGTTATCTATCAATAGCAGTGAATTTCGTACTGCAAAAAAGTCGCTATTTAAAATCATATCTGGAATAGGATCTGTAAGATACACTGTGGAATCAATCCATGTTCCACCATAATGCTCCAGTAATGCGAACTTCGTTAGATCCGCATATCTCGCTATCGAAATCTGTCCAGTATCCTTTTTCTTTTCAATGTAATCTGGCAATCGAATGTAATCTGCAAGATTTTGATCGTTCAGCAAAATGATTTTTTGATTAGAATGTTTACATACAGATTCATAGCACTTCTGAACAATGATCGGTGCCTGTTCAATACCTTTGTTCCAATAAATCCAGATCGGATTCTCTACATCATTTTGGGGAAAGCTAAGCCCCTCAACATTTGTGTCTTTATACTTTAAATATGGTTTTATCTTGGATGAAGCATGTTCCTGCCACAATACCTTCCGCACCTCATAATCCTTGACAAGATGCAATTTGATAAACATAAATGCCCCTCGTTTGACGGCATTCACAATTCCATATCTTTGAATAAAGCCTTTCATGCCAATATTTTGATAGTAGTCATTCAGCATAATAATTTAATCGTCTCCCTTTATCTTGCAGAAACTACCATTCAAAAGGCTTATAGACTCCGCACCAGATAATGGTAAACTGTTTCCTCCTTATCAATTGATGGTTCTAATTTATAAGTTAGTTTATGTATCCCAGTAAGCCGCTTAATCCAGTTAATTTTTTCCTCTGTAAATTTATCTCCTAGTACTCTAACCAGATATTCGCTGTAGTCACTATTCAAATAAGGCATCTTTTTCTCAACCTCTGGTGATGACCTCATTATTTGTGTAATTACAATATTTGAAAACAAATATTCTGGTACATGATTATTTCGTTTCCAGTAAGCAAATAGAACATTACGAATCTCACAAATCGTTCTATTATGTTGCTTAGCGTGGATGAACCAGACCGGATACAATACGGGATTATCAATTTCGCCGAGTGAATTATGAAACACAAAAAAATCACTATTTAATATTTCCTGTGGGATTTCATCTGTTAGCAGTATTGTTGCATCCATCCATGTCCCACCATAATGCTCCAATAATGCTACACGCATCAAATCTGTATAAATCGCTAATGGAAGGACTCCGCTTTTTAATTTTTCATTCAGATAATCCGGCATATTTATATAGTTCTGCACATTGTTTTCTGTAAGCAAAACAACTTGTCTGCCAGCATATTTTTTTATAGATTGATAGCAAGTCTTCACTATCTCAGGTGCCTGCTCCAGCCCTGTATTCCAAAATAACCAAATAGGTTCATCTACTTGGGTTTCTGGGAACGTCAGCTTTTCAGGAGCGGTATCTCTGAACTTCAGATATTTTTTACAAACCGCTGTGCCACTTCCCGATTGCCAAAGCAGTTTTCTCAGCTCATAATCTTTGACAATATGAAATGGGTTATGAAGAAATTTGTTCCACATTCTTTTCTCCTCGATAAATTTTCATCAGTTTTATATAGTAGCTCTCTGTCGTTTCATAATTCACCTGACTACAATTCTTCGTATATCTTTCCAATACATCTTGTGTTTGAAGAACTTTCTTTATCGCCTTCATCAGTTCTTCCACATTGCCTGCTTCAAACAATTCTCCGGTTTTACCAGGCTCAATTAATTCGGGGATACCTCCCATTTTAGATCCGACAACAGGCGTACCCAAAAGTACAGACTCCATAACAGAGTACGGGCAGTTCTCATACCACTCAGACGGGCAGACACTGATTGCTGCCTCAGCAATAATACGATAAAGTTCTTCTCCCGTCTTAAATCCCAGATACTTCACATTTGGAATATCCTTCATTTTATCAACCGACGGACCATAGCCAATAAACACAAATTCTGTATTTGGCATCTTCTTGGCTACTTCAAGCAAAGTATCCGTTCCCTTGTCTCGTGAAAGATGGCCAAACTCCAATACATAACCCTTTTTTTGAATGTTATCCAAGTGTGGCATCTCTTTTTTGAAATTGTGCAGCCCAATAGTTTTATCACGGAATCTTTTCTGCGTATCTAGTTTTGATTTAAGAAAAAAGCTACAGCAAATATAGGCATCTACATATGAGTATGCTTTGCTATATTTCCACATATATCCATCCAGCGTTCCAAGGAGACTTTTTGCTCTGGAATTTTTCAAACATTTAGTTTGAAGACAATGAATATAATGACCATCCAAGCATCGTTCACACGGCTTCATGTTCACATCGAACATTCCATGGCTGGGACAAACAAGCTGATAGTCATGTGTTGTGTAAACAATCCTACATTCTTTTTTTGTTTCTTTACGCCATTTGTTAATTTCCAAAATAATAGAAGGCGTCAGATGATACTGTATATTATTGAGATGTACAACATCCGGCTGAAAGTCATCTAAAATCGCACGAATTTTTTTACGCGCTTCTCTTGAGTAGATAATACGAAAAGGCGCATTTAAATTTGCCCTTATGCCTTGAGAAAAATCCATATTCGTTACATATGAATCGACTCGATTTCCTACTATATTTTTTTCATTTTCAAGACCAAAGTACTGGACTTCGTGCCCGTGTTCTTCTAACATTTTTCCTACATCGAATGTATACGTTTCCGCTCCACCCTTTGGAAATATAAATTTATTTACAAGTAAAATTCGCATATCCTAAGTTCCTTTTCTGTGAATTTGCTTTATTTCGTATTCCCTGTCCAGATAAAACAATATCAGAGATGTTTATCAGTAAAACTTTTCTTCATCATTTTCTGTATAACTTCATCGTTTCCTTTACAACTTTATCCCAGTTGTATTTCTCGCAGATAAAGTCAGCTGCCTGATTCTTCATTCTTATAACCATTTCTGGATGGTCACAGGCATCTTGCAATTTTTCTCGCAAGTCCTCTACATCTGACTTTTTGAAAATCAATGCCTTATCTTCCACAACCTCTGCACATTCTGGAATATCGGATACCAGACAGCAATTGCCGTAGCTCATCGCCTCCAGCAGACTTAATGGCATTCCTTCCAGATCGGACGGCAGCGTGTAGATATAAGCGTTGCTGTACAGTTCATCCAGCATTGCTCCCTGTACAAACCCGGTAAAGAGAATCCGTTCGTCACCCTTCGCCAGTTCTTTCAATTCCTCCATAAAGGAATCCGTATCACTAGAGCCACCTGCGATGACCAGTTTTTTATCTGTCTTGACATTCTTGAATGCCTCAACCAGATATCGAATCCCCTTCTCCGGCACCAGACGACCGAGGAACAATATGTATGAGTCTTTTTTCAGCCCGAACTTATCTGTAATCAGACTTGCTTTCCGAATCTGCGGCCTATTCACGCCATTAGGGATAAAATGTGTCTCCCTTCCGTAGGTCTCCATGAAATATTTCTGAACGCCTTTGCTTAGAACAATGATTTCATCTGCATATTTCACGGCATTTTTTTCACCCTGCCGGATAAATTTTGATCCAACGCCAAATTTCCATTTTTCGCGGGCCCAGTCCAAACCGTGAATAGTGCTGATTACACGCTTGCCAAAAAGTTTTGGTATCCAACAGAAAAAGGCAGGACCTTCTGCATGGATATGCACCACATCGTATCTTCCAAATGCACTACAAAGTGCTGCGAAAAAGGAAGAGCTTACCGCTGCAAGTCCCTTCCTCTCAATGGTCGGAACAACCTTTTGACGGATACCATCATATTCAATTGTTTTGTCATACTCTGCACCGCTCACATGATGGCCTGCTCTGTTGTAACAGGTCACGTCACAGCCATTCTGTGCCATTCGGGTGCAGAGCTCTTTGACAACGATCTCTACTCCGCCTTCACGCGAAAGACGTTTCTGTCCAAAAACCGCAAGTCTGATTTTTTCTTCCATTACTTCTCTCCAACCGTCATTCCATAGTTTCTATTCTTGTCCTAGGCTTATACACAATCCCAGCAGTTTTTTTCCTTAAATTGTCATGCTCGTCTTTCACTATTCACCTTTCCTACTTCATAGCACAACAACAAGCCTGTATACAGATTGCAGCAACAATCTATACGCAGGCTCGCCTTCGTACCTCCTTATTCTGTTTTCTGCTCTATCAGCTTTCGCTGTGGGTGGGTTAAGTATAGAGCGCAACCAGAAGCCATTAGCACCTGAAATCACGCTGGCCGTAACGCACCATGACAGGCAGAAACAGGTTGAGGTGAAAAGGTCAAGCCGCGTAAACCCGCATGAAATCAGGCTTTTCTCTGGTTGCCCATATTATTTCACACTCCCCATGGACGGTAACTACAACTCGTTTACCGAGCATCTTCGGCAGCCATGCAAAGAACGCCGGTCCTTCGGCGTGGATGTGCACCACATCGTATTTTCCAAATGCACTATAAAGTGCCGCAAATGCGGAGGAGCTGACTGCAGCAAGTCCACGCCGTTCAATAGTCGGAACAGACTTCTGACGGATTTCCTCGTACTCCGTTTTACCAGCATCGTCATATTCCGCACCGCTCACATGATGGCCCGATCTGTTGTAGCATGTCACCTGACAGCCCTGCTGCGCCATCCGTGTGCACAGCTCTTTTACCACGATCTCCACGCCGCCCTCTCTCGACCACCTTTTGTGGCCAAAAACAGCAAGCCTCAATTTCTCTTTCATTTTCCCTTTCCCGTCGCTTTCCCCATTTAGGGATCTCATCCACATACCGTGCCAAACTCCGGCCCGGTTTCCTTTATATCACAAAAAGCCCGGACGCATTTACGCCCAGGTTTTTGACTGATTTACGCCGCAATTCATTGACATTTTATTTCCAGAATCATCAATATCAATTTCGTAAATGTATTTATTGACACTAAAAATATTTTACCATTTTTTCCTCTGGGGTACAATACTTTGCAGCTGTATCATCGCCTGCATCATGGCTAAGATTTCCGTACTTTATTCCGTCTTTTTGTTGCAACCTATTCATTTTGGAAAGGAACTCGTTCCATTGCTTTTTTTGCAGCAAAAAACACCCTTTCTCTCACGGAAACCCGCAAAAGGAAGGGTGTTGAACTCGTTATCCTGTTGTCGTA
>OJMP01001320.1_pt1 | contig 17235 bp, 6 predicted proteins | sample 1597311 | NCBI WGS metagenome assembly OJMP01 (sample SAMEA2452134, study PRJEB22498) | human gut metagenome | biome: human feces; feature: human gut; material: feces | place: Australia | collected 2012 | reverse complement strand
ACACCCTCTTTTAATCCTTCGGCATATCCCTGGATCAGTGCGATCGGTGTCTTTAATTCATGCGATACATTTCCCAGAAACTCATTTCTCATCTTTTCCAGCTTATCTTTCTGTTCGATGTCTTTCTGCAGACTGTTGTTAGCTTTCTTAAGTTCAGAGATCGTGCTCTCCAATTTCTCTGACATCCGGTTAAAGTTCTCTCCCAGTTCTCCGATCTCATTGCTTCCGCCGCTGGTGTATTTCGCATCAAAATCAAGATCTGCCATCCGGTCGGATAATCTCGCAAGCTCCCGGATCGGATCTGTGATTCTTTTTGAGAAATACCAGATCAGAAGAATGGATACAACGATCAGAACACTTCCTATATATAATAGGAAACGATTGGATATCGACGCACTTTCACGCATACTTTCTACCGGACTTCGAAGCAGGAACTGACTGCCGTCGTCCAGACTTCCCCACATATCAACATAATAACTCTGATTCCACGGATCCCATGACTGGTTGATCTGATAGACATCCGTAGAATCCAGTGTCCGGCTTTCTTTTTGTGCCTGATTCAGAAAATATCCCATCATCTGATTCTTCAACATATTCTTGTCATGCACATTCGTATGCACATCATTATCCTTTTCAATTACCAGATAAGAAATATTATTCTTTTCAGCGAAATGAATGAGTGAATTATTCTTCTTTGTGCTGTCCCATTTATCTTCATTTGATACGTCATTTAATTTCTCATAAAGTTCTATGAAACGGGATTCCTTCTTACTTATATAATACGGCTCCAGAAATTTTCCGTTGATGAACATCAATGTCACGACCAGACAGATCAACAATCCTACAAAGGATGTGATCATCTGCGTCTTAATCGAATGATGTACACTTTTTATCTTCTGTTTCTTATCTTTACTTATGATCTTCATGCTTCATCAACCTCAAATTTATATCCCATGCCCCAGATTGTCTTAATGTAATTTCCCTTTTCTCCGAGTTTGCTTCTTAATTTCTTTACGTGTGTATCAATGGTTCTTGCATCTCCGAAATAATCATAATCCCATACATTATTCAAGATCTTCTCTCTCGATAATGCAATGCCCTGATTCTCTACAAAGTATGACAGCAGTTCGAATTCCTTGAAGCTTAATTCAATCTCTTTACCATCAATCTTCACCTGATGTGCGGCTTTATCGATTACAATTCCTCCTGCATCGATCTCGTCACCACCGCCTAATACATTGGCTCTTCTTAATATTGCATTGACTCTGGCTACCAGGATCTTCGGACTGAATGGCTTGGAAATATATTCGTCAACCCCCAGAGCAAATCCCTGTAATTCATCTCGTTCCTCTGACCTTGCAGTTAACATGATGATCGGCACTTTTGATGACTGGCGTACTTCACGGCATACCTGCCATCCATCCATTCTTGGCATCATCACATCCAGAATGATCAGTGCAATATCTTTTTCATCATAAAATACTTCCATTGCTTCCATCCCGTCGCCGGCTTCCAATACCTGATATCCTTCTCTTCCCAGGAAATCCTTCACCAGTTTTCTCATTCTGCTTTCATCATCTACTACTAATATTTTGATCTTATCCATAAGACCCGGCCCTCCTCTTAAATTTATATTTTCATGATATATTTTTCTTTGATCTTAATTATTATAGCAGAGAACTATGTAGCCTTTGTGAAGTTTCCGGTATATAGAATAAAAAAAGTACCCACAGTGTCATATTACTTATGTTACCATGGGTACTTTTTCTTAAGTTACTCTAATCTGTAATTTGTTGTTTTATACAACTCATACTATTCTTCATCTTCTCTTTTCTTTCTCTTAAGTGAGAATCCTCCGATTCCGGCTCCGAGAGATGTTACTGCAAGTCCTAACCACGCAAACATACTTGATGGATCTCCGGTCTTCGCAGCTTTTCCACTCTTCGTATTCGATGTGGATCCTGTCTTACCGGATTTGCCTGATGTACCGGTTGTTCCATTTGTATCGTTAACTTTCTGTCCTGCATCCTTTTTCACAAGTGCACTGATTGCTTTATTCAGCTTCTCAGTTGCTTTATCAACTGTATCCTGATCTTTCTTTTCTTTCAGTGCTGTGTCAGCCTCAGCCAGTGCTGACTGAAGTGCTTTCCAGCTGTCTGCTGTATAATCTGATTCGTTTAAAGCACCTGCTGCTTTCATTGCTTTTTCAAGTGCATCTGTTGATACTTCTTTCGTCGGCTCATCCGGTGTCGCTGCTTCCAGTGCGTCGATTGCTTTGTTCAGGCTGTCTGCTGCTTTATCAACTGTATCCTGGCTCTCTTTTGCTTCCAGTGCAGATTTCGCTTTTGTCAGCTCTGACTGAAGTGCTTTCCAGCTGTCTTTTGTATAATCTGATTCGTTTAATCCTTCTGCCTTTTCAATTGCTGCTGCAAGTTTCGTTATATCTACTTCAGATGGCGCCGGAGTTTCTCCCGGAACTTTGTATGTAAATGTAAGAGGTGTTGTATAACCAGTTGATGTAACCGTGATCTGGAATTCTGTTCCGGCCGCCGCATCTTTAAATGGCGCTGCATCTGTCACCAGCGTTCCGTCTTTATCAATAATCTTTACAGAACCTCTTCCACTTGCTGCATAATCGGTGCCGTTCACGTTTACAGATGTAATATTTCCGATATAAGTATTGAATGCTTCCTCATTACTGTTTTCTGCCACTGTAAGCTTTTTGTTATCTGCATCATATGTTGCCGGCATATCTGTTGTTGACAGAATGAATGTTGTTTTCAGATCTGCATATTTTCCATTTTTATCTTTTACTGTAAGTGTATATTTCCCCGGATTAATTGAAGAATCTGCTTTAAATGTTAATACATTGCCTTCTACTTTCACATTCAATCCTTCAACGGTGTATTCCGGATCAAAATCATCCCTAAGATTCAGCTCTATCGCCGTCTTACCAGCAGAAATATCTGCATCTGCAACCTTAACAGCATCCTCTGTTTTTGCAAATTTTACAGGGACATAAAGATCATTAACATCAATTGTATATAGACCATTTGTTGTATAATATTCAATACTGTCAATCGTCTTGCCCATCATAGATGCATAATGCGCTGAAGATGTCGGGCAACCATGTACTGACTCTGTATATCCGGTACTCCAAGCGAGCTCATTTCCTCTCCAGATGTTCTCCAGATGACGCATACCATAGGCAGTTCCATCTGTTGTCTTTACAACGACTGCATTTACATTAGAAGATGTAATCTTATCTTCCGGAAGTCCGTCCAGATTAAGCTGGTAATCTCCATAAGAAGACTGTGTTAACAATTCTGCCGTAACACCTGTCAGAGCTTCTGCTTTCTGTCCTTTAACCTCGCTGAATACAAGTTTTCCATCCTTGTCCATAGAAACTTCTTTGTAATTTGCAGGAGCCTCTGTCAATGGATAGTATGCATATGTCTCGTTTTCAAAAAGTGTATCTTTTCCTTCTAATGTTGTGATAGATGTCTGTCCACGGTTCGTTACTGTAATATCAACTTTATCCGTATCTTTTACTTCTTTGTATTTTGTAAGATCTACGGAAGGATCTACTTTTACAGCAAATGTAATACCATCAATCTGTGATCCATCTGCATTTTCATGATAAGAACCACCTGCAAGTCCTGTGGTACGTGTCTTGTTCTTTGTTGCAGAAGTAAATACATCAACATCCACGTCATTGTTTGTTGTCTCTGATTTGTAGAATGCTGCATACGGGATGTTCATGAGAACATAAGTCTCTTTTTTCTCTGCTTTTACAAGTGCGTCGATTGCTGCATTCAGATGACTGGTTGCTTCATCAACTGTTGCCTGTGTATGTGGAGTTTTTATTTCATCTTTTGCTTCCTGAAGCTCTGTCTGCATTGCCGCCCAGCTGTCTGCTGTATAATCTGATTCCGTCAGACTTTCGGCTTTCTTAATTGCTGCTTCCAGATTTGTTGTACTGATCTCTTCTTTTGCATCTTTTACGATGTTTTCATCTTTTGCCTGGAAATTATATGTTACATCTTTATAACCCAGTGCTGAAATTGTAATTGTCCAGTATCCCGTTCCATCTGTTCCTTCCGGCAATGTACAACGCAGTGACTTGGTAAGTCCAAGCTGAATTCCCATTGATTTATGCATCCAGTTATCTGCTGCAAATTTTGTTCCGTATGTTGCTTTTGCATTCGTGTATGTACTGTCATCTCCATAGTATGTCCATTTTACACTCTGCATATTTGCTCCGAGGGCTCCGTAATTACCCGTCAGATCTACTCTTAAGAATTCTCCATAAGAGCCCTTTGCTTCTTTTACTGTAAGTCCTGCTTCTTCTGCTGTTGGTGCTGTTTTTAATTCCTGGCCTTCAATTCCAGATTCCGTTCCTGTCTCTTTTGCTGAGAAACTGAATGTTCCATCCGCATTCTTAGTTGCTGTCTTAAGTCCGTTTGTATCTGCTGTAACTTTTGCTTTCAGACCTTTGTATGACTGAAGTTTATTCTCGGCAAATCCTCCTGCAAGTTCTCCACCGTTTTCTACAACTTTATATGCTTTGCAGAATGCTTCATAATCTTCTGTCGCTACTTTTACCGGTACATATTTCAGACCTGTAACATCATATTTTACCAACTGCGTTGTTGTTCCGTCTTCTTCGGTGATTGCTCCGCGATTAAATGTAATCGTCTTTCCATTTGTCAGAACAGCCTTATCTAACGCTGTCCAATATGAGACCTCATAAGATTTCCCGTTTTCAGCCTCTATGGTTGCTGCGCACTGATAACTTCCTCTGTGAAGTCCATGATTCACGGTTGCACGTGTTACGACATCAAAAGCTCCTTTATCCAGCTCTCCTTTTTTATCAGCTTCACCTGATGATGAACTGTCTCCTGCTGCCTGTACTCCTTCTGCTGCCCAGTATTCCGCCCAGCTAAGTCCTGCATAGACATATTTATATTCTTCTTTTACTGCTGCTTTCAAGTTATCAATTGCACTATCAAGATTTTTTTTCGCTGCATCGACTGTATCCTGAGATTTCTTTTCAGCGAGTGCTGTCTCTGCAGACGCAAGTGCTGTCTTTAACGTATTCCATGTCTCAGCTGTGTAATCACTTTCTTTTAATGCTTTTGCTTTCGTAATTGAAGCTTCCAGAGCTGCTGTATCTACAGTTGCTGCTGTACTTGCTTCTGGTGCTGACTGGATTGCTTCTAATGCCGCTTTTTTTATGGCATCAGATGATCTTGTTGCAGTAGATACGGTATCCCAACTATTAATTGTATCTTCTGTTGCTGACTGACCAGCTAATTTTGATTTTATTCCCTTTGATTTAGAATATGCTTTGTTAAAATATGAATCGTTACCAGACTCATAGCCATTTTCCGGAGTTACTACAATATCAGAAAACTTTCCATCTTTTACAGTCAAGGCTACTCGGACATCATATTCATTCCATTCATCTTCATCATCATCCTCTGTTCTTGTGACATGTGCAGTCTTCGTATATGTTCCATCTTTTGCCACCTGATCTTTCGTTACCGCCATCGCCGGTACCGCCGGACAAATGCTGGCTGCCATGGTCGCCGACATCGCAACTGCCATTACTTTTGTCTTCATTTCTTTCTTTTTCATAAAAGCCTCCTTAATGAAAATATTTATTATTAAGTTAGTATTTTCTAACTTATAATCAAAAAAATTTTACTAATCAGACATGTGCGTTTTCCACACACGTCTGCATGTTATGTTATTTTATACGCCAAGCCAGATACATAATCCAAGTAATATCAAAGCTCTTAAGATTGTAAACCATATTTCATTGCCTCTGATCTTTTTCACTCCGCAGTGAATATTCTTCTTCGGACATGTATCTATACATTTCTGGCACTGGAAACAGTCACCTTCTACTTTCCAGGAACCGTCCGTCGGAAGTCCGATATTCGCCGGACATTTTCTGGAACATGCACTGCACTTTGGAATGCAGGATTCCCGGTCTCTGTGAAGTGCAAATGTCGGTAACACCGGAACCAGTGAGAATACAGCTCCCATCGGGCAGAAATTTCTGCAGAAAAATCTTTCCTCCAGACACATTCCGACAATCAGAAGCACCAGAATGACCAGCCCTATGAGATATCCATTCAGTTTAAAATTTCCTGCATGTATCATGGAAAATACATCCCACGGACTTGTTCCCTGCGCTTTATTGTATACACCGCCATAACACATAAATACGATGATTGCCAGAATCACATATTTCAGATATACAAGTCTGTCTGCAATCCGGTCCGGAATCTGCACCGGTTTCTTTTTCATCTTTTTGCAGATCAGTCTGTATAATGCATTCACTCCATCGCCAAGACTTCCAAATGCACAGGCGAATCCACAAAAGAATCTTCCGAAAACAGCAGTATATATACACACCACAATAAGTACAGTAACAAATGATGTCAGCGCCACTTTTTCGCCTGCGCCAATCTGTGTAAATATATATTTCACACCTGCAAATGCTGCCGTGTATACCGACGGAATAAAGATAAAATACAGCAATTGGATGATTGCCCTTATCCATATATGTATCTTTTTCAATTGTTTTGCATTCATTTATTTTACCGCCTTTTCTAATGCCTGTTTTGTCGCATTCTTAATTCCTGTAGAACTGAAAGTCGCACCACTGATCGTATCTACTTCTGCACTTTGCGCATCCAGAATCTTCGGTATAATATCTTTCGCCATAGTCAGATAAGAACCATCTTCTCCGTCAGCAGAGACAATATTTATTTCCTTAATCTTCTGCTTTTTTACTATTACTTCCACTTTAACAGTTCCACCAAATCCATCCGCTTCTCCGGTATATGTTCCGTCTTTATAAGAACCGTTTTTTGAATCCTCATCTTCTAAACTTTCCGTATTTTCGATTTTGGCATTCAGTTTTGCAATTTCCTCATCTTTTGCTCTGGCTTCCAGCACGGAATTATATCCCAATATCAACCCGACGATCACTACAAGGCTCATCAGGCGCATCCAGAATTCTCTCATTCTTCTCTCTCCTTTAACTCAGTCTCTTTTTACTGTCTTTTTGCAGAAAGCAATGCGTTCTCACACGCATCCAGGATTGCTTTTGAAGTGCAGGTTGCACCCGATACTGCATCAATTCCTTCTGTATTACCTTTCTCGATCAGCTGGCTTGTCACACCTTTTTTACTTGATATTCCGTTTGCCGCGCGGAGGATATATCTGTCATTTGATGAATCTCCGTCCCCTTTTACATCGGTAACAGCAACGATCTTGTCATCCCGCACCGTCACTTTCAATGTCAGATTATAGGCCGTGAAATCTTCATCTTCATCTGGTCTGCACAGCGCACGTCCTTCATAGATACCATTTTTATATACTGTAGTATCATCTTCGCCATCGTCTTTTTTCTCCAGCAGTGCCAGTGCCTGGTTCAGATTCTCAAGAGCCTGGTCCACATCTTCCTGACTGATCTCTGTCTTATCTGCGTCAAGCAGCTTCTGTGCATCTTCCATTCTGGTCTTAAGAACCGCATAGGTTGCTTCCGTATAATCCTCTTGTTTCAGTTCTTCTGCTTCTTTCATCACTTTTTCAAGTTCTGAAGTATCAGCTTTTTCTTTATCTGGTTCCGTTGTCTGTCCGTTTGTTACCTTTTCTGCTTCTTTTAATGCATTCTTCACTGCATTTATAAGACCATTTGAACTGTAAGTTGCTCCGGATACTACGTCCACATCCGTACTCTGTTTTTTCATAATATTTTTTACTACATCCATTGCACGGTTAAAGAATTTTTCATCATCATGATTCTTTGTTACGAGCACTGCCTTGATTGATTTATCCTGAAGAACCACCGCTACTTCTATCTCTCCGTTGTATCCTTCTGCCGTTCCGTAATAAATACCTTCTTTATATGGGAAATTGCCTTTAACAGTCGTATTGTCTTCTGTCTTAGAAGTATCTTCCGTCTTCGTATTTACAGACTGTGAATTTCCGCTTACTGCAGCCTGACGGAGTGCGTCTCTTACCGCACTCTTGATTCCGTTCGAACTGTAAGTCGCACCGGAGATTACATCTACATTTGTACTCTGCGATGAAATAATATTGCCGATCAATGCTTTTGCACGATTCAGATAACTGCTGTCATCATGATTCTCCACAACCTCAACAGACGCAATCTTTCCTCCGCTGATCACAACCTTAACTTTCAAAGTTCCTCCGAATCCGGTTCCTGTTCCATAATAGGTTCCATCTTTATATGCTGCCGCATCCTGTACGTCAGCCAGTGACAGTGTACTTCCCTGTGCCGCTGCATTTCCGGACTGGGATTCTCCCGTCTCTCCACTGTCTTTTTCTCCTGTCAATGCATTCTTCACTGCACTGATAATACCATTAGAGCTAAATGTTGCGCCAGACACCACATCCACATCCAGAGTCTGCCCTGCAATGATCCTGTCTATCACTGCTTTTGCACGGTTAAAGAATGCTGCATCGTCCGAAGAACTTAAGATATCGATTGCCGTAATCTGTTTATCTTTGATCGTTACCGCAACAGTCACCTCGCCGGCATAACCGGTTCCTGTTCCTTTATAGATTCCGTCTGCCAGATCAAAAGAACCTTTTGCCTTGCTTTCTGTCTTCTTCGCTTCATCGGCATCCGTTGTCTTTGTCTCTTTCGTCTGCGCCTGAGCTTCATAAACCGGTGCCTGATAGCCGCTTAATGACACCCCGATACAGGCTGCAACTACAATCGCCGAGGTAGCCGGTGCACCCTGTTTTATTTTTTTGATCACTTTTTCTTTATCCATGTCTTCCACCTCTACTTTTTCATTATGTTTACCTTATAATCCGATTGAAAATCATCCGCAATTCCTTCTGATACATATAATTGATCGTCATCCGTAAGCAGGATCACATCAAATTTATCGCTATACTTCTTCCAGAATTTCTCTGCTTTCTCTTTTCCCATGATAAAAAGCGAAGTAGATAATCCATCCGCAAGTGTTCCATCATCACTTACGATTGTCACCGAAGTCAGTCCGTTCTCTGCCGGATAGCCGGTAGCCGGATCAATAATATGGTGATATTTCTTCCCGTTTTTTTCAAAGTATCTCTCATATCCACCCGATGTAATAACCGCCTTGTCCTTTGCCTGCAGGATTCCAAGATAATTTCCGTCTTCATCCGGACTTTCTACCGCAACCTTCCATGCACTTCCATCTGGTTTTGCACCAAGAAGCTGTACATTTCCTCCAAGACTTACCAGGCCGCTCGTCACACCACACTTTTTATAAATCTGCATAATCCTTGAAGATGTATATCCCTTCGCAATGCCTCCGAAATCAATTTTCACATTCTTGGGCAACGTGATTTTTTTTGTCTTTTTGTCATATTGGATCTTCGATGCATCTACATTCTTCAGTAACGCACTCAGTTCATCCTCCGCAGGAATCCGGTAATTCTCCGTTGTAAATCCCCATGCATCCATGACCGGGTAGATGGATATGTCAAATACTCCTTTTGTCTGCTTATATATTTTTTCAGAGCGTTCATACAAGTACGCCGTGTCATCCGAAACAACCGCTTCCCCGTTTTGATTTAATTTGTACACTTCACTGTTTTCATTTCCGGTAGACAACATTTCATCCAGCCGTTTGATCTCTGTCTCAGCTTTATCTACTGCTTCAGATGCATGCTCTCCATATGCTGTTACCGTCATATACGTATCCATCGCAAATATATCGCGGCTTTGCTTTTCTTCACTGGATTTTTCGGAATTTTCACTTTTGGAATCTTCTTTTTTATCTGTCTGCGTCTGTGTTTTCTTGGCGGATGCCGTACTGTTTCCACATCCAACGGTTCCCATTGACACCGCCGCACATAAAATGGCTATTACAATCTTTCTTTTCATTCTTTATCCTCTATATCTATAGTTACTTTCATCTACCAATAGTTAGTCCGTGTTGTTTTCAGTTCTGTTCTTCTAACTCAATAAATGTACCATATGTTTTTTTCTGCTTCAATTCTTTTTTTGATATTGATATTTATTATCATTTAATTCCACTGTTGATTTTCCACCAAAAAAGCGCAAAAAAAATATCCTGAAATCTTTGATTCTTTCAAAAATTTCAGGATATCAGTGGACCTGGCGGGAGTTGAACCCGCGTCCGAAAGCCCATCCATTCGAGCATCTCCCATCACAGTCATTATATTAACATTCCCTCCATGCGGCACCTAATGACAGGTTCCCCACTTTAGTAGCTTCATAAATTCTTCCATCCCCTCAAAGCTTTGGGAACGAAGTGCTCCGCCTGTTTGAAGCCGGTGACCCGAACAGCGGATGATCCGGGGCCGACTGCGGCCTAATTAGGCTGCGTACGCTAATTCTGTATTGTCTGCGTTTATATTTAAGTGGAACTTTTAACGTAGTGTCCCGCTACGGATGGCTTCTCCAACTTCCAGACCCCCGTCGAAACCAGTACAAGCCCTGATTGTAATGCTTTTCTGGTTTGCAGACTGTCTTTCTTTAGGTAAAGCATATTATACCCCCGTAAGAGTTATTTTGTCAAGGTTCACAAGACAATGAATTTTACGATCTACAGGACCTGCCCCCGGCAGCTCCTTACGAATGCATGGCAACAAAAAAAGCGGGAAACAAATGCTTCCCGCTTTTTGTACTAACGATTCTTGATACGTCTTCTGATAATCTCAGCGATCACTGCAAATGCTGCTACAGCAGATGCGATTGGGATTACTGGCATGGTGTCTCCGGTTTTGGCTGCATTTCCATTATTATTCTTGTTGTTCTTTCCAACATTCTTATGATTGCCGCCTTTCGGATTCTTTCCGTTTGCATTATTATTGCTGACATTCTGTCCATTACCCTTATTATCGTTATTCTTATTATTATCTTTTCCTGTATCTTTTCCGTCTGCTTTTTTAAGATTACCTATTGCCTGTTTCAGAGCTTCTGTCTTCTGATCAATCTCTGCCTGTGTTACATCGTCTTTATTTGCAGCTTCTACTGCTTCTTTCAGCGCTTCCTGAAGTGCATCCCAGCTTTCTTTTGTATAATCTTCTTTGTTCAGTTTCTGTGCTTTTTCAATGTATTTTCTGATATCATCTTTCTTCACTTCTTCCTGAACTTTCTTAAGATTCTTTATTGCTGTCTGAAGTGCCTGAAGTGCATCATCAACTTCTTTCTGTGTTGCTGCCGTATTATTATCTACAAGATATGCTGCCTGAAGTGCTGTCTGGAAATCATTCCATGACTCTTCTGTATAGTCTACACGCGTATATTTCTCTGCATTGGCTATTGCTTTCTTCAGTTCTTTTTTGTCAGCTTCTTTTACCGGTTCTTCTTTTACCGGCTCCAGATTATCCATTGCCTCTGTCAGAAGTGCTGTTGCATTATCTACTTCTTCCTGTGTTGCAGACTCATTTTTCTGAACTGCCTTCGCAGATTCGAGTACTCTTGCAAATGTCTCCCAACTGTCACTTGTATAATCTTTTTCTGCTCGTGACTCGGCTTCCCTGATCACTGCATCTAATGCTGTCTTATCTACTGTTTCCGGCTTGTCCTCTGCATATTTGCCATAGACCTTCCATTCAATCACTCCGACACCGTGTGCAGGATCTCCGTCGTTCATAAACTCCGGTTCCATAGTCATACGGATTGCTTTTGTCTTAATGTTTGCAAGTTTTACAGTATTGTATTCATCTTCCACACATGCAAGTCCCTGTGCTTCATCTGCCACAACCCATTCACCTGCATCATTCAGATACTCAAAGCTTGCACTCTTTGGTGCCACGATTCCACCGTGATCTGAGAAATAATAGATATCCATACTATTAATTTCAACAGGTTTATCCCAGGTATAGCTTACCCATGCATTCTTCGCAACACCATTTTCATATCTGTTATTCCAGTTATGCCATGCACCATGTGATGTATCATGGGATTCTGTTGGTTCATAACCATCATTTAATGTTGCAAGTCCGCCAAGATCGTTGGTGTAATCGCAGATTCCATCTGCTTTCGCTTCCGGTGCGATATTATCATATTCCGGTTTTTCACCTTTTTTCACTAACGCATTTGCTGCTTTCAGAAGATTTGTTCTTGCAAGATCTGCTGCCTCCTGCGTAACAGTATTATCAGCAGCTGCTGCCTTTGCTTCTTCAAGTGCTTTTGCAAATGTCTTCCATGAAGATGCGGTGTAATCACTTTCGTTCTTTCCTTCTGCTTCCTGGATAGCTGCTTTTAAGGCCGTAAGATCTGCCGCTTTCGTTCCGTTTACTTTCCACTCAAGAACTCCGATTCCATGTGCAGGGTCCGCATCACTTAAGAATTCAGGTTCCATTACCATACGGATTGCTTTTGTCTTGATGTTACCCAGTTTGGTTGTATTGTATTTGTCTTTTTCACAACCAAGTCCTTCTGCATTCGGAACTTCTTTCCATTCACCTGCTTCGTTCAGATATTCGAATTTCACAGATTTCGGAGGCTGGATTCCGCCACCGTCTGTACCGTAATATACATCTGTACTTTCCAGTACCATTTCTGAATCCCATGTATAACTTACCCATGCATTCACTACATTGCCATCTGCATCATAACGGTTATTCCAGTTGTGCCACATTCCTTTGCCTGCGTCTACCTGACTTCCATCCCAATCTCTTGATGAAGACGGGTCAATGTTGTTATTAAGCTGTGCAAGACCTCCAAGATCTGTTGTATAATTACAGATTCCGTCTACTGCTGCCTTCGGAGCAATATTCTTGTCTTCTGCTTTCTTCACCAGATTATTCTGTGCCTTTACCAGTGCTGCAAGTGCTGCTTTGACTTCTCCGGAACTTACCTTTTCTGATTCAAGAACAGATTTTGCTGTTTTTAAAGCTGCTTCGAATGCTTTGTAGCTGTCTTCTGTATAAAGGTTTGCCTCTTCTGTCTCTGCATCCTTCACTGCCTTTTCCAGATCTGCCTTATCGTTTTCATCCGCATATTTTGCAATTCCGTATACCTTCCACTCCATAACGCCTACACCGTTCGTATCATTTGCCTGCTTGTTTAACGTCACACGGATAGATTTCGTTGTTATTTCATCAAAGGTCGTATTGTTGAATTTGTCCATTTCCATTCCATAAGAAGATGGATTCGGAACTTCTTTCCAGTTTCCTTCGGAATCAAGATATTCATAAGTATAGCTCTTAGGGATCTTAATTCCACCCTTTGTATAATCTCCTTCTGTATCGCCGTCATACCAGAGATAGATATCTGCTCCTGTCAGCTTCATCTCCTGGTTCCATGTATAGGTAACTGTTTCTTTCGAACTTGCATTACCCCATGTTCCATATCTTGCCATACCACTTGGATTATATGAGCTTTCCGGTATCTTGCCATCATTGACAGCACTTACTTTTTCCCAGCTGGATACATAACTTGTTGATACAGCTGCACCATATGCCAGGTTACCGTCTGCTGTTGGAAGTGATGACATGATTCTTGCAAGTTTTGCTGCCGCAAAATCAACCTCTTCCTGTGTTGCTTCTTTATTGTCATTCACTGTAACTGCTTCCTGGATTGCTTCCGTTAATGCAGCCTTGTCTTCTTCTGTCAGTTCATATTTTGTAAGATCCAGCGCATTTGCACTGTCAATTGTCTTTTTCAGAAGTGTTTTGTCAATGACATTCTCTGCATATCCATATACTTTCCATTCAATCACACCACAACCTTGTGTCTTTGGACTCATATTCATACGGATAGCTGTTGTCGTTACCGGCGCAAATGTTGTTGTATTATATTTGTTCAGTTCTGTACCACAGCCTGACACGTTTGGAAGATCACGCCAGTTGCCATTTGCATCTTTATACTGATAACTTACTGATTTTGGTACAAAGTTACCATCTGTAAAATAGTATGCGTCTGACTGATATATCGTCACTTCTGACTCCCAGTCATACTGCACCCATGCATCGGCGCCATTATCTCCCAGCCAGTTATGCCATACACCATGTGATTTGTCGTTTGAACTTGCCGGATCATATCCGTCATTCAGTCCTGCCACTCCTCCCAGATCCTCCGGTGTATCGATAATTGCTGATGGTGTTGCGATCAATGCCACGTTCTGTGCTTCTCCGGATACTACCATAACCGTAACTTCTACCTTCAGATCTGTATCTTTTACCGTTCCATTTACAGTAAAGTTTCCGGCATGTGCATAGGATTCCTCATCCACCTGATCCCACACAATCTCACTGTCTTTTATTGTTCCGTCTTCATAGATGACTTCCATTTTCTCCGGAAGTTCCGGCTCTGTCTTCACTTTCGTAAGTACCGTACCTGCTCTTTCAATTCCATCAACCGGTTCTTTCATCTCGAGAACAATATCTTTTGTTGATTCCACATCTGCATCGTACTCTGTGGATTTTTTATCCGTTGCTGTTAAACGTAATGTGTAAGTTCCCGGCACATATGCTTTTAATTTTGCATCTGCTTTTTCAGCATTTGCGATAATTGCATTGCCGCCTTCCGGCTGATCTACCACTGACCACTTGTATTCTACTTTATTTCCATAGGTCTTATCTGTAGAAGCCTTTCCACTCAGTTCTGCCGTAGTTGTATTTGTCGGATGCTGTGTTGCTGTTGCACTTTCAATAACCGGTGCAGTTTTTTCCGGTGCACGTCCGATTTCAATCTCTACTTCTTTTTCAGTACTCAGTTCTCCGTCACTTACGGTCAGTTTTACTTTGTAAATTCCGTCTTTGCTTGCTGTGATATTGGCATATGGCTTATTCTTGGCATCAAATGTAAGTTCTCCGTCTTCCGGCTCTTTTACTGTTTCCCATTTATAAGTCAATTTGCCATCCGGTGCGCCGTCATCATAAGCCTGAGCTTCTATACGGGAAGATACCAGTGCCTGTGGATTTTCTGACGTTTTGATCTTATAGATCTTTGGTGCCTGATTTTCTCCACCTTTCATTGCCTCGATCGTAATCTTGGCAGATTCACCTGCCGGAATTACTGCGTATGCATCGCCCTGGTTGTCTGATACATAGCACTGCTCTTTTTCTTCACCATTTACTTTTATACTGTAATAGCCATTTTTAAGACCTGCGCCACTCAGACTGATCTTCGAAAGATGTTCGTCCCCTGTCAGATTCTTTACTGCAAGGTCAAAATATGTTCCATCTTTATCAATGACTGCTTTCGTGCAAGAATCCTGTTCCAGTTCCACATACAGCTTATCATCGATCACATTGATACGTTTTCCAACACCATCCAGCGGGGTAATCGTATATTTTCCACCGGATTTTGATACTGTACTTCCATAACCGGTCAGTCCGAATACAGGATCTGTTGCAACATCTGCACTGATGCTAAGAAGCGATCCATAAAGTCCCTCATCACTTTCTCCCGAGAAATCGTTCCATCCATTATTCTGGACACGTGTTCCTCCGTCATTTACATTCTGTGCACCATATCCACCTTTTGACATGGTATATCTCCAGCTTGTATTTCCAATATAATTAGAAGAAATCTGTCCCATGTTTACAGCATTAAAGTTAGATAACTTCGCTGCATAGTTCATTCTCTCTGCCCATGCGCTGGAATCTGTGTCTGCATCTGTATCTTCATATCTCAACCAGTCGTCCATGATATATCCGGCAAGAGATGCTGTATACTGGAAATTCCACCAGGTCTCTCCTCCACGGAAGACAGGATCGGCATACTGATACCAGGTTGGCTGAAGTCCTCTCATCGCACGTGTTTTCCACTCTGCGGACTGCATATTTTTAAGCGCGGCCTTTGTGTTACTATTATCCGGATAATAGGTTCTCAATGCTTTTGCAGCAGAATAAGCACCCTCTTCACCGGTATTATCATACTCGAATTCTGATCCGTATGGATAAGCGGCCGTTGCCATACTTGTTCCTTTAGATTTTGCAAACAGCTGTTTCAGATTGTCTCCTTCTTCTGTCATGCCTTCTGCATAAAGTGCTTCGATCATATCCGGAATCTGCTGTTCCCCGTAAAATCCGATTGGATATGCACTTACGCGGTTACTGTATATTCCATATGCTTTTTCCAGATACCATTCTGCACTTTCTCTGTAATCAATCAGATCAGGATATGCTTTTTCTATGCGGTACATATTAAAGAATCCGGTTGCTTCCATAACTTCCGAATAAGTTCTGGAATACGGATTGGCACTTCCACCATAAATTCCCGATCCACTCAGATAATTCGCTACTGCATATGTTTCATGCGAATTCTTCATGTAATTATTCCACATAAAATCAATCAGATACTTCTCGATGGACTCTACCTCGGAAGCATTTGGATCCAGATAGTTCTTCATTGCCATGAAGTTAATATTATCGTGGCTCCAGTCATCTCCCCAATGAGACTGCTGTGTAGAATCTTTTCCACTTGCAAAATACCAGTCACTGTAAATTCCATAAGTCGGACTTGATGTATCATTGTCCTGTGTCTGATTTGCCACAAAGTCCGAATGCGTCTCAATCGTACTGTCAAGTTTATCCAGAACATTGAATTCATACTGTGTAAATTTATCTTCACCATTCAGTTTGTAATTTACACGTACACTATTGTTACCGATACATCCGAAATTCAATTCATAAATATGATGTTTTTCCCCATCTACCGTCTTCGTATTAACCAGTTTTGCTGAATCACTATCCGAATGTTCTATGGATTTGGAATTATTGACCATCCCACTCTGCTGATCCGGAATATGTTCTTCATCCCATGGATCATTTTCATGCACGCACTGGATATCAACCGATACATCTGAGATCTTACTGTCATCATAGTGCAGATCCAACTTGGTCGGCATATTGATTGCAGTCTGGAATCCCGGAGTCGCAACAGCGTCGATCATTCCTTCTTTATAAAGAATGGAACGCATATTATTCTCACGTTCTTCTACCGAATCAGACGCATTATTTGCATCCTCTGCGCTGTTCTGTGGTGTATTATCACCGGCTCTTACTGCTGAGAATTTGAACTGGTATGTCTTCTTCTCACCTGGTTTCAGTACAAGACTTGTAGCATCTGTGTAATAACCACGTCCCGTTTTCTGAATATCTTTGGAATGAATGTAATACACCTGAAGTCCCGGGAACCATCCACCGGTATCACTTGTCCAGTTCTGATAAGTACTTCCGGAACGTGTTCCTTTTACCCCGTTAATATTACCG
>OJMP01001318.1_pt1 | contig 17244 bp, 19 predicted proteins | sample 1597311 | NCBI WGS metagenome assembly OJMP01 (sample SAMEA2452134, study PRJEB22498) | human gut metagenome | biome: human feces; feature: human gut; material: feces | place: Australia | collected 2012 | reverse complement strand
AATTCATAAACTTTATCAACATTTTCCAGCTTAGATATAAGATATTCAGCCGAATTATATGTAGTGCTGTTTTTTCGTTTATTGGAACGAATAAGTGTTATATTCATATTTTCCTCCGCAAAATTATTATATTATTTTATTCGGATAATCGGGAATAACAAGTGCGGCAATGATGTATGCCAAAATTCCCGTTCCGAAGAAAACTACAAGCACAACCCAAATTAATCTCACTATCGTTGAATCAATCCCCAAATATTCCGCTATTCCTCCGCAAACACCGCAGAGCTTTCTGTCAACATCAGATTTGTATAACTTTTTCATAATAATCACCCTCCGTTAATTATATTTTCCCCAAAACAAATAATTTGTTGATTGTAAAATCTTTACTTAATTATATATGTTTATTTTTTTAATGTAAATAGATTATAAAAAAAATTTATAATTATTTTTGAATTTTAATGTTTTTTTAAGGTTTCTGTCTTATACTTCAATTATGGAAACGAAATAAAGGAGGAATTCAAAATGTTAAAGAAAAAAATTACAACTCTATTAATCACAGTGGCTTTGCTTACTTCGGTAATGCCTGCGGCCTTTGCCGATACTACGGAACAGCCACCGCAAATACCGACGCAGTCACAAGGCGAACAGCCACCTGCAAAACCTGACGGAGATCAATCCGACGGTGAGCAACCACCGCAAATTCCTAACGGCGAACAACCGCAAGGTGATATGAATGTATCAATTCCGTTCACCGATGTTGCAAGTGATGCTTGGTATTATAATGTAGTATCACAAGCATACGGAAAAGGACTTATTTCCGGTATGAGTGATACAGAATTTTCACCTGAAAGCTCCGTTACAGGTGCTCAGCTTATTATGATGCTTTACAGAGCAGACGGTAATACAGTCAGCGAACAGACAAACGGTAATTGGTATGACGAGGCAGTAGATTGGGCTAAAGAAAAATCAATCATATCCGACAACAACGGTTGGACTTTTGACACAAATGCCGATTTAACACGTGAACAAATGATGGTATTTTTATATAACTATTTGCAATACAAAGGCAATGATTTATCGGCTTTAGATGATTTATCATCATATACTGACAGATCTGAAATTTCAGCATATGCCGAAAATGCAGTAAAAGCACTTGTAGGTAAAGGAATTATCGAGGGCGACGGCAAAACATTAAGACCGCTTTCGTCACTTACCCGTGCGGAAACAGCCGTAATTTTAATTAACGCAGTTGATTCCGTCAATCCGAGTGCTAATCAAGGTGGTATGCAACCACCGAGCAGTAATATGCCGGGCGGATTTGGCGGTTCGGATACAGTAACACAAGGCACATCTGCTACAACAATCACTGAGGGCGGAACATATTCATCAACATCATATTCTTCAACAGGTGATGACGAAAACGCACTTCGTATTGACGGTGCAACAGTTACACTTGATTCTGTAACAGTCGACAAGTCGGCAGGTTCTTCGTCAAATACAGAGGACGGCGATTTCTACGGTCAAAATGTCGCATTGCTTGCAACAAACGGTGCTAATGTTACAATTAAGAATGCAACAGTAAACTCATCTGCACAAAACGGTAACGGTATCTTCAGTTACGGCACAGGCACAACTGTAAACGTATCCGATTCAACTATTACAACAACTGCCGATAATTCCGGAGGTATTCAGACAACAGGCGGCGGTACAACAAATGCTGCAAACCTAACTGTAAACACAAGCGGCAACTCTGCCGCAGCAATTCGTTCGGACAGAGGCGGCGGTACAGTGGTTGTTGACAAGGGTACTTATACTTCAAACGGTTACAACTCCCCTGCCGTATATTCAACAGCCGACGTAACTGTTTCAAATGCCACTCTTACCGCAAACAATTCTGAGTCACTTGTAATTGAGGGTAAAAACTCAATCAAGCTTAATAATTGTGACGTATCGGGCAATATGAGTTCTACGGAAGGCAGCAGTTCTGACGAAAACGTACACAACGTTATGATTTATCAATCAATGTCAGGTGACGCAGAAGTCGGAACATCTGAATTTGATATGACAGGCGGTTCTCTGACAGGTAATAACGGAGATATGTTCTATATTACAAATACTCACTCAATCATCAATTTGTCAAACGTTGATATTACCAACAAAGACGCTGACGCTTATTTAATGCGTGTTACAGGTAACAGCGCTGCAAGAGGTTGGGGCAAAGCAGGTGCAAACGGCGCACAAGTTGAATTTACTGCGTCAAATCAAACGCTTAACGGCGATATTGCAGTAGATACCGTTTCCACTCTTAATATGACTCTTACAGATTCATCTGATTTTACAGGTACAATAAACATCATTGACAACGCACAAAACGGCACTGCTGTTGATAATAATGCAGTTGTTACAATCGACTCCGACAGTACTTGGACTTTGACAGGCGACTGTACTGTAACAAGTCTTGAAAACAACGGTACAATAAACTTCAACGGTCACACAATAACCCTTGCAGACGGTACTGTTTTAAGTAAATAAACACATACAAAAAAATAAGCCTTGAAAGTACAGACATAGCCTTGAATTATCAGCATAAAATTGTCCAAGAATATGTTTTCGAACCCCCGGCTAAAAAATGATGTTTTTGTGGGTTTACAGCCACTTTGGAATGGCAATTCCGAAGTTAAAATCTATGCTGTTGCATAAATTTTGCATGATAAAACTCCGATGTAAATACATCGGAGTTTTGTTTATTATTCTTCATTAATTAATTTTGTTCCACATTCAGTGCAAAATTTCTGACCCTCTTTACAAATACTGCCGCAATTATGGCAATGTTTTTCTTGTTTCGATGCTTCACCACATTTAGGACAAAATTTAAAATTATTTTGAGCTGTATAACCACAATTTGAGCATTTATAAATTTTATCAGCGTTATTAGGAACTGTATCATAATTAGTCATTACTTCATTTTTCTTTGAGTCAACAGAACATTCTTTTACCGCTTTAGGTATCATTTCAAGCCATTTTTCTTTATCTCGTCCTACTACCACAAATTCATATTTTTCACCTAAACGAGTTTCAACTTTTATCATATTAGGTGAAGGAACAAGTGGATTAAACCCTTTGTCAACATTTGCTATATTTTCCAATGGTATTTTATCTAACTTGCTTCCCAAATTAAATGCGTGTGCTTGAAATACAAGATTTTTATTGGTTAATATCAAACACCCGCCTTTATTATGCGGTAGATTTATTCCTTTAACATTATATTGCATATTGGCTTTACCTTCATAAATAATGCTTTCCCCTTGCGATAACCAATCATTTGTTTGCATAATTCATATACCTCCTTTAAAGTCACATAGCAACTTTCTCTGCTTGTTCAAATTCTGTTTTATTATTTAATACAAAATTTCGTATCGATATCTCATATAAACTACCTACTATACCGATTATACCGCCAAAAATCAAATTGTATATTAATGCTACCACTATCGGCGTAGCACTTTCATATCTGGATATAATAGCAACAGGCTTCTTCAAAAGATCTTTACTGTACGTAAAATCTTTATATCCCGAATATACATTCAATATTCCAACCACTAAAGTCCATATTCCTGTTGCAAATCCATAGTATGTAATTGTACACATAGCAATTATAATTTGTACCACACCCAATGCACCCCATATAATTGCATTTGTCTGATTTTTTTGAGAAAGTTGTGTTATCAACTTTCTCACTTTTTCTTTTTCTGACGAATTGATAACATTATTGACATTGCTTGATGATTGATTAGATACATCGGCTCCGCACGAAGAACAAAACTTATTTCCTTCCACCAATTCACTCCCGCAGTTCTCACAAAATTTACTCATCGTTATATCTCCTTTTTAATATAAATTACTCTTCACTTTTATATGCTTTGCACAAAGGTTTTACAGTACCATGTTGCCAGCAAAACATACTTACTGTTTCACTATCTGTTATTTTATAATTTATTGATTTTTCAAATTCATTTTTTGTTCCAATATCCTCTGTTTCCAAAAATACTTTTGAAACCATTTTATTTTCATCATATATAACAATATACAAATCTACTGATTTTGTTGATGTAGTATTATTCTTAACACTAAAACTTATTTGTTTATTTTTGCTTAATAATCTGAATGTTGTACCGTTGAATATTATCATATCACCATCACCGGTAAACATCGGTTGTCCTTTCATTGTTCCCAATCCATCATATATAGCTATATCTTCGGCATCTATTCCTTTTCTTTCGGCACCTGTATAATTATATTTTTTTACACCGCCATAGTCGATTGAATATACGAAATTATTATAAAATGCGATTCTACCCAGAGAATCTCCGCCATTTCCGCATATACGCTTATATTGACCTGATTGGTCTATTTTAAATACCTCATATCCATATTCCGTTTCATGTGCAACATATAAATTTCCGTCATCTTCTGAATATACTCCATGTACATTACCTGATTTAACAATACTTTCAGATATTTTTATTCCGGTTTCATCATAAATTCCATTTTCACCATATATACAGTCAGGTGCTGATACTGAAAGCCACTCTGAAAAATAATTCCTTGTGAGATTTTTAATTTCTTCAATCTGCAATGTATCAAAATTTATAGAATAAAAATGATGTTCCCGAGGTTTTTCTAAATAAATCTCCAATATCATTCTATTTCTATATGTGTCATTGAATAATTGCTTAATTTTACCGCCTTGCAAATAAATATCATCTTCAGAGCTATATGGATTATTTTCTATCTCATCTGACATTTCTTTAATCCATTTATTAATATCTAAAATACTTTCTTCCGTTTTTGTGTCTATATCTATTGTTTTTAATATACTATTTTGATCTATATAATATATATTTCTATTATGAACAGTATAAAACGGTCTTCGGTTGTAATCACACGCATTTTCAGTTCCAAACATATTTACTGATTTAATTTTACTTAATGCATACTCTTTCCTATTTAATACAATATCATTTGCATTATTATCAATAGCATATACCCCAATCGTCAACATATTAAACATCATAACTATTAATAGAAACAAATGCAATAATTTTTTCATATTATTTTTCCTTTCTTTATATCTTTTGTATTATTATATCACATAATGTCTATTTCTGCATTCATATAATACAAACGGTGCTGACACGTTATATACAGTTCCACATTTTGGACATATTCCGGTATCCAACATCGTACCGCATTTACCGCAAAATTTAGCCATTGTTCTTTCCTTTTATAAACAAACAATATGAATTTAATAACCTATTCCATAATTTCTGATGATTTTATTTAAACTTCACAGTCACATAGTAATCAGACACTTCTCTGCAACCACCTTGAAATTGACTTGCACACATAAAAGAACCCCCAATATTCTTTTCATCTCCGGGTTTATGTTTGCTTATTTCTGACTGAATATCTTGTGTACTCAACGAATTGCTACTATATCCGCAATAAGGACAAGTAATCGAATAACTTTTTCCAGATGAGGAAACATCAACGCTTGATGATCCGCCTATAATTTCAAAATCTGTTGCCACATTGCTACTTGATGTAGATTTACTTTTTGTTGTCGATTTACTTGTATTTGAAGACTTACTCTTGGATGATTGATTTATTCCTGACTCACTTATTGTATCATCTATCGCCATATCTTCTATCGCCATATCTTCTGTTTCTGCCAACATTGAAATTTCTATCGACATTCCCGTCTTATCTACGACATAATTAATCCCGTTTTTATGATAGTAATTCTTATAATTATCTTCGCTTAATGCCTCATCAAACATATCTTTTATTTTATCTTTATCTATTTCGTTATCTATTATAGAAAAAGCATTTATCGCATTATCTAAAAATCCCCTGCCATTGTTGCCGATATCTTTTGTTGAAGCAAAAAATCTTATTTCTTTGATTTTATTGGTTTCACTGTCCTCGGATATAAACAAGTTATTATTTTTTAATTTCCACGAATATGAATTTATTAAACCGAGCTCGCTTATATCCGCATCATTTACAGAAATCGTGCTATTTGTTTTTTTATTATATTTTTCAATATATTCTTTAACCGTATATTTAAATTGCAAACCCGTTCCGCATTTTTCTACCGGGCTACTGCTTTGAGCACTGTCCGATGTCGAATCCTTTTGAGCAAGATATGCTGATGTATCTACGTCCTCCATAATCGGATTCAATATAAGACACGCAACAATTGATAACGCCAACACAATCACTGCCGTTTTTATATTATTTTTCGGTTTAGGTAAATTCGGATTGATTGTATTATATCTAATTAATTCTTTATTGATTGAATTATATTTTATAAATGCTATAATACAAACAGGCAAAGCAACCACCTTTGACGCTATCGATAATGCAGACATACCGTCAAGCAACGTCTTTACAATACCCGGTTTAAACCAATATCCTTTATCATAAAACGGAAGCAAGATAATTGTGACAGCTACACATATAAGAATTATATTAATATATAATTTACGACTTTTTTCCGCTTTGACATAATCGGCATTATTTTTAATGTCGCACCCAAAAATCTTTTTTAGTTTCCCGTTTGGTGTGTAATTAAAATTTTGCTGTTGATTTTCTTCAGGTTCAGGTTTTACTTCGTAATTCTCCTGCGTTTCAATTTTAGTTCCGCAATTCGTACAGAATTTAATACCATCACTTAATTCTTTTCCGCATTTTATGCAAAATTTGCTCATCGTTATACCCCCTAATTTTAATATTTCTATAAGTATTATATCATATTGTGTCTATTTGTCAAGGTTTACGTCTTGTATATTGTGTCAATGAACAACAAATTATATTAAAATAATATCAAGGAGGCGATTCAGTGAACAATATCAATTACGTCAATCTCGGCGAAAAAATTAAATCTACTCGCAAAGAACGCGGATACACCCAAGAAAAATTGGCAGAAATATGCGACATTTCCACAGGTTTTCTCGGGCATATCGAACGTGGTACAAGAAAGCTTTCTTTAGATACATTATTTTGTATCGCAACGGTTTTAAATGTCAGTATAGATTATCTTTTAATAGACTCGGCAAACAAATCAGACAATTTTCTTGAACAAATGGATTCGGTTGCTCGTTCTTTAAATCCGTCAGCCTACAACTCTTTTCGCAAAACCGTTAAAATTCTTGCGGAACATATTGATGAAATGTAACAAAAAAGACTTTCTATATCTACCGTTTTAATTATATCGGTACCCATATAGAAAGTCTTGTACTTTTTGTCCAATTTTAATTTATTTCCAACATTCCGTTGTAATACACATCAACCGTTGAGGACGCTCCTGTCAAAAACATATAATATTTGCCTTTATGATTATAATGCGGCATTCCGTCCGTACTCAACAAATTATCATACTTCGTCTTTGCCATATCGTATGCCTGCTCGCTTGTGAAAGCCTGTATTGACAAGATGTCATTAATTGATTTACACTCTCCGCTTGTATCTGCCTTAACGTTCACAGTTCTTTTTGCCTTATCATATTCAACTTCCGCACCGAATTGCTCGGCAAATATTTTCAAAGGAATATATATTGTGTCGTTTATCTCGGCAGGCTGACAAGAAGATATTGTTATTTGCTCATACTCGTACGGATACGATGTTTTTATATTTTCATCATGCGTCACATACAAATTCCAATCCATATCATCAAATGACGAAAAGAATATTATTGTCTTGTCATTCATTATTGTAATTCGCTTTTCGCTGTCACCTGCCCAAGTTCCGCTGTCATAATATGCGTCAAGTTTTATCTCACGCGGGAATGTATCATACGGAACATATATTTCATCGTCAATCATAAGCACAGGATTATTTTCAAGTATCACTCTGTTTCCGTTTACATTAATCTGAATGTCTTTTTCCAAAATCTCATCCGCATTTATCGAACTTGACGATTTCGTGTCGGACGTCGTTTTGACGGTTATTTCATTACCGTTTAATTTTAGCGTTCCGTCAGTGTTGTCTGTATGAAAATCAACCGTATTATTATTTATCTCAGCCGTAACATTATTTATACTGTATATACCGCCGTTATTCTGCTGTTGCTTTAAATTAAACGTCATTATGTTATTGTCCACACTCAAAACCTCAAGCGAAACATTGCTGTCATTATGCCACGTTCCGATATAATCGTCATATTTGTTTTCGATATGTGTCTTTAAATTCATCACACACATACAGCACACAACCGCTATGCACAAAATTAAAACGGTTAAACCGATTGTCACACCGTTAATAAATTGCATTGACATAGCTCGTTTAAGCTGTTTGATGCTTTGGTATCTTTGCATTGGATCAAGACGTTTGCATTTTTGAGCAATCCCTAAAAGTCTGCCTTTCTCATCTGAATATTTCATAAGCTGTTCTATTGTTGCACCGAATGCGTATATATCGGTTTTATAATCGGTAGGCATCATACCGAATTGCTCAACAGGTGCATATCCGACCGTTCCCAAAACTGTTGTATCTTTTCTGACTTCGTTGTTTACAATTCTTGCAATATCATAATCTATCAGCCAAATATGTCCTTCGGAGTTCATAATTATGTTGTCGGGCTTTATATCTCTGTGTATAATACTGCACTTGTGCAAAGCCTCCATTGCAGATACAAGCTGTTTGGCTATCGAATTTATTTGACCTTTTGCAAATTCAAAGTGATTTTCCATAAATTCATTTAATGTTATACCTTGAACAAACTCCTCAATCACAACGGTTTTATCCGTCAATTCCACATCATATATCTTCGGAATATGATTGTTATTGATTTTTTGAAGCATTTTATAGATATATCTAATATCATCATTTACAGAACGCTTTATAAATCGTTGATTTGTTTTCGGATTGTAAATCACTTCGATTTTCTGCCTGTCATCATTCTTTAATACTTTTTCTAAAACAAAATCTTCCAAATTCGTCTGCTCCCCTCTTGCAAATAATGTCGATTTATACTATACTGTATAGTATAATACAATGTTGGGAGGATTGTCAATGAAAACCATAACTCAAGAATTACTCGACGGCTTGAAAAATGCCGATGATATAAAGGCTTTTCTTGATTTGCATGAACAAGATTTTTTATCACAATCACTTATTGACTATTTAAATGAATTGATGAACGAAAAAAATATAACCGTTGCACAAGTCGCTAAAAATTCAGGTATCGGTGAATATGTTTATAAAATTTTCAACGGTGAAAGAAATGCAAAACGCGATACACTCGTTGCGATTTCATTTGGTATGCACTTGACTTTTGAAGAAACACAGTTGCTTTTGCGTATTGCAAAATTTGCTATTCTTGATTCACGCGACCGCCGTGACGGAATTATAATTTATGCTTTGACCCACGGTTTAAGTATATTTGAATGTGACGATTTACTTAACAATGATAATCTTATAACCTTGGTATAAAAAAATCTCCGATGTTTATTCATCGGAGATTTTTATGTTATTCTGTATAAATTTTAATATTATCAAATTGTGCTTTTAAATAAGCTTTTCCAGCTTTAAAGTTCAGTCGAGTACCTTTTGCCCGATAACTGCAAATATATTTCGTAAGTATCATGATAATGCTGAACAGACATATTGTGCTTGTTTTCACTTTTCAAATATTGAACATATAACTCATTATGCGAAGAAAATGCTGTTCTTTTCATATCCTTTTACCTCTTTGTGTAATGATACATTAATTTTATCACATTTTCTTGTCGTTGGCAATTATGAGTTTACAATCGCCGTTCTATTATCGTCATACCAATCTACGTCATATCCCATATTTTCTGAAAGGAAACGCAAAGGTACCATTGTTTTTCCGTTTATAAGTCTTGCTGGCACGTCCATTTTAGCGGGTTTATTATTTATTCTCGCGTTGACGTTATCTATTGAAAATGTTACTGCCTTATTATCAAGCGTTGCTGTTGCTGTTTGAGTTTCGCTATTCCATTCAACATCTGCTCCCATTTGCTCGAACAAAAATCTCATAGGTACAAGCGTGCTACCGTTTTCGATAATCGGCGGTTCATCAAAGCCGAGAATATCATCGTTAAACTTCACATAAACAGGATTATTAGGCAATTTTTCACGCAGCTGTGAAAATACTTCTTCCTTATTGCAAGCATAATAATTTCTATAATCTTTTTGTATCAATATTTCATCGCCTAATTCTGATATTCCTTGTATATTTGCCTTATCTACAATCATATACGCCCAATATATGCCGTCATTCGAGAATGCTAACACTGTATTATTATCAGTTTTATACTCATTTCTATAGTCAATTTCACAAAGATATTGACCTACTTTGTATTTAGGATAACCTGAATATGTTTCATATAAAATTTTAATTACATCGTCATTAAAACATAAATTATTACCAACAAACAGTTGATTTCTAAACTCAATTAAATCATACCCTTCAAAATCAAGTTTTCTCCATTCAAAATAGTCTGTACTATAATAAATACCATAATCATCGGAACTAATGCCAATAACTCGATCTCCATCTTTTTTGGGATATACATTTTTTGTTGATATATAAATCTTGTCATCTATAAAAGCCATTTGCGTTATCCAATTCGGAATTTCATATATATTTAATATTTGTTGAAAATCAGCTGAAAGTCTGTACAAATACTTTTGCATATTATATTTTCTATAATCAGGATTGCTCTGATATACCAAATAATCGTTTCCCGTCCACACATAAATATAACGATAATTCTTTAGTTCTTCCTTGACGTCTTCATTTTCTTCTACACTCATAAATTCAGTAACGTCTTGTGATATTTTCGGTGGATATGAATCCGTAATCCATTCTTTGCCGCTCCACATTACGTTATTATTCATATACTTTTCATTAAATTCAACACTGTTTAAGTATTCTGCAGCATATGATACTTCACTGAAAATAGCTATTATTAAAAATAGTGTTATTGCCTTAATTATTTTTTTCATATATCTCACCTCATTTTATTATTGCTGTTCTATTATCGTCATCCCAATCTACGTCATATCCCATATTTTCTGAAAGGAAACGCAAAGGTACCATTGTTTTTCCGTTTATAAGTCTTGCTGGCACGTCCATTTTAGCGGGTTTATTATTTATTCTCGCGTTGACGTTATCTATTGAAAATGTTACTGCCTTATTATCAAGCGTTGCTGTTGCTGTTTGAGTTTCGCTATTCCATTCAACATCTGCTCCCATTTGCTCGAACAAAAATCTCATAGGTACAAGCGTGCTACCGTTTTCGATAATCGGCGGTTCATCAAAGCCGAGAATATCATCGTTAAACTTCACATAAACAGGATTATTAGGCAATTTTTCACGCAGCTGTGAAAATACTTCTTCCTTATCACCAACATAATAGTCACGATAGTCTTCTATTACTATCTCATCTCCTACTACAAACATATCCTGAATACCTTCCATTTTTTTATCTATAACCATATACACCCAATATACACCATCATTTGAAAATGCTAATACTGTATTATCTTCTGTCTTCTTTTCATTCTTTTTATCTTCTTCACAAAGAAATTCTCCAACCTTATACGTTGGTCTTGAATAATGGTTTTCATATACTACCTTATCAAAATTTCCATCAGAATACAAATAATTATCTATAAGCAGTTTATTATTTATCTTGTGCATATCAATATAATAGTTGTCCTCATAATCAACCTTTGTCCATTCATCACAATCATAGCTATAATATATTTCGAACTCGCTACTATTTATACCTAAAACACGCCCATCACTTACACTTGGGAACACATTTTCTGTTGCTATAAAAATTTTATCATCCACAAATTCCATATAATTTATCCAATTTGGAATTTCATATGTATTTAATATTTGCTGAAAATCAGCTGAAAGTCTATACAAATACTTTTGCTTATCATATCCTTTGTAGTCATGGTCACTACGATATACTAAATAATCGTTTCCCGTCCATACATAAATATAACGACTATTTTGCAACCTATTCTTAACTGCTTTATTTTCTTCTATATCAGTAAACTCAATAGCATTTTTAGAGATGCGGGGAGGATATTTGTCCGTAATCCATTCTCTACCACTCCATGTTATATTTTCGTCCATACGTTTTTGGGTAAATTCAACGTTGTTTAAATATTCCGAGGCATATGACACTTCACCGAAAACAACTATTATTAAAAATAGAGATATTACCTTAATTATTTTTTTCATACACTTCACCTCGCTGCCTGCCTATTATAGCATAAAGTCTCCCATCAGGGAACCCATTCACAAGACCTTCGATCATCCTATCTCTTCCGGCACAAATGAGTCTTTCTCACAAACAAGGTAGATGTCCTTCTTCATTTTCTTCTCAAAGTATTGCTTCAATCTCATATTGGAATCCCACTTGTCTTGCGGATAAAAGCCGTACCGTTTCTTTACATCGTTCATTCTATCTTCTATATCCAGAACCCCTTCCGCTCCCGCCAGACTATCACACAATTGAATCAACCGGTCATAATCATCGTATACTGTCCTAGCCAATTCAGTCTTAATCATTTTCATTTCTTCATCTGAAACATCAAATTTTCCAATGTATTCATTTATCGTGTGATTGTTAAAAGAATGCGTCAAACAGATTTTTGCCGCCTCATCATATCCAAGGCACATCATATATGCGTACCCATCGGAAACATGGCCAAGATGTCTTACGCCAAATTTTCTTCCTATATCATGCAGTAGGCCTAAAACATAGGCCTTCTCCGCACCCATATCTCCACATGCCGCTGCTATTTTTTCTGCACAATGTGCTGCTGTTAAACTATGTTTTCCCCAAGGCCCCGGATTATTTGATAGACCATCCCGAATCAACGCCATTGCTTCTTCTCTTGTCGGCAGCATAACCTATTCCTTCTTTCCCTTTCCTTATGCATTGATAAAAACAAATGCCGAAAACCCGCATGAATACAGGCTTTCGGCATTTTGATCCATTACTCGAGCTCGGTAAGCTCAAATTGCAACTAAACAAATTTGTTTAGTGTATCTATCTTTGGATGTTCACTTTTCCATGAGATTGCCGTGGTAGATGTGGCTTGCTGATTTTTTAGTATCACGATAGTATCACACAACCAGCGGGATCTCTGTGAGTATTATAACGTATTATCTTTTGTTTTTCAACCTGTTTTCGTACTTTGTTATTCTGTGTTCGATTTTACCGGCTACGTCCCTACAATAGTCTGCCGAGAAGCCCTCACTCAGACCAAAAGATTCGGAGAAAACTTCAGCAACTGCTTCTGCGATTTCGTCCGTAAGCGAGGAAACCGTTATCCTCCTCACAATTCTTTTACTTTCACCATCATACTCATTTGATGGTGCTTCCGGGAAGAAATCGTATGGATCCCACTTGTCGATTTCCTGTTTCACGCAACAATACACAAATTTTTCCTCGGCGCATATTTCATCATACCAAATCGTTGGATCTGCACCATGCGATGTCTGAACTTCGTTCTCTTCACTTTTGTGCTCAATCCATGCTATACCAAAAGGGTATACAGCTCGCTTCGCACCTGCCCGAATATGATATTGCACACCATTCTTTAGATATTCCGTCCAATAATCCATTATATCATCTGGTGTTTTATCCCATTCGTCCGGAATATCACTGAATAATCCAATTGAAAGCTTTGTTGTTTCCCTACAGAAACTTTTTATATCAACTCTTTCATCTGATTCTATAAAATCACTTTTTGATTCTCGGATCCCTTTTATACAACACGAAACCGTGTGCTCCTGTCCATCTGGAATATAGTCAATCAAAACCGCAAATCGTCCGTTTAATTCTGGGCACCGGTCGTCATTTCTTACTCTTCTGATTGTGCAATCGACTTTTTTCTCATCTTTAGTTATTTCAATCCTCCCCAATGGTGTCTGAATCATTCTGCTCACTTCTCTCTATGGTCGTTTCGATGAACAACTTCAAGGCATTCTGTGCAATGATGTTCGTTGTCACAAGGTCAAATCCACCACCAATTACACCGCCAGCCAACGGTACCATCTTTCCAAGATTGATGATTCCAGTCTGACCAAACTTTGTAATCAATCGAAATCCTACTTTTTGATTGATTCGAGTCAATGTTGCGCCTGAAATTTTTTCAATGCTAGCTGTTGCAATTTTCGTACCTAATTTGACCCCTGTACCTTTCAGAACATCCGCAACTGCTTGCCCGGTCATACAAGCATAGACCAGTGTCTGCACCTGATCGGTATTGGGTTCATAACCGCCCAGTTTGGCTACCGCAGCAATCATACGGAGTTGCACATAGAGGACGCTGCTTACATTAGCCGGAACCGCAACCGGAAGTGTAATTATCCCGCCAAGTCCCGTAAGAAAACCTGATGTCGTACACTTTACCAATTGATTTGCCACCAGCGCCTTTGCTGCCTTTTCCGCTGTCGGGTATTTCGATGAATAATCCTCTGCCAGTTCATCAACCGACTTACTCACCTTCGGAATGCCCTGTAGTGCTTTGTCATAGCAGACATCCAGAATGTCAACCATCTGCTGCGAGGAAAGTGCTTCGTTTTTCTTTTGGTTAGCCTTGTCAAGCTGTTCCTTGCCTTTGCTGATTGCTGCAGCAGCCCCGTCTCCTGCCGTATCCACGATCTTTTTTCCAACAGTTGCGACCCCAGTCAAACCGCTTTTTAACGTGTCTTGAAATTTAACCTTTGCCATTTTCTTTTCTCCTTTTATTCAGTGTCCTCGTAATAATCCCTGAAATTTTTGCGACTACCAGTTTTACACATGGTGGAAACACTGCATCCAATCGTCCACAGGAAAGCACTCTATACTTATGATCACAACTTTGTCCCATCAACTCTATTTCCTATTAAACCGATTATATCAAATACGTCTAGTTCATTCAACTTCATTGGTGTATCACACCTTCCAACCATTAAGTTTTTCTTAATAGTCCCCACTGCCAAACTTGAACCATTCGAAAATCCCGAATCGTTGCCCATATACGCACAAAACCCCCGCCAGCTCATACTGACGGGGGTTGCGCATTTCTGATTAAATCCAGTTGGTGGAAATTACTCGAGCTCGGTAAGTTCAATTTCTTACCAAACAAATTTGTTTAGTAAGACTGTTTTTTGTAGGTTGCTTTTCCATGAGGTTGCTGTGGTAGATGTGGCTTGCTGATTTTTTAGTATCAGGATAGTATCACGCAACCAGTGGGATCTCTGGGAGTATTATAGCCGATGATTCATCCAAAATCAAGGATAATTCCATCATTCATCCTGAAGGCTTAAAATGTCTCCCAAGCAAATATAGGTTTGAATAATGCACCGGGTCGCATCTTGTCTTGTCACCTCATGATGAACACCCTTGCATTGCAAGTCCGTCAGATTATCCATCCAATCCAGTAGATAAATCACATTGCTTCCAACCATACTTTTAGAGGGACTCTTATCTTCCAGCTTTTCAATCACCGCTGAAAGTTTATTTTTATAGTGCTCTCCACTAACGTCAATTTCATTTCCAGATTTTGTTTTATACTTTTTCTCTTCGTATCCCGGAAAGTATTTTTCAAACAGTTCTTTGGCCGTTTCCTCAAAAAGTCTTCTACACGTTGTTAACGCCTGCGAGTATAGTTCCGGATTATCTGAACCAATTTTATCCTCTATCGCTTGAAGTTTAAGAAGAATTTCTTTTGAAAGCTTAGAAAACTCATTTTCCACTCTTGTTCGATATTCAGAAAAAACCGTTGTCGCCACATTTCCAAATGAAATCTCAATCTGCTTCTTCAGAGCATAATCATAATACCTTGATTTTAAAACTGAGAGTTTTTTCTCTGTTAGTCCAATATCATCCACTATATTTCTTGTAGACATTGTTACCGATGCTGTTAAATTATTTACCGCAACAGCAGCGTAATCTCCAGACACCGACGCACCCTTTGTAGTAAAATTATTAACTGCATTTTTCTCCGCCTCCACTTTCTTTTCTAATTCAGATGCAAGTTCCGTAAAAATGCATTTTCCAGTTTTGTCAATAAACCCTCGTCCATTTTTATATCCGATGTCAAAAGCTGCCGATGGAATATGAATCCCATCCGCTTCTTTAGGATACCCACCGTATTCATACTGTAGCCATATAATTGCATCCACGTCATTCAAAAGCCTTGCGATTTTTAAACATTGTAAAAGAGCAGATGTCGTTGTTATAGTATCGTCTTCTATTCCATTTAAAACTTTCTCACATGCCAACTGAGCACTTTCAGTCTTCGTCATTGTTTTTCACCTCAAATAAATTTCCGCCAATCCCAAAGAACTTATCAAAGAAGCCTTTCAACTTATCAATCACGCCCTGTTTTTTCTGCGCGCGGCCACCGCCACCGAAACGGGAAACAGGCGGCATCAGCTTGTCAATATCAGTGCCAACAGTCTTGATCTCACCATCCCGGAACGCATTGGCCAGATATTTGCGTGTCTCCGGCTCCTTCAGCTTTTCCTCTTGGATGATCTTTGCAAGCTCTTTCTCCCGCTGTTCGGACACATAAGTGTTCCACTCTGCCATCACATCATCCACATCGTTGACCCCTGCAATAAAGGTTTCGATCAGCTGCTTTTTGCTGCGCAATTCCGGGCTGGCATCAATCGCCTTGCGAATCGTGATGAGCACTTCTTTATCATCGCAATGAGTGTCATGGTACTTTTTGACCAGCATCAGGATGTAGTCAATGTTGATTTCCACCTGCCGAATCAGCTCCACCTCAAACACCACATCATCGGTGATGTCCTCTTTGGTTTCATCGTGCTTTTTGTTGCGCCATTCATCCCGCAAATCCTGATAGCGGCCAAGATAATCCTGCAAATCACGCTCCGAAATCAGCTCGTTGCCCTTGAAATCATCAAAGGAGGACAGCAGGTTCCGCATCCGCAGCAATGCGCCAAACAGCACGATAAAGTCTTTCTGGTTTTGCTCTCCTACAATTTGCGGATCTGTCAGAGGGAACCTGTTTGTCAGGTCGTCGATCATATCGGCATAACCCTGATGGTACTTTCCCTGCTCATCCGTATAGCCGTGATAGTAGTCCGCATATTTGCGCAGCAGGACAATGCCGCCTGCATTTTTATCTCCAAACAGCGAAATTGCCGCATCCACCCGCTTTTGCAGGTTG
>OJMP01001313.1_pt1 | contig 17268 bp, 7 predicted proteins | sample 1597311 | NCBI WGS metagenome assembly OJMP01 (sample SAMEA2452134, study PRJEB22498) | human gut metagenome | biome: human feces; feature: human gut; material: feces | place: Australia | collected 2012 | reverse complement strand
GGCAAATTTCATTTTCCATCAGTACACAGAACATCTTATCATAATCAAATGCCCAAACAGCACCATTCACATGGTTTTCCACTGCTTTCTGATCTATGTTCTTTAAACGTGTGACCATTTTTTCAATTTCTCCATTTCTCAAGTTACCGATATTTTTGCAGATAAACCGAAAGAAATTCAACGTTGCATATTCGTCATGCCAATGGAACTCTTCTGGATTGTTTTTAATTTTACTGACTCGCTGCTGTTCTTTGATTATCTGATCAGCTACACCTTTCATCGAATCTTCGTATCTCATATTACTCACCTACTCTTCCTCAACGCCCAGTGACGGTTTAAATCTTTTATCCTTTGCCTGCGGTACCACGATCTCATAAAAATAAAATCCTAAATACCCAAGTGCCTGCTTCTTCATTTTATAAAAAGAAGTCCTGCCTATTCCCAACTCCTGTTGTACTTCCACATCTGTCTTATTATAATGACTGCAAAAACAGGAATGAAGGATCTCACTGAGCATCACACCATTCGGTGCATAGAACTTAACCAGTGTCATTCCACGATCAGAGAATAGCACAAATCAACAGTGAGCTGAGCACGCAGAAACTCATTCAAAAACACTGCGATTCTTACCGGCTCTGCCGTAACGTAATTGAAGATTGCAAATTTGCTAAAAATCCAAAAGCATACCGGAACAAGCATCAGGCAGAATATCAGCTCCACGATTCACTAAAAAAAGAGCTTCAGGATCTCGGTGTTACCAAAATCCCAAGCTCTAATAAAATCCTGAAGAGGATTGAAAATCTTGAATCTGAACAAGCTGCTACCGTCCGAAAAAACAGGAATTGCAAAAAAAACAGAAGACACTGGATATCATTAGACAGAATTTTACAGCACTGCTCTATGCTCCTGAGATCAGTTCAGACTTACTTCCAGCAAAACGGGAACCTATTTCTGTCACAAGAGATAAATAAGATTGCACTGACAACTCAATTATTCTTTTCCAAATCCTCCCAAGGTTTCAGATCTATTTCCTCCCAGGTGACACCATACGGTGCACCTCCGGAGGTATTTGTTTTTGGGTTATGCCAGTTATATAACGAAACGAAAAGACCGGGATTTCCCGATCTTCTCATATTATTTATGGACTTTTCTTTTACAAATACTAAATATGACTAAGGATATTCCCATTAAAGAAAGCCACATAATTACATTCGTATCATCTCCCGTTTTTACATTTGAAGTATGACTGCTATTATCACCTGATGGTTCTTCTGAATCTGGTGGCGTATTCGGGGTAATTGGTGGTATCGATTCATTTTTAAATTTAGGTTCTGCCGTTACATTCCAGATGATCTGACCGTCATAATTACCCGGAACTGTTATGATAAAAGGTTCACTTCGATATACTTGATTGCCAATTTGTGTTTTTTGTGTCTGGACAAAAAGATACACTCCTTTTTCCAGATCTCTGTACATAACTTCTCCGTCTGAATTGGTCTTTCCAGATATTCCTCTGATGCTGTTATCCTGTACATATTTTCCCAGTTTTTTTGCAGCTTCTGCCTGGGCGGAAGAATCCTCAAAGTCAAATACGACTCCGGACTTTGCAAACTCAGTCTCTAAAACCCATGAATTCTTTTTATATATGCCAACCTGATACATCGTAAATTCAGTATTGCTTAGATTATATACTGCAGCTTCATCTTCAACAGTAGCTTTTAATAATATGCTTCCCAGATCATTCGCAGACACAGGTAACGGAATGAGGAGTAAAAGCATACACATCACACTGGCCATACACATATATATTCGCTTACGTTTACTTATTCTGCTCATGTTTTTTCTCCTTCCTGCGTTTATGTAACTTAATGCTCACCCATATGATGATGAAAGCAATAATTCCACCAATCAATAGAATCAAATTGAATGGAATTGTACGCTGAAGACCAACTTCCTCATCTATCTTCTGTGCCTCTTCATACGGAATTCTAGTGCCACGTACAAGCAATCTGTGCGTGTTAACTGCATAAGGAGTGCATGTGACCAGTGTTACATAATCCTTGCCCTTTTCAATCTGTAAAGAATCTGTATCGGATGGCAATACTGTCAGAATCTGATCCACCTGATAGGCAAAGGTATGATGAAGAACTTTAATATAAAATACATCTCCAACCTCCATCTTGTTCAGGTCGGTGAATATCTTGGCATTTGCAAGTCCACGGTGTCCGGATAATACCGCATGACAGCTCTCACCGCCTACCGGAAGCGAGGTGTTTTTCAGATGTCCTACACCTGACTGCAGTACTTTTTCGGATGTTCCATGATAAACCGGAAGGACAACATCAAGTTTTGGAATATCAATATATCCCATCATTCCGGTATCATCAATTTTCAAAAGATTGTTATACACATCATTTTCTGTCTGATTTTCATTGCTTTCTGAAAATGGATCTGCTATGGAACCAATTCCGATCAGACTTTCGTTATATTCCTGTGCCTGTTCGATCATTGCATTCTCCTGTTCTTCCGACAAATGAGAAACTTCCTGTTCATAATCTGTAGCAATCGTTGTGCTGTTCATCTGATTGATGTAATTGCTCACTACCGGATACAGGATTAAAGAAAATGCCGCCAGATATCCAATTCCTCTTAGTATTTTCACTATTTTTTTCATAATACCTTTCACCTTTTGTCTGTTTCTTCTGAAATACCCAGTCCACACTGGATATTTCAGAAAAAGCAGACATCCTCCCGGTGCAATACCGGGAAGATGAACTGTCTTTTTGTCCATTTTTAAACTTCAGGACGCCTTAGTTTTTTGCTTTCTTTTTGCCAAAAGCTTTGCTTGCTGTTAATGCACCGAAAAGAACGATACCAGCCAGTGTTACCATGAGGGCACCCTTGCTACCAGTAGATGGAAGCTGTGCACCTGTCTTGTTTTCTACAGCTACTTCTGGAGAGTTATCTTTGGTTGTGATTGCAGTACCTGGTGTTGTAGTTCCATTGTATGTGTAATCGACAGAATAGCTTGTCAGTTTGCCAGTTGTTTCATCATATACCGGTTTGATCTCAATTTTGATGTCACTGAGAAGCTTGTTGTATCCTTCTGGAGCTTTTGTCTCTCTTAAGTAGTAACTTCCGGCATCAAGACCTTTTACAAGAACTTTACCATCATCATCGGATACAATTTTTGCAGAAGTAAAGCCTGTTACTTTAGCTTCATCGGCTGTTGCCTGACGGTATACGCCGTTTCCTTCGTCTACAATATTAATCTTCGCATTTTCATCTGCTGCATCGCCTGCTTCGTTTGCCTTGTAAAGCTCGAATTCTGCATTTGCAAGTCCAGTCTTATCCGCACCTTTTAAATAATATTTGAAAATTGTGAAATTGAAAGTATGTACGTCTACTTTACTTGGTTCAGATTCACCTTTGTCATCTGTTCCTGGCTTATTGCTGTATTCAACAGTAGCCTTGTTGGTGTTAGGATCAAATCCAGTTACGGCATCTTTATTTAAGGTTGCTGTATAAGTTACTTTAATTTCCTGCCCTGCTTTATTTGCATTAGAAGCAAGGAAATTGTTCATCGTAATTGTAATGTTCTGTCCGTCCTGTGTTAATGTATAAGTATTATCGCCAGTACCTGCCGTAACATTCTGCACATTTTCACCTGATCCAACTGTCACAGAAGTAATTTCTTTAAAAGTAAGTCCTGCGGATAATGTATCCTTGAAGTTAAATACATAAGAAGTATAACCTGTCATATCCGGTACTTTAGATGTCAGTGTGTAGGTCACTTCATCACCAATGTTGACATCATCTGCATTTTTGTCATTTACTTTTTTTACTACTGTCGGGTAATTGCTCTTCATGTTAATTGTAACTGTAGGGTCTGTAACACTGACTAAAGATGCTACGGATGTGTAATCCTGTTCTCCAGGTGCTGCTGATGTATCTGTTGCACCTAACGGATAAACTACATAGTATCCATATGCCAGATCTCTAATTACTGTAGTACCAGCGGTTGTAGGTGCAGTTGTATGAGTAGCAGCTACGGTATCAGCATTAGCAAGAATCCAGCCCAGAATCTCTTTTGCAAACCCTGTACCGTTCTTTCCGTCTTCTCCAACCTGTGTTTTAACATATTCATAAGCTTTTTCACTTAATGCTTCGCCTGTTAAACTTTCAGATCCTGAAATTCTAGTATTATTCTTAAAAAATCCTTCATATGCACTGTTCAGTGTATATGCTACATTCTCGCCGTTTTTTGTTGCTGTAAAAATCTGATACAGATCCAGAGTCTTTCCTTCCACTGTATTGTTGACTGTCAGGGTTCCTTTTGAAGCTTCTGCTGCAAATGCAGTCATGCTCATGGACAGTATCATGGTCATTGCCATCAGAACTGCCATAAATCTTGATACTAATTTCTTCATGTTCTTTTTCTCACTTTCTTTTGATTTTTTATTGGTTCGCTAGGGATTCTTTCAGCCTTTACGGTGGAAGATCCCCACGCAGCCATACCTCTCTCATGACTCTGCTCCTCCTTTCCTACATCGTCTGTTTCCTTTTCCTTCTACGTCCGGTATAAAGCAGGAACGCTAACAACAGACCACCTGCTATGATAAACATCCTAATGCCCTCGCCGCCGGTATCCGGAAGCAGTGCAAAATGCTGATTGATGATGGTGAAGGCAAATCCATCTTTAGAAGTTTCGATTGTAGTTGTATATCCTTTTATTTCCGTTTCCGTAACGGAATATGTGTAATAATGCAAAGTTCCGTCAGTATCTTTTTTATAGGCCGAGAGCAGCTTATCCGGTTTTTCTGACTTAATAATTTCCTGCCATGTGGATTTTGAGATATCGCCTGTTATTACATAGTTTTCATATCCCGGCACAACTTCTGTATGTTCCGTTCCATCTGCATCTGTCCAGCTTCTGGAAATCTTGACCGTAATGGAATCAGGTCTGATACCATCCATATTCCGAAAATCTTTCCATACCTTATTAATAGTCAGATTTACATATTCATCACATGGATCCTGTGCATCTGATGGTTCCGGTGATGTGCTATCCTCTGTATTGACTGTCGTTTTGGTATCTGACATCAGAACGGCTTTTGCATCTGATACATAAGCATTCAGATCTGCTGTTTCAGAAGAATCTTTTGTTGCCATAACTGCATTCTGCAAGGTGTTATACTCATCTACCTGCACTACATGTTTTACTGAGAAGATGCTCCATCCATTTTCCTGACTGAACGTATCTGTCAGAAGTTTCGAATTCTTTTTAATCTCATCAAAACTAATCGCCGGTTTTCGGTAAATACGATAATTGTTATTCTCACCTTCTACACCTGCTTTTGTATTAAAGTCATATACAGATTCCAGATCACTTTTTCCGCTAAATGGTCCCACCAGTTTAGATGTTCCACGGACCACGTCACAGTAGTACATGTTGTTATTTTTCAGTAGTCCTTCGTCGTTGTATCCTACAAAGCCTCCGCTTCGTCCATCTGTTGCAGTACCGTCTGCATCATTTCCGGCACCGCCGGCATAGACATCGTATCCGGTACTGATTCCATATACATTGCTGTCTGTGATTTTTGTCCTGTTTGCCTTAATCAGATTGACACTAATGTTGGACTTTACATCATTATCTTTCGTTATGATTCCGTTTTTGTCACATGGAAGCTTAATAGAGGAATCTCCGATCTTAATGATTGCAAAATCTGTCTGCTGATTGTTATCATCAGACTTTTTAGACAGCCCAACGGAAATATCCAGTCCCAGAAGATTCACATGGAGAAGATTTCCCTCATACAGTGCATCAACCTTCACAATTCCAAGATTAATATGCAAAAGATTGGAATCCTGAATCTTATCCAGATACAACGCCTTTACAAGGTTATTCAGGACTACGAGCAAAGCGTCGACTACTGTGGAATCCAGTTTTACATCCGCTAGATAGGCAAAGCTTGTTCTTCCGGCGAAGCCTCCTGCTGTTCCGTCTGATGCTACCTGTTTCAGGCTATTTTCCTGATTTTTAGCACCTCCGGCATTGCATCCTGACATTCTGGTAAGATTTGCATAGCCGATAAATCCTCCTGCAATCTGTTCCTCTCCACCTTTACTCTGAACCGTATAACCACCAGGCACTCCTGTCACACTGCTGTCATCTATGTGGGAACCAAAAATATCCAGGACACCGAGGGCACCGCCCAGAAGCTGTCCGGTATTATTTCCCAGCACATCCAGCTTCTCCAGTTTCACAACGCCGCTTTTTCCGGAGTAACCAATAAAACCGCCGACGCTGTTCAGACCGGTTACATAATTTAATCCTGTTACGCTGCTGTTTTTGACAGATCCATTTAACAGTGAACCACCAAATCCGCCAGCTGTTCCGCTGTATGTAACCTGATTATTCTGTCCTGCATCTGTTGCTGTGTTAGCACTGACGCCAAGCCCTGCATCTGGGCTTCCTGTGACATTTCCGTAATATATATAGCTTCTAAACGCATCCAGCACATCGGTTCTTCCAAGCTTTAAAAGATACTGTAATACCGAGGTTTCATTGCCTGCACTGATATTTGCGGCACCGGAAACATCCGCAATACCGAAGCATCCACCGGCATATTCACCGGCCACTACGGAGCGGATCTTATCCGCATGGATTCCGCTTCCCGGCTTATCCTTCTCGCCAAGGACCGCTCCACAGAGACTTCCTGCGAATCCTCCAGCTGCTTTTGCGTACCCGGTATTGCTGCCGCTTTGACAGGTTCCGTTTACGATCACGCCCCAGTCATCCCAGGCTGACACAGATGCACAGCGGATGGTGGAAACAGTAGCATTCAGAACCTTAATCAGTTCTGCCGGAGCATTTACCATAAGAACATCCAGAAGCTTATTCAAAAGTCCCTGCTTTGTAGCTGTATCAATAGCTGCCACACTACCTGGATCTACTTTTCCGGCAAAACCGCCTACATAGGAAGTTCCATCTACACGCCTTAAATTTGTGATACTGCAGGAGGTAGTTTCATCTCCCCAGATTTGTCCACCGATCATCCTTCCCACATAGCCTCCGGCAAATCCTGCCGGGTCTTTGTCTGCAATACCAGTTGCTTTAATCCTTGCTCCGGAACGATAGCCTTCCACATGGGACTGTTTTACAACCGGCACAAAGGTTTTTAATGCCGCCAGACCGTCTGCACCGATAATCTTAAGACCTGCCAGTGAAACGTTACCTGTGTTTGCCACAGAACCTGTAAGCATCTCACCTGCAAATCCACCACTACTTCTATAAGCCTCTGCCAACTGAAGATCTACAGCAGTACCGTTCGTAACGCTTCCTCCTTCCATACGGCCTACATAGCCTCCGGCAGAACCGCCCTGTGTTGCTTTACTTGCCAGAATGCTCCTTCCTGCTGTGACTGCGTATCCATATGCATACTGAGAAATGATCTCATTTAACTGTTCTTGATCATTGACTTCACCAAGTGCCTGTAATTTATTACCGTAACTTCCATAAGAACCGACAGCACCAACCCATTTGTTCCAGGTATCCGTATCCAGTCCACGAAGCGGTCCATAAACAACTGTATTCTTTTCTGTCGGATACACTGCCTGAAGAAGCGTCAGCGGATTATCTAGTTTGATAAGACCAAATAAAACCTTCAGACTTCCTGTATCTGCAACATTCGCACACCGCATCAGTCCTGTATAACCTCCGGCATATTCCGTTCCATATACGGAACGGATACGATAGGCCGCACATTCTCTTACGGTTCCTGTATATGCAGTGCCTTTCCAGTTATCCGTATTGTTTCCCCAGATCTGACCGCCATAGTTGTAACCTGCATATCCTCCTGCAAGTCCACGGTAAATGCTGTCATCACTTTCAGCCTGAGCCCTCACAGCACCTCCACAAGGTACACAGGTTGTTTCGCTGTTTTTGATCACAGGAACAAATGCCTGTAAAACGCCAAGAAGATTATCTGCCTTGATCAGTCCTCCAAGAGCACTTAATCCATTTACCACATCTGCCGCACTTCCCGGCTCCATGGTTCCAACATATCCACCGGCACTTTCACGCCCTATGATATGTGCAAAATTATAAGAATTACTATTCTGAATCTGAACTCCAAGAAGTTCTCCTGCATATCCACCGGCTTTTCCGGTATCACCGTCTCCATCTGTTGCAAGAACATGAAATCCGCCTATCGCTCCGTAAACATCTGAACTGTCTATGATAGATGCAACTACGGTCAATGCTGATAACAGATTTGTAGCAGAAAGTACATGATCCAGAACACTTGCACCTCCGATGGCTGCCGTACTTCCCATAGCAGCTTTCCCAATATAGCCGCCGGCATAACGATAACCACTTACCGCATATGCACTGTCGCTTCCGTAATAACTGCTGCCATCTTCCTGCTGCAGATTCTTTGGCTCACTGACACCTGTATGCTGCAATTTATTTACATCGGAATTGCTGATCTGTACACCAGTTCCGCATCCGATAAAGCCTCCGGCACTTCCGGCATCCGCATCGTTGGTGCTGTCTTTTTCAAGAGTACCTGTAACGGTAACAGTAAACCCTTTTTCTACAGAATTAACACTGGCATTACTGATCACCGGAACAAAAGCATTGACCAGGGATAGTAATCCTGTCAGATCAACCAGTTTTGTAAGAATTGATGATTTAGCTCCAATCTCTGCAACCGCTCCGGCTTTTACCAGACCTCCGAATCCTCCGGCATAACGAAGGCCTTCTACTTTTAGAAGATTTTCTACTGCCGTTCCTTTGCCGGAATCAACAGCATTTGCTGAATTATCTACATGACCGCTCTGCATCTCTCCAACGAAGCCACCTGCATAGCCTTCTGCGTTTTCAAATCCGCTGTCAGCCGTAACAGTCAATCCATCTGCGGTACCAGCAACTTTGCAATTTGTAATTTTGCTGGATGCAGCCTGCAAGACACTCGCCAACTCTTTCAGACTCAGAATCTTACCAAGAACACTGTTCAAAAGATCTCCTGTTGCATCTCCTGCCTCCGCTGCACTTCCGGACCGCATGATTCCGATATAACCCCCGGCATGATACGGTGCCTTGACTTCTTTTACATTAGTTACGTCAGAGTTTTTGAGCATAACTGCTTTTCCATTACCGATGTATCCTCCGGCATCTCCAAGCACCACATCATCATTTTTTCCGGATGCTGTTACAACTAAGTTATTTCCTTCAATAGAAGAATCGGAAATTCTCGGATAAGCCACATCCATGACACTGAGAAGTTGATTTACATCCAAGAGGCCCAGTAACTTAATAGAACCTGTCTGTGCCACATCACCAGGCATCAGCCTTCCTGCAAAACCACCGGCATAGCTGGTTCCCTTTATATAAGAGAGTCCGGTAATATTGGTGTCTGTGTCCGCTTTGAATCCGGAATTGTTGTTTCCATAGTTGATATCTACTGCCTGTCCGTCACCCACAAAACCGCCCGCCATATCAGCGGATACCTGAGGATCAAAACCATTCGAAACATAGGCAATAGACGTATTATTGAACTCCGGTCTCAGGGCACTAACCACTCCAAGAAGATTCTCTAATTCGATCCCTGTCAGTTGTGATGTAGTGGAATCTCCGGCACTTAATGCATCTCCGGCTTTAGCAAAACCTGCAAAGCCTCCGGCTTTTCCGGATGTTGCAGCTGCAGTAACCGTTTTCAGGTTGCTGATCTTTGTGTCCCTTGCTCGTCCACTAATACATTCTCCAATAAAGCCACCGCTGTAACCTTTCTCATTTTGGGTAGACACACTATAGCCTGATGTGACACCTGAAACAGTACTGTCAACTGTAAACGTCTCAATCATTTGACCTACAGAAAGAAGGCTGTCAATTTTCAAAAGCGGTAATCCAAGAAGTTTAATACCACCAACATTAGCAAGAGTACCACTTCCGAAATATCCGGCAAAGCCTCCTGCACACTTTCCAGCCGTTACAGAATTCAGATTTGTGACGGATGTTTTCCTTACTTCTCCACCTGTTCCATAACCGATAGCACCCCCAGCACGACCATTCTCCTGATCTGACGCAGTAACTGTAAGTCCCAAAGAGCCTCCGTTTACAGAACAGTCTTTACATTCAAAACGCATATAGTCTGCTGCTGTAACTGTTCCGCCAAGGACATCACCGACACTGGTCATTTTCGCATAGCCTAAGATTCCTCCTGCATTCTCTGTTGCTGAAACAGATATGCTTTCTGATGCAGTAATACTATTAGAATGCTCATTAAAACTGTAAAAAATACTGTTTTTTGCAAGCATACGATTCAAAGCTTTTGTAGTTGATTTTGAACCGTCTGCAAGTTCTGAAGTATTAGAAACCTGAACAGCTCCGGCATATCCTACAAGTCCGCCGGCATATTTGCCACTGGCATCTAAGGATATCGTACTTCCGCCAATGGTACATCCGCTTATAACAGAAGGGCGAAGTCCCACCAGGTTCAAAATATCCATATCCGTAATATTACCGTTCAACAAACCTGTAAGAAGTTTTTTCACAAGATCAAGAAGACCTTTATTTTCATCAATAGATGTAACCGCACCAAGGGTTGCTAAGCCGGCAAATCCTCCGGTATAATCTTTTCCGGACACTGTACCAAGGGAAGAAATACTGCAGTCCACGGCATAACTGTTACGCATTTCTCCTATAAATCCACCTGCATAACCACTTTCCTTACCAGAACTTCCTGTCGCAGATACATTTGCACTGCCATTAATGCTACATCCAAGCATTACTGTATTGACCGGGAAATCAGCTATTTGGATTCCCAGATGATCCAGTGCACCTGCAACAACTGCATTGGAAGCACGGCCAATAAATCCTCCTGAGTAATCAGTACCATTAATACTCTCAGTAGCATTAACTGAACATCCAGTCATTACAGCACCTATTGTTTCACCAGCAAATCCACCTGTATAATTCTGCCCGGATATCGTATTGCTACCGGATACTGAGCAATTACTGAACACCGGATTCACATAACCAATTGGAATCAGGTTTCCAACACTTAGAACGCCTCCATTCAAAAGCGTTGTAATCAGATCCCCAAGACCTAATACTGGAATCAAGTTTAATAGAGTACTAAGTGCGTCAGTTACTGCTTTAAGCACTCCTGAAAGGGCTTCATATTTTGTAATACCTGAAATGTACCCAATAAAACCACCTGTCCAGCTGTTTGCATTAGACACTCCTGATAATCCTTCTACATGACAGTCTAATATTTGTACATTTCCTTTTACAACGCCGGCAAAAGCTCCTGTTGAAAAAGATTTTGGATCGTTTTCCAACCCACTTGATAATCCCAGGACTTTTAAAACTCCGGTCAACAATAAACCAAGCAAACTAAAATCTTTTTTAATAGAATTCGTTGTCGTTGATACAGAAACTCCTGATAAGGTAAGATTTTTTACGACAACCTGTTTTGATGAAATCTGTAATGAACTGTCATAAGGGGTCGATAAACTTCTGAAAAATCCAACACCATATTCCGTGTCCGAGCTACTTCCATTTGAATAAGCACTCTGATTAATTGCTGTGTCCTGTACAATCTTTACGTTACTGATTTTGACATTAGCACCTTCTGTCATTCCCTTGCGGCCTTCCATATTTCCTTGGAAGTTCTTTATAGGAGTCCAGTTATCATCTTTCCCATTAGAATTTGTCCCTTCTTTGGAAAGATCAATATCACGAAAGATAATATAATTCGCATCCTTACTGTATTTATATCCAGATCCTGCAATATTGGTATTGCTACTTTTGGATGTATCATAGGTAAGGATGTAAGTTTTATTCTCGTCAACCGTTATACTTTCCGGAGTTGTATCATCAGTAAAATCACTTTCGTCACCATCACTTGTAAAAGCATCTATATCATCACTTTCTGGCTCAGCTACTTCCTCACTTTCTGCCAGAGTCATATCAGCTGACTCCTGAATCGTACTGCTCACATAGTGATATCGTTTTGTGGCACCTGTTCCTAACAAAGCCCCACCATTCTGCTCATCTGTATCTCCCAGCTTATGGTCACCTTTTTTATTTCCATACAATACTTTTCCAGACCAATTATATGTGTCATTAAACTTTACAATATCCGCATCACCCGGATAATACAGTTCTGTTTTGTATGTCTGTGTATCAGCTGCTGGTTTCCAGTCTGTATATCCTCCTAACAATCCCGACTTTTTCTCTCTTGTTTCATACACTCGCCAGATTGGCTCTGTCACATCCGTATCTGTTCCGATTGCCCGAAGCTGTGTTTCATTTCCAATCAGAATATAATTTTTATCACCAATCTTTTTTACCACCTGACCGAAATAATTTCTTCCTTCATAGTCGGACGGATATGTGCTAGTAATATCCTGAGTTGTCTCCTCTGTCCCAGCCTTATTTGCAAGAAGCTCCGGTGTTTCTGTTGTAAATGAAGAAGCAATCACATAATTATGTGTTTTGCTGTAAGTAAGATAGGAACCATCTTCCAGTGTAAAAACCTGTCCCATTCCAACTTTTTCAGCAATATAATCCTCGCTCATTACAGGTTCGCTGTCTGAAGATTCCCCTTTCATCAATTCAAGCTGGTATCGGTTATACACATAAATCGTATCAGTCACTGAATCATATACTGTGTTGCCCGTGCACTCTGATGATGAAGTGATGCTACCTGTAAAATCTGATGGGAAGTTCCAGACATTTTCATTATCTATTGGAATATCGTTCATCAAACAATAGGAAGCGTCTGATGCATAGGTAAGTTCTGCACCATCTGCAAGAACCTTATCCCCTTCACCAACATTTCCATCTTTGTCTCCGGAAAACATCTGTGTTCCTGTACCGATTTGCAGAAGTTGCTGGTAATTGTAGATACATATTTTTCCATCTTCATAATCTGGATTTGCTTCTTCCAAAGTATCTGAGGTGTTTTCATCCTCGATAATTGTTTCTTCTCCATCTGTAAATCCTTGATCTTCAGAATTACCAAATTCCTCTGTTACTTCAGAACTAATATCTGTATTTGGCTCTGATTCTCCTTCAAAAGAATCAGGAATATCACTTTCCGTGATATCAGATATTTCAGATGTATCACTGCTGAAACCATCCTGTTCCGATATATCTGTAATTTCACTATTGGTCTGCACATTCATTCTTTCTGAATCTTCAGCATTCGCAACTACGACTTGCGAAGATAATAATGTAACACACAGAACAACTGCTGTAATTCGTCTTAAAACACTCAATTTCTTGTTCATAAAATCGCCTCAAATCTTCTGTCATGCTTGACTTTTTGTTACTTTTAACCACTCTGGCTGCTTTGCTGCCGCCGTCAAGCACTGGATCAGTTTTTTAGAAAACGCTCCGCATTCACCATTTGAAATCATCCGTATCGCCTCTTCTGGTTCATATTTTCTTTTGTATGGATGATCATTGATCAATGCATCGTAAGCATCAACAATCCCAACGACCTGTGCACACATCGGAATCGCATTCCCTTTTAAACCGTCTGGATATCCTGATCCATCATATCTTTCATGGTGATGTCTGCATATTTCATAGCTATATTTGTTCAGCTTTTTCGTTGTTATCCCCTCTGGGAATCTCTGGGTCATCGCCGCACCTACTAATGGATGTTGCTTTACTACATTCATTTCTTCATCCGTCAATTTTCCATTTTTATTTAAAATTTCAATTGGTACTTTTATCTTTCCAATATCATGAATCGGTGCTAGATGAGCTACTGACGTAATTTCCTCATCTGTAATTTCATATTCCGGATAATTCTTCTGCAATTGAAGATATACCTGTTTCGTATAGAAGCTGATATCGTCTTGATACCCTGATTCAACTATCTGATTATGATTCAATACAGTAGTTAAAAGTGATACCATATCCCAATACTGCTTTGTCATATCTTGTTCTTTTTTTATGAGTTCTCGTTCCATCTTTATAACTGTGTTCTGGACAATTTTCTCATTATGTAAGGTAATAATTGCAGTATTCTCATTTGCATCTATATATTTTTTTGCTTCCATCCAAACATATGCATTCTCATCTTTTCCAGTAATTCTGCGATACGGAAGATCTTTTTCCATACATCCATCAACTAATCTTTCTTCTAATCCTTCACTTGATAAAAAATCATGAACCATTTTTTTATCAGAAGCATACACATATCTTTCTACATACTGGCTTATGAACTCTTCATAGCTTTCTGTTTTCCTTACTTTCTCATACACTTCACGGATATGTGAGTACACACACTCGTAGCTTTTATCCTTCAAGTTCAGTTTTAACACAACATAAAATCGCCCAAAATATTCATCTTCTCCAGGGCGGATAACATCTGAAACCTTTACGCTCTCTAATTTATTATTGTATGTATTCTGCAAACTCAACAATATTTTATGTATCTTGCAGGTATCTTCTAAATTTCTGGAACAAAAACGATCCTCTTCCAAACAACGATTAATTGCCATTTTTTCCTCTACACACGATATAATTTCCATTAAAGAAATGTTCTCCGGTTGTTTTGCCAGCATATAGCCACCATTTGTACCTTCACAGGCAGTGACTATTTTTGCATTTTTCAGTTTTTTCGCTATTTTAGGAACATAATTAGCAGAAACATTTAGCTTCCGTGACAATTCTGATGTAGATACCATCCGTTCCTGTGCTGCTAAGTAACACACAATTCTAATTGCGTAATCTGTTGAATTTTTTAGTTGCATCGTTATCCCTCTAATCTAAACCCTGCAAGGTCTTAGTTTGTATCAAAAAAATACTATCCTCTGTAGCAGTGATTCTTTTCCTGAAATATTTTCTCATCAGTTTCCCAATTATACAGATTGAAACCGGTTAATATAATGTACAATCAATGAAAATATTTATCCGTTTTTTTGTAAAATCTGTTCCATTGTATCGATATTCTCCATTAATATCTTTTTATGAACTTCGTTCAAAAAAAAAAGAAACCATGCCTCAACACGATTTCTCTTTCTTTTTCTATTCTATTTCTTTTAACATTTTATAAATAATCAGGCCATTACTGACTGCCAGCACTTCATTTGCATTGTCAAAATTAATCCCGGAAATTTGTTTTATTTTTTCAATCCTGTAAGATATCGTTCTATAATGAACAAACATTGCACCTGCAGTTTTCTTGATGCTTTGGTTATTTCTAAGATACATCTGCAAGGTTGTAATCAATTCTCCCTTATGTTCATCATCATATAAATATAATTTCTTTAATGTTTCCGGAATGCATCTTTCCAATTCCGTCATATCATCAACTTTGCCGAATATCTGGAAAAATCCGAGGTTCGAATAATGTACTACTGACTTATTCTTATCACCAGTCACCTGGCGGATAATCTCAATATACTTGATAGCCTGACTTGCTTCGTAATAAGATTCTTTCAATCGTTGATACCCTTCCACACTTTTTCCTATACCAATCTGAAAGTCTGTATCTTTCTTTCTATAAAGGATGCTTCGCTGGATAACATCCTCTATTTCTTCCATCTCTTTCTGATATTCCAGTTCTGTCTGATCGGAATCTACCTGTTGAATCATAACAATCTGATCCATATTTCTGTAAATAAGTGCATCCGGCAAAAGATGCATCAATTCACCCTCGATAACACCTACTTCGTGAAGCTGTTCTTTTGTATATTTTCTTTGTACATTTTTTGTGATGGTATGAAAATCAACAACCCTGTAAGTATCGCTTTCTTTCATTCCGAGCTGTGCTGCCGCTTCAGTCATTTCTTTCGAACTCAGTAATCCATTCAGAATATTTTGGATAATATCTCTCTGATACGTCTTTTTTTCTTCATCCTGTGCAAATTCACTCAAAAATCCATCCTGTAAGTTAATAGTCGCATTTTCGAGTTCCATACAAACATCCTGTTCTTTTTTTCTTAGCTCCTGTTCCATTGTTACAATCGTATTCGGAATCACTTTTGTATTATGAAATGTAATAATTGCTGTATTTTCCTTTACATCCACATACTTACTAGCTTTCATCCATACATACGATGTACCGTTATTTTCGATAATTCCGCGATAGAAGATTTCTTCTTCCACACATCCATCTACAAGATGTTCTGTTAAATTCTCACCTGCAAGACATTTCTGGACATTTACCCAGTCTGCTTCACAAATATATTTTTCCGTATATTTTTTTATAAAGTCATCATATGATTCTGCTGTTTTTACTTGTTCATAGACATCATGATTATGAGAATAAATACATTCATAATCTTTTTCTCTCAGATTAACTTTTATAATCACATAAAATTTTCCAAGATATTCATCCTTACCAGGACGGATAATGTCTGATATCTTTACGCTTTCCAAGCGGTTATTGTATATATTTTGCAGATCCAGCAGAATCTGATGTACTTTACAGCAGGCTATATAATTTTTGGAGCAACCTCCCTCTTTTTCCAGGCACCTGCTAATTGCCATGGTGGATTCTGTACACGATATCACATCCCTTAAAGATATATTCTCTGGCTGTTTTGCAATCTGATATCCACCCTTTATCCCTTCACAGGCTTTTATGATTCCTGCTTGTTTTAATTTTTTTGTTATTTTTGGAATATAACTGTATGGAACACTTAGTTCCTGAGATAATTCTGATGTAGAGATCATCTGGCTTTGCGCTGCCAGATGACATACGATTCTGATAGCATAATCCGTTGTACTTGTAAGCTGCATAGTTTTTACCCCTTTCCTTAGCTAAACTATTTCAGGTATTAGTTCGTCCTAAAAAATTGGTGGGTTCCTGTCGGACGATGAAATTGATTATTCAAAAATTTCCATCAATTTCATCAAGATATGGGGGTCGTTCTACTCTATCATCAGATATAAGATCTAGAATTCTATAAATAATAATATCGCAACATATAGTAATGCGATGATGGGTTTTCAATATAATTTTTTCTCATTGTCTATTTGAATCAGAGAATGTTTCTCATCAACTTTTCTGAATTGTATACCATTTGTGGATTTTTTATAATGTTACAAATAGGAAAGATTTTTTTTATTTTTTTGTAAAATCTGTTCCATCGTATCGATATTCTTCCATTAATATCTTGTTATGAACTTCGTTCAAAAAAAAAGAAACCATGCCTCAACACGATTTCTCTTTCTTTTTCTATTCTCTTTCTTTTTCTATTCTATTTCTTTTAACATTTTATAAATAATCAGGCCAT
>OJMP01001284.1_pt1 | contig 17630 bp, 13 predicted proteins | sample 1597311 | NCBI WGS metagenome assembly OJMP01 (sample SAMEA2452134, study PRJEB22498) | human gut metagenome | biome: human feces; feature: human gut; material: feces | place: Australia | collected 2012 | reverse complement strand
AGATGCGAGCGCATAAAGCGAGCATTTAAACTGCCGCGACTAAAGTCACAAATATGGACTATGTTATTTCTTGGGTTCGTCTGTTTTATCTAACCCTGCAATTAGCATTCACCATGTTTACAGATTGTTTTAATCCATCCCTCTGGTGCTTCAATATGTCCCATCTGGATTCCTGTAAGTGTATCATATAACTTCTTAGTTACAGGCCCCATCTCTTCCATTCCGCTTGGGAAGCAGATTTCTTTACCGTGGTCGACAATCTTTCCAACTGGGGAGATTACGGCTGCTGTTCCGCAAAGACCACATTCTGCGAAGTCTTTTACTTCATCGAAACGTACTTCTCTGTGTTCTACTTCCATTCCAAGATAATGTTCTGCAATGTACATCAAAGAACGACGTGTAATAGATGGAAGGATACTGTCTGACTTAGGAGTTACAAACTTGCCATCTTTTGTGATGAAAATGAAGTTTGCTCCACCTGTCTCTTCAACCTTTGTTCTTGTCGCAGGGTCAAGATACATATTCTCATCATAACCCTGGTTATGTGCATCTACGATAGCATGTAAGCTCATAGCATAGTTAAGTCCTGCTTTGATATGTCCTGTTCCGTTAGGTGCTGCACGGTCAAAGTCTGAAACTCTGATTGTGATAGGTTTTGCGCCACCTTTGAAGTATGGTCCTACAGGTGTTACGAAGATACGGAACTGATATTCATCTGCTGGTTTTACACCGATAACAGGATTGGAACCAAACATATATGGACGGATATATAAGGTTGCGCCGCTTCCGTAAGGTGGAACCCATGCTGCGTTTGCCTTAACAACCTGATCTAATGCGTCTAAGAATTTCTCCTTAGGGAATACTGGCATTTCCAGTCTGGATGCGGAGTCCATCATACGCTCTGCGTTCATGTCAGGACGGAAAGTAACGATGCTGCCGTCTTCTGTTGTGTAAGCCTTTAAGCCCTCGAAACATTCCTGGCAGTACTGTAAGATACCTGCGCACTCGTTAATAGTAACATTGGAGTCAGCGGTCAGAGTTCCCTCATCCCATGCTCCGTCTTTATAGTTTGATACATAACGCATATCAGTTGGCATGTAGCTGAAACCGATATTTGCCCAGTCAAGATTTTTCTTTTCCACGATCTTGTATCCTCCGTTTCTTAATTCTTCTTACTGATTTTCATCATTTTAAATATGTACTTACCTTGTTGCTCATTATAGTCTCATTATTTCTGAAAATCAATGAAAATTTGTTTCATCTGCTATGCAATTCATGCATATCTGGTATAACCGCGGGCTTTAACAGCTGCCCCGGCTATATACTCTGGTTATTTTCCAGCGCCTTCTCCTGCAAAATATTCTTTTGTCAGTTTCACCACTGTTCCGGAAAGAAGGAACAGGGCGATCAGGTTGGGGATCGCCATAAGGCCGTTAAATGTCTCTGCAATATTCCACATCAGACCCAGATCTGCAGTAGCCCCTAAAATAGCCACCAGGGAATATGCTACCATAAACGGCTTAATGACTTTTTCTGAGAATAAAAATTCAATACATCTTGCGCCGTAAAGTCCCCAGCCCAGAATGGTAGAGAATGCGAAACAGCACATGGCAACTGCAGTAAAGACAGATACCCAGTTTCCATAAACAGAAATAAATCCCTGAATAGTCAGCTCTGCGCCTGCTGCCTGTCCGTAACCTACCGGTACCTGGCTGCAAAGGATAACAAGAGCTGTTAATGTACAGATCACAATGGTATCTGTAAATACTTCAAAAATACCGAACATACCCTGCTTTACCGGTTTTCTGGTATCTGCACATGCATGGGCGATAGAGCCGGTACCAAGACCTGCCTCATTGGAGAAGATACCTCTGGAAACACCTTTTTTCATACTCATAAACAGACTTCCCACTGCTCCGCCTGTTACAGCTGCAGGTTTAAAAGCACCTTCAAAAATGGCCTGGATCACAGATGGAAGTGCCTGGATCCTAAAGAGGATGATACCTACAGATAACACAATATAAAGGAGCGCCATAAAAGGAACCAGCTTCTCTGTTACCTGACCAATACGCTTTACGCCGCCTAACAGGATCAGGGCTACCAAAGCGGCAATGATGATACCCTGGATCAGGTTGGAAGTCTTTACTGCCCCTTCTGAGATCAGTCCGCAGCTTAAGAGAGCAGAGTTCACAGCCGTTGTGATCGTATTGACCTGGGTGGCATTTCCTGTACCAAATACAGTGAGCACACCGAAGGCGGAAAACAGGACAGCTAAAAACTGCCAGTTCTTTCCAAGGCCATTTTTAATATAGTACATAGGACCGCCTACCAGATCCCCTTCTTTGTTTGTCTCACGGTAGTAGACAGCCAGAGTTACCTCTGCAAATTTGGTACACATACCAAGAACGGCAGAAACCCACATCCAGAACACAGCGCCTGGTCCTCCAATGGCAATGGCTCCTGCTACACCGGCAATATTTCCCGTTCCAACTGTGGCCGCCAGAGCCGTACACACCGCCTGAAATGGTGTCAGCGCTCCGTCAGAAGCATTTCTCTTGCGGAACATCCTTCCGATGGTAGTCTGGATGGCATAGGAGAACTTGCGGATCTGCAAAAAACCGGTACGGCAGCTTAAATAAAAGCCAACGCCGATGATGCAGACCATTGCAGGAACACCCCAGATAAAATCATTCACAACCTGGTTAATCGTTTCAATGGTGCTGAGCATGGATAAATCCTCATCTTTCTAAATCAAAACTGATCAAAAATTAAAACTTGATTTCTTTTCCTTCCAGACGCCACTGTCTGAATTCTGCAGATGCAGAAAGAAGCAGGTCGGAAGAAGAGTTTAATGCTGTTTCTACAGAGTCCTGGATCACGCCGATGATAAAGCCGATACCTACGATCTGCATGGCAATGTCATTGGAAATACCGAAAAGTGAGCATGCCATAGGGATCAGAAGCAGGGAACCTCCTGCTACACCAGATGCGCCGCAGGCAGATAAAGTTGCCAGGATACTTAAGATAATGGCACTTGGGATATCAACTGCGATACCTAAGGTGTGGGCTGCAGCCAGTGTCATGACTGTGATAGTGATCGCTGCACCGTCCATGTTGATGGTTGCTCCCAGTGGAATGGTAACAGAATATGTATCCTTATCCAGTCCCATTTCTGCGCAGGCTTCCATATTAATAGGAATGTTTGCAGCAGAACTGCGGGTAAAGAATGCAGTAATGGCACTCTTTTTTAAGCACTTGAAGATCAGCGGATATGGGTTCTTACGGATGCACCAGAATACCAGGATCGGGTTGGTGACAAAGTAGATAAACAGCATAGAGCCTAAAAGCACTGCTAACAGTTTACCATATTCTGTGAAAGTTGAAAGTCCATTTACAGAAACGGTATTGTATACAAGACCCATAATACCAAATGGAGCACACTGGATGATCCAGGTTACGGTCTTTGAAAGAGCTGCGGAAATATCATTTAAAGACTGCTTGGTGGTATCAGATGCCTTACGAAGTGCGATACCGATAAGAACGGCCCATACAAGGATGCCGATGTAGTTTGCAGATACTAAAGACTGTACCGGGTTTGTTACCACATTCATAAGAAGTGTTCTTAATACTTCTGCTACACCCTGAGGTGCTGCCATATCAGTTGCCGCATCCACCAGTGTCAGTGTTACAGGAAATGCACTGCTTGCAGTAACTGCTACGATAGCTGCAAGGAAGGTACTGAACATATACATAATAATAACTGTACGGATGACGCCTCCGTGGCTTTTTCCTGCGTAGCACAGAGAACTGATAACTAAGAAAAATACTAACAATGGCGCAATGGCTTTTAACGCGCCAACAAATACATCACCTAAAATGGCGATCCCTCCTTCGGACGGAACAAACATTCCTAATAAAGCACCGATCACAAGACCAGCCACAATCCTCTGCACCAGGCTGATGCCGGTCCAGGCCTGAACTATCTTCTTCATACTCTTTTCCTATTCCCTTCTATTTGGTAAAGTGTTAAAAATACGCAACGGAAAACATTATACACAATATGTCTATAAAATACAAATGTTTTTTTCTGGCGGACACTTTTAGATGATTGTACACGAACCTGCATAAATTTCCCATTGTCCTAATATGATGTAAAAAACGTTCTCAAGGGGATAACCCATGAAAGATTATATTGAAGAACGAGCTGTCGCCATTGCCAATTACATCATAGATCACAACGCTACTGTCCGGCAGACAGCAAAACGCTTTGGGATCAGTAAGAGCACAGTACACAAGGACTGCACGGAGAGACTGATCTCCATCAATCCGGCTCTCGCCGCCCAGACAAGAGTAGTCCTGGATCTGAACAAATCCGAGCGTCATATCCGGGGTGGGATGGCTACAAAGGAGAAATATCAATACCAGCATCGACTTGCCATCTGCAGTCGGGAAGAGAAGTAACGTTTATTTTTGTAATAAGATAGGGTTCAGCCATCTGCCGCCTGCAGGACCTCTTTCAGCGTATCTTTAAATGCAAGAGCCGCTTTGGAATGGTATCTGCCAGGCGGCAGTGCTATTCCCAGATCAATAAAAGCACTTTCTGCACCCAGAGATAAAAACTCTGCATTTCTGAAATAATGTCTGGAACTGTAATAGGTAAATGCAAGTCCCAGTCCTGCTGCTCCCATAGCTGCTGACATAAGGGCTGACAGCTTGTGATTGCTGGCAATCGGTTGTATTCCATTCTTATTAAATATCTGCCTTGCTTCCCGGCCCAGGATCGTATCATAATCGCTGAGAAGATATTCATAGGAAAGTGTATCTTTTAAATTCACATACTGTGGTATCCTGGAGTCCGGATTATCCTCATTATTTCTTGCAAACTCCATGACCGGGTAGGTATGGCTGGTAATAAGGCATATCTCATCTTTCAAGACCCACTCTATATTCAGTCTGGGATCTGCCTCAGACATAACTAAAAGGGCAATATCGATCTCGCCGGACAACAGCTGCTGCTCTAATACCATGGAATTTTGCTCCACGATCTCCACTTTCACATCCGGATGCTCCAGGCGGAATGCATTTAACACTGGTGGAAGAAGATAAGAACCTCTGAAACTGCTGACCCCCATGATCACACGGCCGCTTTTTAACTGTTTCATATCTTTGATCTCGTTTTGTACAGACCGGTATTCTGCCAGTGTCTTATATGCATACTGGAGCATCAGTTCCCCTTCCTGGGTCAGACGCACTCCCCGGGAAGTACGGATAAACAGCTTACTCCCTACATTATTTTCCAATATGCTTAAAAACTGACTGAGGCTGGACTGGGCCATAAACAGCCGCTCTGCCGCTTTTGAAATACTCTTTTCTTCTGCTATGGCAATAAAATAATCCAGTTCTTTCATTTCCATGATCTGTATTTCCCCCTTTGTTTCGCTGATCCCTGCTGACCAATCTGTGTTTTCTTTATAGCTATCGGTTTTTCCGATATATATTATAGCATATTTTGTATTTTTTCGTTGGCAAAAGTAGATTATTATAATTACATAAGCGATAAAAACAGATCAATAAAATATTCTCTCAAATTGGAGGTTTATTATGGGAAAGATTTCCATGAAAGGTGTGTGCGATATGCACGTACATACAAATCCAGACTTAAGGCTGCGTGCTTATGATGACTTTGAACTGGCAGATGCAGCAGTCAGAGTCGGCGCCAGAGCCATTGTCATCAAAACTCATCTGGGCTTTACAGTAAACCGTGCTTATCTCACCAATCAGTACGTGAAAAAAGTATACGGTGAAAATACCGGTTTCACCATGTACGGCGGCGTTGTTATGAACAAGGTCATCGGCGGTATCAACCCGGAAGCCGTAGAAAAAGGCTTAAAGCTGGGTGCAAAAGAGATCTGGCTTCCTACCCAGTCTGCAAAACGCCATTTAGAGAAAATGGGCCAGGATCCGGCTAAAGGCATCGAATTAGTGCGGGATGGGAAGGTAGTTCCGGAACTTGTGGATGTATTTAAACTGATCCGTGACTATGACGTAGTCCTTGGAACAGCCCATGTTTCCCCAGAAGAAGCATTTGTAGTGGTAGAAGCTGCAAAAGATGCCGGCGTTAAAAAGATCGTTATCACTCATCCGGAATGGTGGGTAGTGGATATGAGCATAGATGACCAGATCCGCCTGGTAAAAGATTATGACGTGATCCTGGAACGGTGTTACGCACAGAATATGGGCGGCGGTGCTTACAAGAGCAATCTCCCAGACAATCTGGAGCTTATTAAGGCCGTTGGTTATGAACACGTTATGGTAGATACAGACGGCGGTCAGACCGAAAATCCGCACTGGGAGCTGGCTTTAGAGGAATATATGCAATATCTGGCAGATCACGGCATCCCGGAGGAGCATATTTACCACATGACAAGAACCATTCCTTACAAGCTTCTTGGAATTGAATAAGAAGCTTGCAGAATAAAAGCTTCAGGAAAATATAACACCTATCAGGAGGGGAACACATGTTAAGTATCATTATTATTCTTTCAATCGCACTGGCAATTTTTCTTGGATACAGGACCAAGATCAATACCGGTCTTTTCTGTATTGTATTTGCTTACATCATCGGATGTTTCGTTATGGGATTAAAGCCAAAGCAGATCATTGGTTTCTGGCCTACAAGTACCATGTTTGTTATCTTATCTGTTTCATTATTTTATAATTTTGCAGCGATCAACGGAACCCTTGAGAAAATGTCCGGTGCCCTGTTATACGCCTGTCGCAATTTTCCGGGACTTCTGCCTTATGCGCTGTTTGCAGTAGCAGTCATCCTTTCAGTTATGGGAGCTACTTTTTTCACCGTTCTTGCATTTTTAGCTCCGATCACTCTGGTGATCTGCGATGAGTCCAGAATGGACAAACTGACCGGTGCTGTTGCCATTAACTGCGGTGCTTTAGCCGGTGGTAATTTCCCACCCTCCAATCTTGGCGTTGTTTTCCGCGGACTGTCTGACACTGCCTATGAAGCTTCTCCTGAAATCGCAGCTGTAGACTCCTTTAATATGGAAATGAAGATTTTTGCATTTGCCATCTTCTTCTCCCTGATCCTGATCACTATCTTCCGTTTTGGCTTTAAAGAAAACAGAAATATTGGTAAAGGTGTTACTTTTAAGAAACCAGAAAGCTTTACAAAAGACCAGAAGACTACCCTTACCTTAATGATGGCTATGATGGCTGTTGTCCTGATCTTCCCTCTGTTAAACATCCTGATGCCGGGAAATGCTGCTGTTAAATATATCAGCGGAAAAGTAGATGTAGGTCTGGTTGCCATTATCTTTACTGTGATCGCCCTTTTATTAAAACTGGCTCCACAGAAAGAAGCCATTGCAAAAGTTCCGTGGAATACCATTATCATGATCGCAGGTGCCGGTATGCTGATCGCTGTTGCAGTAGAAGCCGGAACCATTGAAGCACTTTCTACCTGGATCGGTTCCAATGTACCAAAGCCTCTGGTTCCTATTGCTTTCTGCCTGGTAGGTGCCATCATGAGTTTCTTCAGTTCCACTACAGGAGTGGTTGCTCCGGCATTGTTCCCGCTGATCCCGAATCTGGCTGCTTCTGTAGGTTTAAGCGCGCCGGTATTATTTGCCTGCACGATCCTTGGTGCCCAGTCCAGCGCTATCAGTCCATTTTCTTCCGGCGGTTCCCTGATCCTTGGTTCCACCCCGAAAGAGGAAGAACGCAATGAGCTGTTTAACCGTCTTCTCATGGTAGCTGTTCCCATCAGCGTGATCACCTGCACTATTTATAACTTTGTGATTGCTATGGTTCTGTAAATATAATCGTGTTTCATTCAAACGGGTTTTCTGTCTTTCTTTGCAGAAGACCCGTTTTTATGTATAATGGATACAGAGTACATAAACAAAAACGGAGGAACCTCCCATGGCAAAAAAATCCACCCGCAACACCAGAGGCCGCATTGTAAGCGCAGCCTGGAAGCTATTTTATGAGCAGGGCTATGAAGATACGACAGTAGAAGAGATCATCGAGCTTTCCGGCACTTCCAAAGGCTCTTTTTACCACTATTTTGACGGCAAAGATGCCCTTCTTTCTACTTTAAGCTCTCTTTTTGATGAGAAATATGAGGAACTTACCGGACTTCTGACACCAGAAATGACTGCTATGGAACAGCTGCTGTTTTTAAACAGGGAACTTTTTCATATGATCGAGGACAGCATTTCCCTGGACCTGTTAGCAAGGCTTTATTCTACCCAGCTGACTACCAATGGGGAAAAACATCTGTTAGACCACAACCGGATTTACTATAAACTGCTGCGAAAGATCATCGCCAAAGGTCAGGCTGAAGGCCAGTTAAGCAGCCGTTCCAATGTAAATGAAATGGTAAAGCTGTATGCTCTCTGCGAACGGGCCCTTCTTTATGACTGGTGTCTTTGTGCAGGCGAATATGCCCTGACGGAATACAGCGCAAAGGTCCTTCCGGGTTTTTTAAGCAGCTTTCTTCCTTAAAAATGTACAACCTGCTGTGGATATTATTTTAATTCTTATTTTTTGTATATGTTTTATTTATTATAATCGTACAGTTATTTTTTCTATATAAACACTGGGTTTTTGTCACATTTCATTAATATTCGTACAGTATTTATTCTATACTTCATTCTGTATTGTAGTCTATTTTTATGTATGTTATAATCGTCCTCAATATTATGTTCTCCCGAAATCATTCTGCGCATGAAAGACTAGGGAGATCATTATTTCGAGGAGGAATAAGATTATGATTTCAGGACAGGCTGGTATCCTGGCAGCCATTGTGATCTATCTGCTTGCAATGGTGTATGTAGGATTTTATTTCAGCAAGAAAGGCAGCGGTGATTCCGCAGATGATTTCTATTTAGGCGGCAGAAAGCTTGGTCCCTTTGTAACAGCTATGAGTGCGGAAGCCTCTGATATGAGCAGCTGGCTGTTGATGGGTCTGCCAGGCGTTGCTTATCTCACCGGTATTGCAGACGCAGGCTGGACCGCCATCGGCCTTGGCATTGGTACTTATTTAAACTGGCTGATCGTAGCACAGCGTCTGCGCCGTTACTCGATCGTATGCAATGCCATCACCATTCCGGACTTCTTCTCCCGTCGTTTTAAAGATGACAAAAATATCCTGATGTGCATTTCCGCCATCATCATCCTTGTTTTCTTTATTCCTTATACTGCTTCCGGATTTAAAGCCATCGGAACCTTATTCTCCAGCCTTTTCGGTACCGATTATCACATTGCAATGATCGTTGGTGCAGTTGTTATCGTAGGTTATACCGTTATGGGCGGCTTCATGGCAGTTTCCACTACAGACCTGATCCAGAGCGTGGTTATGTCCATTTCCCTGGTCGTCATCGTATTTTATGGCATCCATATGGCCGGTGGCTGGAGCGAAGTTGTAAACAACGCTACTTCTCTAGCCGGTTACCTCTCCATAACCCAGCTTCATGACAGGGCAACTGCTTCTGCTGCACCTTACGGCCTGCTTTCTATTGTATCTACCGTAGCATGGGGCCTTGGCTACTTCGGTATGCCTCATATCCTCCTTCGTTTCATGGCTATCGAAGAGGAGAAAAAACTGGTACTTTCCCGCCGGATCGCAACTGTATGGGTACTGATCTCCATGTGCGTTGCCATTCTTATCGGTATCATCGGATATGGCGCTTCTGTAGCAGGTTCTATCCCAATGTTTACCACCAGCTCCCAGTCTGAGACTGTTATCATCCAGTTTGCACATCTTCTTGGACAGAATGGTTTCTTACTGTCACTGGTCGCAGGCGTTGTACTTGCAGGTATCCTGGCATGTACCATGTCAACTGCTGATTCCCAGCTTTTAACTGCTGCTTCCGGTGTATCCCAGAACCTGCTCCAGGACTTTTTAAAGATCAAAATGAGCACTGCCGCTTCCATGAATGCAGCCCGTCTTACGGTTATGGGAATTGCCATTGTAGCCGTTTTCCTGGCATGGAACCCGGACAGCTCTGTATTCACCATCGTATCCTTTGCATGGGCCGGTTTTGGAGCATCCTTCGGACCGCTGGTGCTGTTCGCCCTCTTCTGGCGCCGTACCAATATGCAGGGCGCACTGGCCGGTATGCTTACAGGCGGCGTTATGGTCTTTGTATGGAAGTATCTGGTACGCCCATTAGGCGGAAACTTCAATATTTATGAACTGCTTCCTGCATTTGTCCTTTCCTGCCTTGCTATTGTCATTGTTTCCCTTCTTACAAAGGAGCCTTCAAAAGAAATTTATGATGAATTTGATTCTGTTGGAAAATAAATCTTAAGCTATAAATCAAAGCTTCTTTATATAATAAATCTTCTCTTGACAAATCTTCTTATGTGTCATACCTTAGATTGGTATTAATGATAATTTTTATCAACAAAATTACCCCTGGTATATCCTTTTCTATAATATACCAGGGACAAAGGAGCCTAGTATGACACTTCGCGATCTACCCATTGGAAAAACTGCAACGATTTTGTCTGTTGGCGGAGAAGGAGCTTTGCGCCAGCACTTTTTAGACATGGGCCTTATCCCCAAAGGAGAGGTGACCATGGTGAAATATGCCCCTATGGGCGACCCTATGGAGCTGCGCATCCACAGCTATGAGCTGACCTTGCGCCTTGCAGATGCAGAAAAAATAGAAATTACAGATGTAAGGGACGGCGTTCTTCCCCGCCCCCAGAATCCGGACTTAAGCACCATTGAACAGTCCAAGCCTCATCCAGGCCTTGGTGAAGGCGGAAAATACCATATTAAAGCAACGGAAAATCCACTGCCGGATACAGAGCTGCTTACCTTTGCCCTTGCAGGAAACCAGAATTGCGGCAAGACCACACTGTTTAACCAGCTTACCGGTTCCAACCAGCATGTAGGTAACTTCCCTGGCGTTACCGTAGACCGGAAAGACGGTATGATCCGCGGAAAGAGCAATACCCTTGTAACAGACCTTCCTGGTATCTACTCCATGTCCCCTTATTCCAGTGAAGAGCTGGTAACCCGAAACTTTCTTTTAGATGAGCATCCAAAGGGCATCATCAACATTGTAGATGCCACCAACATTGAGCGAAACCTGTATCTGACCATGCAGTTAATGGAACTGGATATCCCTATGGTCCTTGCATTAAATATGATGGATGAAGTGCGGGATAACGGCGGTTCTATTATGGTCAACCAGATGGAGGAAATGCTTGGTATCCCGGTCATTCCTATTTCTGCTGCCAAAAATGAGGGCATCGACGAGCTGGTAGAACATGCCATCCACGTTGCCAAATATCAGGAACCTCCAAGAACCATGGACCTTTGTGATGTAAATGATGACGGCGGTGCTGTCCATCGTTGTCTTCACGCCATTATGCACCTGATTGAGGACCATGCAAAAGCCGCCGGTATCCCACTGCGTTTTGCTGCCTCCAAGCTGGCGGAGGGAGATTCCCTTATTATAAACAGCTTGAACCTGGATGAGAACGAGAAACAGACCTTAGAGCATATCATTACCCAGATGGAAGCAGAGCGCGGCCTGGACCGTGCAGCAGCCATTGCACATATGCGCTTTGATTTTATTGCAAAAACCTGTGATGCTTCCGTTATCAAGCCAAGAGAAAGCAAGGAACATCTGCGCAGCGTGAAAATGGATAAGATACTTACCGGAAAATATACCGCTATACCCTGTTTTGCAGGTATTATGGGACTGGTATTCTACCTTACCTTCGGCGTGATCGGAAGTTTCTTATCTGACCTCCTTGACAGCTGCATTTCCGCTCTTTCCACGCTGGTAGACCATTTCCTGATCCTTTGGAATGTAAACCCGGTGATCCATTCCCTTGTTATGGACGGTATTTTCAACGGTGTGGGAAGTGTATTAAGCTTCCTGCCGATCATTGTTACACTGTTCTTCTTCCTGTCTTTGCTGGAAGACAGCGGATATATGGCAAGAGTAGCCTTTGTTATGGATAAGCTGCTGCGAAAGATCGGTCTTTCCGGCCGCAGCATCGTGCCTATGCTTATCGGCTTTGGCTGTACCGTTCCGGGCGTTATGGCAAGCCGTACTCTTCCATCGGAACGTGACCGTAAAATGACCATTTTGCTGACCCCGTTTATGAGCTGTTCCGCAAAGCTGCCTATCTACGCCTTTTTTACCGCAGCATTCTTCCCGGAGCATGGCACCCTTGTGATGATAGCCCTGTATTTTGGCGGTATTATCATGGGTATTTTAATGGCACTTATTTTACGTGGAACTTTATTTAACGGAGAAGCTGTTCCTTTTGTTATGGAGCTGCCAAATTACCGTATGCCAGGTGCCAAAAACGTTGGTCTGCTGTTATGGGATAAGGCAAAGGATTTCCTTCAGAGAGCCTTTACCGTTATCTTCATGGCAACCCTTGCTATCTGGTTCTTACAGACCTTCAGCCTGCGTTTAAACATTGTTACAGACTCTAAGGACAGTATCCTTGCTATGATCTCCGGCCTGATCGCCCCATTAATGCATCCAATGGGACTGGGAGACTGGCGGATCGCCACTGCCCTTATTACAGGATTTTTAGCAAAGGAAAGCGTTGTTTCCACGCTGTCTATCCTCTTTGGAAAAACCAGCACACTGGTATCCAGTATGACTTCTCTGTCCGCTGCCAGCCTGTTAGTTTTCTGTCTGCTGTATACACCATGTGTGGCTGCCATTGCTTCTATTAAGAGAGAGCTGGGTGGAAAATGGGCACTGACCGTTGTGATCTTACAGTGTGTGGTTGCATGGATCGCAGCTTATATTGTTTATCTGATCGGAGGATTTTTCTTTTAAATATATTTTGGTCCGGCTTACCGGATCATCTCATTCACTGCACAAAAAAGCAGCCGCTCTGCCGGTTCCATTTATAGGGCCTGCAGCAGAGTGGCTGCTTTTTATATGCATATATATGTTTTTCCTGGACTGTTAACGAAGGTTCAGCCTGCGTTTATGATAATTTCTTATATAATAAGTTTCCTACACTCTGGATCACCTGCACAAAGATGATCAGCACAATACTGGTACTTATCAGATACGGCATTTTATAGGCCTGGTATCCATAACGGATGGCCACATCGCCCAGACCGCCGGCACCAATGGCACCGCCCATTGCGCTGTAACCGATCAGGCTGATCATAGTCAGTGTGATACCGGAAAGGATAGCCGGAAGAGCTTCTTTTAAGTATACGCGGAAGATGATCTGCAGGTCTCCTGCGCCGAAAGAACGGGCTGCTTCGATGAGACCATTGTCTACACTGCGAAGAGCAGACTCAATCACTCTGGCTACAAAAGGAATGGCAGAAATGGTTAAAGGCACTAAAGCTGCCTTTGTACCAATGGCCTTTCCTGCGATCATACGGGTAAACGGGATAACAATAACCATTAAAATGATAAATGGGAAGCTGCGGAATACATTTACAAGGATATCCAGGATACCGTAAATGATCTTGTTAGGCCGCAGGCCGTCCGGTGCTGTCACTGTAAGCACGATGGCCGGGATAAAACCTAAGATCACGGAAAAAATGGTAGAACCGATGACCATATATACAGTCTGCCCGAAGGCTTTCATAATTACATCATACATTTTCAAGCACCTCCCATAAAATACCTCTGTCTGTAAGCCATGCAGTTACACGCTCTCTGTCTGCTTCTGTTACATTGATCACCAGGCTTCCCATAATGGTTCCGCGGAAGTTCTCCAGCTTGCCCTGGCAGATACCAAAATTGATTCCCAGTTCATGCGCCAGGTGAGTAATAGCACTGTCGCTGGCAGTTTCATCGTTAAAGAACAGACGGACATTGACGCCGTCTTTTGGAAGGAACTCTACGCTGTCACCTACGAACTCCTGAACGTCCTTATTTGGCGCTACGAACAGTTCTTCCGGCTTTCCGGTAGCGATCATTTTACCATGCTTTAAGAACGCAACTTTGTTGCAGATCTCTTTTACAACTTCCATCTGGTGGGTTACCACAACAATGGTGATCCCCAGCTCTTTGTTGATCTTTAAAAGCAGTGCCAGAATACCTTTTGTGATCTGCGGATCCAATGCAGAGGTTGCCTCATCACAAAGGAGGATCTTTGGATTTAATACAAGGGCTCTTGCAATCGCCACTCTCTGTTTCTGACCGCCGGAAAGCTGTTTGGGATAGCTGTTTACCTTATCCTTTAAGCCGACCAGATCTAACAGTTCCATAATACGGTCATGATTTTCCTTGCTGTTCTTATTCTGTCCCCAGAATTGAAGAGGAAGGGCAATGTTATCATACACATTCAGACGGCCTAACAGATTGAAGTTCTGAAAGATCATTCCCATGTCCTTGCGCACCAACTGAAGTTCTTTCTGGCTGAGACCTGCGATCTCCTTTCCTTCTACTGTAATAGAGCCGCCGTTGTACTTTTCCAGTCCGTTGATGCAGCGCAGCAATGTGGATTTACCGGCGCCGCTCTGTCCGATGATCCCAAAGATATCTCCCTGGTCGATATTAATGGAAATATCCTCCAGCACCTGAAGGCTACCAAATTGTTTGCTTACGTGTTCAATATTGATCATAAATTTCTCCTTCTAAACAGATATTGAAACAGATATAAAACGGGCAAACGGCTGCTGCAAAATTTCCTGTTTTTCAGGTTTTTACAGCAGCCTCTGCCATCTCATAATCTCATATCAGGTAACATTCAGAAGTGGGGGATTTCCGGATGTTTCTGTCTGTTGCTATTGTATACAGGGAACGGTAACTGTATCCTAGAATGCCGGGATAACGGAACCGCTGTACTTCTCTTCGATGTAGTTCTTTACATCATCATTCTGTAATGCTGCGATCAGAGCCTTAGTCTTAGTGCTTTCTTCATTTCCCTCTTTAACAACCAGATAGTTAATGTACTTGTAGCTTTCGTCACTGTCTGCAAGCTCTGCTGCTAAAGCATCCTTCTCAGGATTTAAGTTTGCTTCCAGTGCGTAGTTTCCATTGATAACTGCTGCGTCTACATCGTCCAGGGATCTTGGCAGGTTTGCTGCATCCAGCTCAGTGATCTCGAAATTATGTGGATTTTCTGCAATGCTGGTCAGGTTGTAAAGATCCTCTGTTTCAGCCAGAGTGATCAGTCCATTGTCTGCTAACAGCTTAATAGCTCTGGATTCATTGGATCCATCGTTTGGTACTGCAATAGTTGCTCCGTCAGGAAGCTCTTCCAGGCTCTTGTAATTCTTGGAATAGATACCCATTGGCTCTAAGTGGATGCCTGCAACTTCTACTAAATGAAGTCCTCTTTCCTTGTTCTGCTCTTCCAGATAACGGATAGTCTGGAAATAGTTTGCATCGATCTCGCCATCTTCCAGGCTGGTATTTGGCTGAACATAATCATTAAATTCAACTACTTCTACATCCCAGCCAGCTGCTTCCAGCTTTGGAACTACTACATCATTTACGATCTCAGCATGTGGAACCGGTGTAACACCGATAGAAATCTTGTTGTCATCGCCTTCCGGAGCAGGAATTTCGCCTTCAGCTGCTGCCTCTGCCTTGGTCTCTTCTGCGCTGCTTTCAGCTGCTTCAGAAGAAGCTGCTTCGGTGGTTGCTGCCTCAGTTGCTGCTGCGGTAGTCTCTGCTGCCTTGCTGCCGCATCCTGCAAGAACGGTAATTGCTGCTGTTGCTGCTACTGCTAATGATAACCATCTTTTCTTCATAATATTTGTCTCCTCTCTTATCAGGCCCCGGTGGTCTGATCTCCCTTGTTTGTGTTTGTTGCTTGTTGTCTGTGTTTCTTTTGATAGTCTGAATTCTAACACATCCCCCTTGGTCTGTCTATTTCATAAAATCTTTATCTGGCTATAGGTAAAACCTATAACAGGCAATTTCTGATTATGCTATACTCTAATAAATATACCTATAAAAGAAAGGCATACCCCCCATGAGCGAAACAAAGATCATTCCCACAACCGGGCGGAATAACTGCGGCGGCCGCTGCATCATCTACGCCCACGTCTGTGACGGAGTTATTGAAAAACTTTCCACTGAAACAAAAGGAACACCGGAGCATCCTGTTCCCTTATGCGCCTGCGCCAAAGGCTTAAACTACCATAAAACATTTTTAGGCGAAGACCGGCTTCGCTGGCCTATGAAACGGGTCGGTGAACGTGGAGAAGGGAAATTTGCCCGGATCAGCTGGGAGGAAGCCCTGGATATCCTTACATCTGAATACATCCGCATCCGGGATACTTACGGTCCCGGTTCCCGCTATGTCAATGACGGCTGCGGCATCAGCGCTGTTATGCGTGGCGACCGTATGATGCAGCGCCTGCTGGCATTAGACGGCGGTTATCTTGGCTGCTATAACTCCTACAGCTCTGCCTGCATCCGCAATGCAACGGATATTACCTATGGAACCAGCGAGACCGGCACCCATCCTTCCGACTGGTTAAACAGCCATCTGATCATCCTGTGGGGTCATAATCCTGCAGAGACAAAATTTGACAGCAGCACCATGTTTTACTTAAAAAAGGCAAAAGCCGCCGGTATTCCCATTATTGTCATTGATCCCCGAAAAAATGATACTGCTGTTGCCTTAAATGCCCAGTGGATCCCCATCCGTCCTGCTACAGACAGCGCTTTGGCGGATGCCATGGCCTACGTTATTATAAAAGAAGGGCTTCAGGATCAGGAATTCTTAGATAAATGCTGTCTTGGCTTTGACGCAGCCCATATGCCGGAAGGCGCAGATCCATCCCTTAACTGCCTTTCCTATTTAATGGGCGAAACAGACAGTATTCCAAAGACACCTGAATGGGGTGAAAAGATCACCGGTATCCCAGCTGACACCATCCGTGAGCTGGCGATCCGCTATGCCACCACAAAACCGGCTGCCATTATCCAGGGATATGGCGCCCAGAGAAATGCATATGGGGAGCAAAGTGCCCGTGGCGCTATCCTTCTTGCCTGTCTTACAGGAAATGTAGGCATCAGCGGTGGTTCTGCAGCCGGTGCCGGTGACTGTTCCACCCATGAACTGCCGGGATTTCCGGTCCTTGATAATCCTTATAACAGAGCACTGCCAGTTTTCCTCTGGACTGATGCAGTGGATCATGGTAAAGGCATGAACGAATATGACGGCATCCGTACCTGCGATCAGGGAATCTTTGATGATCCAAAGGATATTACACTGAATTCCAATATAAAAATGATCTTCAACCTGGCAAGCAACACCCTTGTAAACCAGCATGGGGACATCAACCGCACTGCCAAACTTTTAAAAGACACTTCCAAGTGCGAATTCATCGTCTGCTCCGACTTATTTATGACCGCCAGCGCCAAATTTGCAGACCTGCTCCTTCCAGGAGTTTCCATGTTTGAGGAGGAAAATATTACAAAGCCGTGGAAATTTACGGAATTTCTGGGATTTAACAATAAGGTCATTGAACCTCTTTATGAATGTAAAACAGAATATGAATGGATCCGGGAACTGGCAAAGCGGATCGACTTAGAAGAAGAATTTACAGAAGGCCGTGATTACAGCCAGTGGATGCGCTATATTTACGATGACCTGCGCACCAGAGAACCGGAACTGCCGGAATATGATGAATTCCG
>OJMP01001271.1_pt1 | contig 17833 bp, 16 predicted proteins | sample 1597311 | NCBI WGS metagenome assembly OJMP01 (sample SAMEA2452134, study PRJEB22498) | human gut metagenome | biome: human feces; feature: human gut; material: feces | place: Australia | collected 2012 | reverse complement strand
ATCAGTTTGACATTTCTAAGGACCGGATCGTAAGCGAGGAGCTCCAGAAGGGGCGGATTGTTAAGTGGAGAACCGTCCTCATGGCGTCCGAGAATGCTGGCAAGATCGAAGCGGAAGCCGTCCACACGGTAGTTGATGGTCCAGTAACGTAAGCATTCAAGGATCATCTGACGTACAATGGGATGGTTACAGTTCAGAGTATTTCCACATCCGCTGAAATTGTAGTAATTTCCCTCTGGAGTCAGCATATAATAAACCTTATTGTCAAAGCCCTTAAAGCAGAAGGTTTTTCCCAGCTCGTTTCCTTCGGCGGTATGATTGAATACAACATCAAGAATTACTTCGATGCCATTTTCGTGGAGCTCACGGATCAGCTCTTTCAGCTCAGTTCCCTCACAGTTATGCTCCGGCTTGGAAGCATAGCTGGTGTTTGGAGAAAAGAAGTTGACAGAATTGTATCCCCAGTATTCCAGAAGCCGTTTGCCATTTACAGTACGGGCATTCATATTCTCGTCGAACTCGAAGATCGGCATCAGCTCTACGGCGTTGATTCCCAGTTCCTTGAGATAAGGGATCTTTTCACGAAGACCGGCAAAGGTTCCCGGGTGCATAACACCGGAAGAAGAATCCTGTGTAAAGCCGCGGACGTGAAGCTCATAGATGATCAGGTCACTGATCTTACGGGTGGACTGCGGCATGTCTTCCCAGTCAAAGGAATCACGTACCATACGGGCATGATAGCTTCCGATCTTTTGCTGGCCCCATTCACGCTGACCGGCAACGGCTTTGGCATAAGGATCAAGAAGAACCTTTGTCTTATCGAAGATGTGACCCTTTTCCGGTTCGTAAGGACCGTCAATGCGGTAGCCGTACTCCAGATCTTCGATGTCCAGTCCCATGACGATCATGGAGTAGACATCACCGATACGACAGGCATTGGGAAAAGGAAGGACTGCGAAGGGTTCCTCTTCTCCGGAGTGGAAAAGAAGAAGCTCGCAGGATGTACCGTGGCGGGTATGTGCGGTAAAGTTGACTCCGTTGGAAAGAGGAGTAGCGCCATTTAATTCAAAAAACCCGGGACGTACAGGAAATCCCGCAATAATATCTGTGGGCCGGGATGTCAGTGTATTCTCAGAGAGCATAGTCTGATTCTGTGTTTTCATTTCCGGTATCCTCCTTGGTGAAAATTTTTTTTCAAACAAAAATATTATAACTGATTTTCAGAAAAAAGTACAGGCTGGGTTGTTGAGAACAAAGTGAACAGCAGCATTCCAATAACGCGGGAACCTTCGGGAAAATCTTCTTGAGGTTTTTGACGGGAAGGCTTACAATATGAACCAGAAACTTTGAAAATGTAAGGAAAGGAATAATAGCAGTATGAATGAAGAAACACTGGAGATTTCTTTTGACCAGATAGAGAAAGAACGGGGGAAATATCTTCTGATAGATACCCGTGATAAAGTAACTGTAGAATATGGAATGATCCCGGGAGCAATCTCTGTTCCGGAACAGGAACTGGAAGAGCGGGCAGAAGAACTGAGGGGGGATAAGATCCCGGTCCTTTACTGTACAAGAGGGCTTTTCAGCCAGGAGGGTGCAGAGATGCTCCGGGAAAAAGGAATTCCCGCACTGAGCCTGAAAGGTGGATATACAGGATGGCTTTTTCAGCAGATGCAGAAAGAATCCGGTAAAGAGGACAGTGAAGAAGAGGAAAATGATGCAATGGAACAGCGGCGGAAGGATATCGAGCTGAGTATCCGCAAAAAGTTCCATAAGCAGCTGTTTTCCAGATTTGCCAGGGGAATCAACGATTATGAGCTGGTGAAGCCGGGAGATAAGATAGCAGTCTGTATTTCCGGTGGTAAGGATTCTATGCTGATGGCCAAACTGTTCCAGGAACTGAAGCGTCATAACAAGTTTCCCTTTGAACTGGTGTTTCTTGTGATGGATCCGGGATATAATGAAGCAAACCGTGCGGTGATCGAGCACAATGCCAGGCTTCTCGGGATTCCGATCACAGTGTTTGAGACTGAGATCTTCGATGCGGTTTATAATATAGAAAAATCCCCATGCTATCTTTGTGCCCGTATGAGAAGGGGCTATCTTTACAGCAAGGCAAAGGAGCTTGGCTGCAACAAGATCGCTCTTGGACATCACTATGATGATGTGATCGAGACGATCCTGATGGGAATGCTTTACGGAGCGCAGGTACAGACTATGATGCCGAAGCTCCATAGTACAAATTTTGAGGGAATGCAGCTGATCCGTCCTATGTATCTGATCCGGGAGGCAGATATCAAACACTGGAGAGATTATAATGACCTTCATTTTATCCAGTGTGCATGTAAATTTACCGATACCTGTACTACCTGCCGTACAGATGGTACCAGTGTTTCCAAGAGAATGGAGATCAAGAATCTGATTGCAGAACTTAAGAAGGTAAATCCACATGTAGAAAGTAATATTTTCCGAAGTGTGGAAAATGTTAATCTTCATACAGTTATCGCATACAAAAAAGATGGAGTGAAACATTCTTTTCTGGAAGGGTATGAGGACTGACAGATATAAATAAAAGCTGCTCAGGCGTTAGCCCGGGCAGCTTTTACTTTTTCCCGCTGTTTGGTAAGATCATAATATTCATCAGAGATGATCCCGCGACTGGAAAGTGCTTCGTAGGTTTTCTGCTGTGCGGGGGTCATCTTCATTCCGATCGTGGAATTGACATCGGTCAGTACGCAGCTTGTTTTTTCTACCAGCCAGAAAAGTGCGGAATCATCATCCGGGATCATTTTCCAGATTTCGTTTTCTGTATATGGAAGAAGGGACATGAGAGTTTTTAAGTGTCCATCCTGGATCAGACGGTAATCCCCGTCCGGCATGATGATGCCATCGCCATAGAGTTCTTTTTTCTGTTCCATTTTCTGCAGAAGTTTTTCTGTGAGTTTCATGATCGGCTCCTTGATCTTTATTATTTCAACAGTTTTCAGGCACTGCTTTTTTATGAAGTTAAAAAAATAACAATCAGCGTCTATTGTATGAAGCGGCGACAAAAATGTCAAGAGGTTAAAAAGATTTTCGATGCTTATGAATGAATTTTGTTGTGCAATTTGTTTGCTTTTGTGAGGCTAAAGGTTAAAATTATGTAAAAATTATCGTAAAATAAGATCTTCTGTGGTATAATATGAATATTCAAAAAATTCAAGGAAGGACGATGCAGATGTTGAAAAACTGGAGCCCGGAACAAATTCCGGAAAAAGAGGATATCAAAGTGCGTTTAAGCGCTGCAAGAACCAGATTATATGAATTGCAGATGGCTCTGAAAGAGCATAAGATTCCGGTGATCGTGCTGTTTGAAGGCTGGGGAGCTTCCGGAAAAGGAAGTACCATAAGTAAGGTGATCAAGAATATCGATCCTCGTTTCTTCAAAGTTGCGACTATGTCAGCACCTACAGAGGAAGACCTTCGGAAACCATTTCTTTACCGATATTTCAGGGAAATCCCGGAAGCGGGCAAGTTTACATTCCTGGATTCAGGATGGATGGATCAGACCTGTCGTGAACGTATGGATAAAAAGCTGAAGGGTGACAATTATTCAAAACGGATTGACAGTATCCGGAGATTTGAACGTCAGCTGACGGATAATGGATATGTACTCCTGAAATTTTTTATGCAGATCGACCGGAAAGAACAGGAAAAACGTATGGGCATCCTTCTGGAAAGCAAGGATACCAGATGGAGAGTCAATGAATATGATCTCTGGCAGAATGATCATTATAAGAAGTGCAGAAAGATTTTCGACCAGTATATGCAGGATACCAATACATCTGCGGCTCCATGGTATATTGTCGATGCCGGTGACCGGAAGTGGGCAGAACTGCAGGTACTGGAAACCATGATCAGCAATATAGAGGTTGCCATGGAAAACAGCAAACATGCAGTGCCGATCCTGCAGAATGTTTTTCCTCTGGTGGAGATGCCCAGATTAAGCGAGATTCCTCTGGATGGAAAAGAAGTGGGGGATGAAGAGTACAAGGCTGAGCTTAAGGAACTGCAGGCAAAGCTTGGAAGCCTGCATAACCGTCTTTACCGAAAAAGAGTGCCTGTGATCATCACCTATGAAGGCTGGGATGCTGCCGGAAAGGGAGGAAATATCAAGAGGATCACGGAGGCTCTTGATCCCCGTGGATTTGAGGTACATCCTATCGCAAGTCCGGAGCCTCATGAAAAAGCCCGTCATTATCTGTGGCGTTTCTGGACAAGGCTTCCCAAGGATGGTCACATTGCCATCTTTGACCGGACGTGGTACGGAAGAGTGATGGTAGAACGTCTGGAGGGCTTCTGCAGCGAGAATGACTGGAGACGTGCCTACAATGAGATCAATGAATTTGAGAAGGAGCTTTCTGACTGGGGCGCTGTGATCGTGAAATTCTGGGTCCACATTGATAAGGACACCCAGCTTGCCAGGTTCAACGACCGCCAGAGCAATCCGGAAAAACAGTGGAAGATCACGGATGAGGACTGGAGAAACCGTGAAAAATGGGATCAGTATGAAACAGCAGTAGATGAGATGCTTCAGAAAACCAGCACTGCTTATGCACCATGGCACATTCTGGAATCCGTAGATAAGAAATATGCAAGGCTGAAGGCGCTTCGAATCGTGATCGAAGAAATTGAGAAAGCGCTGAAATAAGAGATAAAAGCTGCGGCAGGATAACAGATATTCTGCTGCAGCTTTTTGTCTGAAGAGAGATGAATCAATTCCGGAGATAGTTTCGCATACTGCGAAGAGCATGTTTTTCCAGTCGGCTGACCTGAGCCTGGGAGATACCAATCTCATCAGCTACCTCCATTTGGGTTTTTCCCTCGTAGAAGCGGAGATCGATAATGTGACGTTCACGCTCTCCAAGCCGGTTCATGGCATCTCGAAGAGAAATATCCTCCACCCAGTTTTCTTCCAGGTTCTTTTTATCACTGATCTGATCCATAACATATAGGGTATCTCCGCCTTCGGAATACACGGGCTCAAAAAGGCTTACCGGGCTCTGGATCGCATCCATGGCATAGACGATCATTTCCTTGTCGATACCGATCTCATCAGCGATTTCTGCAATGGTAGGCTCTTTGAGATGCTGCCGCATATAGTTTTCCCGGGTATAGATGGTTTTGTAAGCGATATCCCGCAGAGAACGGCTGACCCGTATGCTGTTGTTATCACGGAGATATCTTCGGATCTCTCCGATGATCATGGGAACTGCATAGGTGGAAAATTTTACCTGAAGAGTGGTGTCGAAATTATCGATCGCTTTGATCAGGCCGATGCAGCCGATCTGAAAAAGGTCATCCGGATTTTCACTGCTGTTCTGAAAACGCCGGATCACGCTTAAAACAAGCCGCAGATTGCCTTTGATGTACAATTCCCTGGCTTCTTCATCGCCAGCTTTGATTCTTTTAAAGAGCTCCGCCTTTTCTTCCTGATCGAGAACGGGAAGGGTTGAGGTATTTACTCCGCAGATTTCAACTTTATTCAGTGCCATCTTAGAATCCTCCTTGTCTTGTCAGTACATTAAGATGATTCTCAGAGGGCGATTGAAATATACTTTTTCAGGGAAAATATAAAAAATAAAGGGCCTTGACAATAAGGAGGTATTTATTCTCCGGACAGCAGTTTTTCATTACGGAAATCAACAAGGATGATATCTTCGCCGATCTGGCGGATGCAGTCCCATGGAATGGAATATTCATTTTCTTTGGAAAAACACCAGCAAAATTTTCCCGGTTCCGGCATGATCAGGGCTTTCAGACGTGCGGTTTCACAGCAGAATTCCACATCAAGAGGGCAGCCAAGACTGCGGCAGGTATGGATATTGATCACTTCTTTTTGTTTCAGCTCACAGATGCGCATAAATTCATCACCTGGTATGATTTTATGGAAAATCTGTAAAATTTATGCAAGTCCGATTATTGACACATTATGTGCATTTATTTTATAATAAAAACAAATTTAGTAATGATTTACTGATCCGGAAAGGGGGAGAGTTCTGTGAGATGTCCGTTCTGTAACCAGGATAATACAAGAGTTGTAGATTCCAGACCTGTAGAGGATACCAATTCCATCCGCCGCCGCCGTCTCTGTGATGCCTGCGGAAAGCGTTTTACAACTTATGAGAAGGTGGAAACGATTCCGCTGACTGTGATCAAGAAGGATCAGAACCGGGAAAGCTATAAACGTTCCAAGATCCAGGATGGTGTTCTTCGTGCTTGCTATAAGCGCCCCATTCCCATTGAGAGAGTGGAAGAGATGATCGATTCCATAGAAGGAGATATTTTCCGGTCAGAAGACCGTGAGATCAGCAGTACCAAGATCGGAGAGATCGTTATGGAGCATCTGAAGGATCTGGATGCGGTGGCGTATGTACGATTTGCGTCTGTATACAGAGAGTTTAAAGATGTCAGTACCTTTATGGATGAGCTGAAGAAGCTGATCAATTAAGAGATTAAATGAATAGACTGCAAATGCAGGAGATTTCAGGCCGATTGTCAAAAGACAACCGGCCTTTTTTGAAACATGAATGTTCGATTTTTCAGAGATCGTAAAAGTGGATACAAAAAAACAGGAACCGCCTGGGAAAAATCCTCTGCGGTCCCTGCTATAAATATATATTAATGATTCAGGAAACTTAATTAAACAATACCCTGAGCTTTCATAGCGTCAACAACTTTTTCGAAGCCGGCGATGTTTGCACCTACAACATAGTTGTCTTCCATACCGTAACGTTTAGCAGCGTCATCAGCTTTGTGGAAGATATCGATCATGATGTGGTGGAGTTTCTCATCAACCTCTTCTCTTGTCCAGGAAAGTCTCATGGAGTTCTGGCTCATCTCAAGTGCAGATGTGGCAACACCGCCAGCGTTTGCGGCTTTACCAGGCATGAAGAGAACACCGTTCTCCTGAAGGTATGTTGTTGCATCAAGAGTAGTAGGCATGTTTGCACCTTCAACGACGTATTTGCAGCCATTTGCAACCAGTGTTTTAGCTCCGTCAAGACCAAGCTCGTTCTGAGTAGCACATGGAAGGTAGATATCACATTTGATATTCCAGATGCCAAGTCCCTCAGTGTAGGTAGCACCCTCAACACGGTCTGCATATTCTTTGATACGTCCACGTTTTACTTCTTTGATATCCTTTACGACGTCAAGGTTGATTCCGTTCGGATCGTAGACATATCCGTTGGAGTCGTTCATTGCAACAACCTTGGCACCAAGCTGAGTAGCTTTCTCAACAGCGTAAATAGCTACATTACCGGAACCTGTTACAACGATTGTTTTTCCTTCTACGGAATCATTGTGAGCTTTGGCGATCTCGTTGAGCATGTATACAACACCGTAACCGGTAGCCTCTGTACGGATCAGGGAACCTCCGAAGGAAAGACCCTTTCCTGTAAGGACACCCTCATAAAGGCCACGGATTCTCTTATACTGTCCGAAGAGATAACCGATCTCACGTCCGCCGACACCGATGTCACCAGCCGGAACATCTGTATCTGCGCCGATATATTTGCAAAGCTCTGTCATAAAGCTCTGGCAGAATGCCATAACCTCTCTGTCAGATTTACCCTTAGGATCGAAGTTGGAGCCACCTTTTCCACCGCCGATCGGAAGACCTGTAAGAGAGTTTTTAAAGGTCTGCTCAAAACCAAGGAATTTCAGGATACCCTGATTTACAGAAGGATGGAATCTTAAGCCGCCTTTGTATGGTCCGATGGCGCTGTTGAACTGAACACGATATCCCTTGTTAACCTGTACAGTTCCGTTATCATCGATCCACGGTACTTTGAAGGAGATGATCCTCTCTGGCTCTACAAGACGCTCAAGGATGGAAAGTTTACGATACTCTTCCTCATTTTTGTCAATTACGACTTTAAGGGAATCGAGAACTTCCTTAACTGCCTGATGGAATTCTGGCTCGCCAGGATTCTGTGCTACAACTCTTTCATAAACTTCTTCTGTGTAAGACATTGTTGTTTCCTCCTCATCACATATTAAATTGCGTTGAAAACTAAATTCGAGTGCTATTATACATTAACATGCTAAAAAAGGGAAGTGCTAAATTTGATTTTTTTAAATTTTTATTTCTTGCGTTGAAAGCCTAAATGTGAGATGATATAGAATAAATATTTTTGACTATGAAATTAAAATGGTTAAATAATAGTGAAAATTAGAAGAGGAGTGGTTTTTATGAGAACATTCGGGAAATCATCAAAGCTTGACAACGTGCTGTACGATGTGCGCGGACCGGTTGTGGATGAGGCTGCCAGAATGGAAGAAGATGGAATGGAGATTCTGAAGCTGAATATTGGTAATCCGTATCCATTTGGGTTTTCAGCACCTCAGGAAGTGATCTTGGATATGCTGAGTAATGTTCGTACTTCCCAGGGATATTCCGATTCCAAGGGCATTTTTTCTGCAAGAAAAGCGATCATGCAGTATGCACAGCTTCGCGGGATCCCGGGAGTTACCATTAATGATATTTATACGGGAAATGGTGTCAGTGAACTGATCAACCTCTGTATGCAGGCGCTGCTTGATAACGGGGATGAGATCCTGATCCCGGCTCCGGATTATCCGCTGTGGACAGCTACTGCAACACTGGCAGGCGGAAATGTAGTTCATTATATCTGTGACGAACAGTCTGACTGGTATCCGGATATTGAGGATATCAAGAGCAAGATCACACCAAGGACCAAGGCGATCGTTATCATCAATCCCAATAACCCTACAGGTGCAGTATATCCGAAGGAGATCCTGGAACAGATTGCAGACATTGCAAGAGAAAATGAGCTGATCATCTTTTCTGATGAGATCTATGACCGTCTTGTTATGGATGGATATAAACATACATCGATTGCATCCCTTGCACCCGATGTGTTCTGTGTAACATTTTCAGGATTGTCCAAGTCTCATATGATCGCAGGTTTCCGCATCGGATGGATGATTTTAAGTGGTGCAAAAAGTAAGGCGAAGGGTTATATAGAGGGAATCAATATGCTCTCTTCCATGCGTCTCTGTTCAAATGTTCCGGCACAGTCCATTGTACAGACTGCACTTGGCGGATATCAGAGTGTCAATGAATATACGCAGCCGGGCGGACGTGTTTATGAGCAGAGAGACTTTGTTTACAAGGCACTGAATGATATTCCGGGAATTTCCGTTGTAAAACCACATGCGGCATTTTATATATTCCCGAAGATCGATACTGAGAAATTCAATATTTTCAATGATGAACAGTTTGCTTTGGATTTTCTTCATGAGAAACAGGTGCTTGTTGTTCCGGGCAAGGGATTCAACTGGAACCAGCCGGATCACTTCCGTATTGTTTATCTGCCGGATATCCGCCAGCTTGACAAGGCAATGAAGAAGATGAAAGAGTTCTTTGCTACATATAAGCAGGGCTGATCGCAGATAGACAAGAAGAGATTTGCGATCCGCATTCGCTGCCTGCTCATAACCGATAAACTGTAAAGCAGGTATTCGGTTATATTTTCGGCATAGACCGGAACCGAAAAAAATGTTATAATATATCTGAAATATCCCGGCCAGCTACGCCGGGATATACAAATAAGACCAGAATTGCTTGAGAGGGGAATGAGGAGGGACCGTTATCGAACAGCAATAAAACAGAAATCGAAAGGGGAAATAACTGATGAGCAAATTCAACATGAAAGTGACACCTGAGATTGAGAAACTTACCCAGATCTGTCGTGAGAATGACAAACTGGATCTGTCTTTATATGGCAAATACGATGTCAAGCGAGGCTTGCGTGACCTGAATGGAAAGGGTGTCCTTGCAGGACTGACCCAGATCTCCAATGTCCAGGCAACGAAGATCGTGGACGGAAAAGAGGTTCCCTGCGCAGGTAAGCTTTCTTATCGCGGGTATGACATTAAGGATCTGACAAATGGTTTTATCAATGACCGGCGCTTCGGTTTTGAGGAAGTAACCTATCTGCTTCTTTTCGGAAAGCTTCCGGATCAGGAAGAACTGAATGGATTTTCCGGGATTCTTGCGAACCAGCGTATGCTTCCGCGGAATTTTGTAAGGGATGTCATTATGAAGGCACCATCCAGAGATATTATGAACGCTCTGTCAAGAAGCGTGCTGACACTTTATTCCTACGACAAAGACCCGGATAATATTGAACTGGAGAATGTGCTCCGTCAGTGTATCAACCTGATCAGCGTTTTCCCGCTGTTATCTGTTTATGCATATCAGGCCTATAACCACTATGAGAAAGGCAAGAGTCTTTATATCCATCAGCCTAAAAAGGAGCTTTCCACAGCTGAGAATATCCTGCGTCTGTTAAGACCGGATAAGAAGTATACGGCACTGGAGGCAGAGATCCTTGATATTGCTCTGATCCTTCATATGGAGCATGGCGGTGGTAATAACTCTACTTTTACTACACATGTGGTTTCCTCTTCCGGGACAGATACGTATTCTGCGATCGCGGCAGCACTAGGTTCTCTGAAAGGCCCGAAACACGGCGGTGCCAACATCAAAGTCGTAAAAATGTTTAACGATATGCGTGAACACGTACATGACTACAGTGATGAAGAGGAGATCAGTGCATACCTTAAGAAGCTTCTTCATAAAGAGGCCTTTGATAAACGTGGACTGATCTATGGTATGGGACATGCGATCTATTCTGTTTCAGATCCACGTGCAGAAGTCTTTAAAGGCTATGTGGAACAGCTTGCAAGAGAAAAGGGCAGAATGAAGGATTATCAGCTGTATGCTGCAGTAGAGCGTCTTGCACCAAAGGTTATCGCAGAGGAGCGTAAGATCTATAAGGGTGTCAGTGCCAATGTGGATTTTTACAGCGGATTTGTTTACAGCATGCTGGATCTGCCGCTGGAGCTTTACACACCGATGTTTGCTATTGCACGTATCGTAGGCTGGAGCGCACATCGTATGGAAGAGCTTATCAATGTGGATAAGATCATCCGTCCCGCATATAAGAATGTCCTTCCGGAAGCAGAGTATATTCCTCTTTGCGAGCGATAGGAAAGGACTGAGGTGGAATAGATGTTCAGATGTTTTTTTCCGGATGAATATCTGGATTCTGCGTATGGGATCGATTATGAGAAGCTGTACAAAGAAGGATACAGAGGGTTGCTCTTCGATATCGATAATACTATTGTTCCCCACGGGGCACCGGCAGATGACCGGGCAAAGAAACTGTTTGAAAAGCTAAGGACTCTCGGGTTTCGATACTGTTTTGTATCCAATAACCAGAAACCTCGTGTGGAGCCCTTTGCCAAAGCAGTAGAGGGGGATTTTATAGAAAATGCCCATAAACCGGCTGGGAAAAATTATAAAAAAGCCTGCCAGGTGATCGGAATCGATCTTGACAGGACGATCTTTATAGGAGATCAGCTGTTTACGGATATTTATGGAGCAAAGAGGGCGGGGATCCGGACGATCCTTGTGAAACCGATTCATCCAAAAGAGGAGATCCAGATCGTGCTGAAGCGTTATCTGGAAAAAATAGTATTACATTTTTACCAAAAAGAGGAGGGAAAGAATTCATGAACCATATTGTAATCATCGGCTTTATGGGTTCAGGAAAGACACGAGTTGGAAAGAGACTGGCGAAGGACCTGGGGCTTCCGTTTATTGACGTGGACAGACTGATCGTGAAAAAAATGAACATGTCAGTAAAGGAGGTATTTGAACGCTTTGGAGAAGCATTTTACCGTGCGCTGGAGACTATGGCAGTCAAGGAACTGTCCACAGACAGCGAACGGAAGGTAATCTCTGTAAGTGCGGGATTGCCTCTTCAGGAGCAGAACCAGAAATATCTCCAGAGTATGGGAACGATCATCTATCTGAAGGGATCTGCTGCAACGTTGATCAAACGTCTGGAAGGAAGTAACAATCCCACATTGGAAGGAACTGAGAATAAAGAAGAGAAGATCAAGAAACTTCTGAAACAGAGAGATCCAGTTTATGAGAAGTTTGCGGACATTAAAGTTGTCACAGGAGTGAAGCCTTTTGATGAGCTGATCGCAGAAATTGAAGAAAAATTGAAGGCTTAAACAAAAAAACAGTTGAAAAATGGCAAAAGGTATTATAGAATAATCCATAGCGAAAAAGAACCGCATATATTAAGGAGGAAATATTTATGATTTCAGCAGGTGATTTCAAAAATGGTATCACACTTGAAATTGATGGAAACGTATGTCAGATCGTTGAATTCCAGCATGTAAAACCAGGAAAAGGCGCAGCCTTTGTAAGAACAAAATACAAGAACATTATCACAGGCTCTGTAGTAGAGAAATCCTTCCGTCCTACAGAGAAATTCCCGGCAGCACGTATTGAGCGTGTAGATATGCAGTATCTGTATCAGGATGGTGGTTTATACTACTTCATGAATACAGAGACATATGATCAGGTTGGTCTTACAGAGGAGCAGGTTGGCGATTCTCTGAAATTTGTTAAGGATAATGAGATGGTTAAGGTTTGCTCTCATAACGGAGAGGTATTCGCAATCGAGCCACCTCTTTTTGTAGAGCTTGAGGTTATTGAGACAGAGCCAGGATTCGCAGGAAATACAGCACAGGGTGCTACCAAACCGGCAACTGTTGAGACAGGTGCACAGGTTCAGGTTCCTCTGTTCGTAAACCAGGGCGACAAACTGAAGATCGATACAAGAACAGGTGAGTATCTCTCACGTGTATAATGCAGCAAAAAACCCGCGTAAGCGGGTTTTTTTGTGCCATAAAATTAAAAGATCATTTTGACAGTATTTAAAATACCAAAGTTTGAATGCATATTCCAGACTGTACAGGTAAGAAAAACTGTACAGTCTGGACTTTTTTTGAAATATCCTTGACACGAAAAATCATTCTGGTATAATTAAACCCAGTCAAAAAACTGACTAAGAAGTTCGTCTGTCCACCAGAGATGACCGGAAATGATCCTGTCACAGAAGTCTTTTAAGGGCTTGTACTGGTTTCGACGGGGGCTTTGAAGTTAGGGAAGCCATCCGCAGACTCCTGGACTGCGTACCAACCGGGAACTAAATATAAACGCAGACGAAAAGTTAGCGTTAGCAGCCTAAGCTGCTCGTCAGCCCCGTTGCACTCACACATCGGGAATCTGGCGTCGACCATGTGAGAAACCTTGCCGGGTAAGCTTTGCCCCGGTAGATGTATCATGAAGCTACTGAAGCAGTAAGCCTGTCGGTGGGCGTACTGCTGAGGGAATGTTAAATCAGCGACTGTGATGGGAGATGCCTTAAGGGATAGGCTTTCGGACAGGGGTTCGATTCCCCTCAGGTCCATTTATGGAACGTCCCGGAAAGACAGCATTTATGCGGCTTTCCGGGAATTTTTTTTACTTTCTTTATTACTCGTGGATATCAGGAAATTCTTCGCAGATATAGAAAGCGATGGTGATAGAATGAAAAAAACTCTGCTTAACAGAAAAAAGCAGAATAAGAAATCTGATTATTATGATTATAATCTGGTAGCTGTTATTGTACTGCTGGTGTGCTTTGGACTGGTCATGCTTTACAGCACCAGTTCATATATGGTAGAAGTGAATTATGGCAACGATATGTTTTATTTTAAGAAACAGGCACTGATCAGTGCAGCATGTCTGATCGGAGCGTTATTTATTTCAAAAATACTGGATTATCATATCCTTCTTCCTTTTACAACTGCGTTGTATGTGGCTTCGCTGATCCTTATGGGACTTGTGCGGACTCCGCTGGGACATTCCTCTCATGGTGCTACCAGATGGCTGTATATCGGACCGATCAACTTTCAGCCTGCCGAGCTGGCAAAGATCGCGGTTATTATCATGATGGCTTACATGATCGGAAAAATGGGACGAAAGGTGAAAACTTTAAAGAGCTGTATGATCCTGGGACTTCCGGGGGCAGGACTTGCGCTTGCGGCTTATATACTTACAGATAACCTGAGTACAGCCATGATCATTTTGGGAATAACAGTTGGAATGGTGTTTGTGGCACATCCGGATATGCGTCCGTTTATTGCTGTGGCAGCGGCAGGAGTGATCCTTATTGTGATCGGAGTACTTTTTCTGGTTGCGACGACCAAGAATAGTGACAGCTTCCGTGTTATGCGAGTACTTGTATGGCTTCAGCCTGAGAAATATTCCGATGAAGGCGGTTATCAGACGCTGCAGGCATTGTATGCCATTGGCTCCGGAGGGCTTTTTGGCCGCGGGCTTGGAAATAGTATCCAGAAGCTTGGAAGTGTTCCGGAAGCACAAAATGATATGATCTTTTCCATTATCTGTGAGGAGCTTGGAATTTTCGGAGGGATTTTTGTACTGATCCTGTTCGGATATCTTTTGTACAGGTTGTTTTTTATTGCGCAGAATGCACCGGATCTGTTTGGCTCACTGATCGTTACCGGGATTTTTATACATATTGCGCTGCAGGTGATCCTTAACATTGCCGTTGTACTGAATCTGATGCCCAATACAGGTGTCACCTTGCCCTTTATCAGTTACGGAGGAACGTCCATTGTGTTCCTGATGCTGGAGATGGCAATAGCTCTCAGCGTGGCCCGTCAGATAAAATTTCAAGAGTAAAATAGTTTTAAAATCAAAATATTTTTGCTCTGGAGCCATTTTTTGGGAAAATCCTCTTGACAACTGTTTTTGCAGACTATATACTTTGCTCAAAAAGAGGAAACAGATTCGATCTGTAACGATTAAAGGAGAGAATAAGACATGTTAGAAAAAATGAAAGAAATGCTTGCAGAGCAGTTAAATTGTGAGGCATCTACAATCACACCGGAGACATCTTTCAAGGATGATCTTGGTGCAGATTCTCTTGACCTGTTTGAACTGGTCATGGCTCTTGAGGATGAGTACAATGTTGAGATCCCGGCAGAGGAGCTTACAGATCTGAACACAGTTGGAGATGTGATCGATTATCTTAAGAACAAAGGCGTAGAAGCATAAGCAGAAATCTAGGATCCTCTGGGACGACAGTGTCTCAGAGGATTTTTTTTGTATATGCGAAGATACATGAGAGGGATGGCAGGGTATTCCGCCGGAAAACCTATGGACATTTTGAAGGATTTGGGTATATAATAGCACCTATAAAGAGAAACAACAAAAACGAGGAGAAAAGAAATGACAAAGATCAGAACAAGATTTGCACCGAGCCCTACAGGAAGAATGCATGTGGGTAATTTAAGAACAGCTCTTTATGCTTATTTGATCACAAAACATGAAGGCGGAGATTTTATCCTCCGTATTGAAGATACAGACCAGGAACGTTATGTGGAGGGAGCTGTAGATATCATCTACCGTACTCTTGAGAAAACAGGACTTCTCCATGATGAGGGACCGGACAAGGATGGCGGATTTGGCCCGTATGTACAGAGCGAGCGTCAGGCAACAGGCATGTATCTGAAATATGCCAAACAGCTTATTGAGCAGGGAGATGCATATTACTGCTTCTGCGGCAAGGAAGAACTGGAAAGCATGAAACGTACTGTTGCAGGTAAGGAGATCTCTATTTATGACAAGAGATGTCTCCATCTTTCCAAGGAAGAGGTTCAGCGCCGTTTGGATGCAGGTGAACCGCATGTTATCCGCTTTAATATGCCAACAGAGGGAACCACTACATTCCATGATGTTATTTACGGAGATATCACCGTTAACAATGAGGAGATGGAGGATTTGATCCTGATCAAATCTGACGGTTATCCGACCTACAACTTCGCAAATGTAATTGATGATCACCTTATGGGAATCACACATGTTGTAAGAGGTAACGAATACCTTTCCTCTTCACCGAAGTATAATCGTATTTATGAGGCATTCGGATGGGAAATCCCGACCTATGTTCACTGTCCGCTGATCACAGACGAGACACATCAGAAGCTTTCCAAGAGATGTGGACATTCTTCCTATGAAGATCTGATCAATCAGGGATTTGTGACAGAGGCAGTGATCAACTATGTTGCACTCCTTGGATGGAGCCCGGCAGACAACCGTGAGATCTTTTCTCTTCCGGAGCTTGTGGAGGCATTTGATTATCATCATATCAACAAATCGCCGGCAGTTTTTGACATTGCCAAGCTGAAATGGATGAATGGTGAGTATATCAAGAAGATGGATCCGGAGGCATTCTATGAGAGAGCACTTCCGTATCTGAAAGAAGTTCTGAAAAAAGACTTTGATCTTAAGAAGATTGCAGGAATGGTTCAGACCAGAATTGAAGTATTCCCGGATATTCCGGAGCTTGTAGATTTCTTTGAGGCAGTTCCGGAGTATGACAGTGCGATGTACCGCCACAAAAAGATGAAAACAACAGAGGAGACTTCTCTTGCAGTTCTCAAGGAAGTGCTTCCGGTACTGGAAGCACAGGAGGATTATACCAATGATCCGCTGTATGCATCTTTAAGCGCTTTTGTAAAGGAGCACGGATATAAGAATGGTTATGTTATGTGGCCGCTTCGTACAGCAGTATCCGGCAAGCAGATGACACCGGCCGGTGCAACAGAGATCATGGAGATCATTGGCAAGGAAGAGACACTGAAACGTGTACATGCAGCAATCGAAAAGCTTGAAAATAAATAAGAGTGTGATCGATAATCCAGTTATGAAACGAAATCCATCTCAGAAAAGGGCAATCGCCCACCTGTCAGGACCTATGATGGTTCTGGCAGGCCCCGGTTCGGGGAAAACTTCCGTCATAGTAGAAAGAACAGCACATATGATCCAGGAAGGGAAGATACCGGCTTCCTCTGTTCTTGTTGTGACTTTTTCCAGGGCAGCAGCAGTGGAAATGAAAGAACGGTTTCTGAAATTTACCAGTGTTCAGCGAACCGGCGTTACTTTCGGGACTTTTCACGGAGTGTTTTACGGGATCCTCAAACAGGCTTATGGTCTGAATGGAGGAAATATCCTGTCAGAAGAAGAAAAATATGCGATCTTAAGAGAACTGGTGGTAAACTGTGCTGCAGAACAGTCCCAGGAAGGGGATTTTGTGGAAGATATTGCCAAGGAGATCAGTGTTGTAAAGGGTGGAAGGATCGCTCTGGAGCATTATTATTCTTCCTGCTGCCCGGATGAAGTGTTCCGACAGATCTTTCAGGGATATCGAAAAGTCCTGAATGAAAGAAGAAAACTTGACTTTGATGATATGCTGTTGAGCTGTTATGAACTTCTGAAAAAACGAAAAGATATCCTGTCTGCATGGCAGAAAAAGTTTCACTATATTCTGGTGGATGAGTTTCAGGATATCAATCATCTTCAGTATGATATCGTGAAGATGCTGGCAGCACCGGAGAACAATCTGTTTGTGGTGGGAGATGATGATCAGTCTATCTATCATTTTCGTGGCGCTCGCCCGGAGATCATGCTGAATTTCCCGGAAGATTTTAAAAATGCGGAGACGGTGATCCTGAATATCAATTACCGGTGCAGTGGAAATATCTTGGATACAGCCATGAAGGTGATCAATCATAACGAAAACCGTTATGTGAAAAAACTTTCCACACCAAATGAACCGGGAGAGCCGGTGCAGATAAAAGAATTTCGAAATCCCAGAGACGAATATATGGCAGTTGCAGGCCTGCTGCGGAATCGGATGGAAGAAGGGGATAATATTGAAGATACAGCGCTGCTTTTCAGGACTAATCAGGAAACCGAAGGACTGGTCGCTGCGTTGATGGAGTATGGGGTTCCTTTCACTATGAAGGAAAAACTGCCCAACCTGTTCCGACACTGGATCTGCCGGAATATGATCGCTTATTTGAAAATGGCAGAAGGAGACCGGAGCCG
>OJMP01001248.1_pt1 | contig 18139 bp, 26 predicted proteins | sample 1597311 | NCBI WGS metagenome assembly OJMP01 (sample SAMEA2452134, study PRJEB22498) | human gut metagenome | biome: human feces; feature: human gut; material: feces | place: Australia | collected 2012 | reverse complement strand
TTCATACCTCTGTCGCAGGTCAATCATTTCTATCGTTGAATGTTTTTTATTTTTGTTAAATGTTATAATACACGTTGGTATTGACGTAACTTCAAACATTTTATCTGGACATACAATTATACTTTCTATGAAATTCATTTCGACTAAATACTGTCTTATTTGCTTTTCCTTTTGATTGTCAGTGCTTAACACGCCATTCGGCAATATAAAACTTGCCTTGCCATTAATTTCATCTAACGCAGTCAATATAAACGCATAATTCGCATTACTTTCCGGCGGTACTTCGCACTGTGAAAATCTATTCTGTAATTGTGCAAATACCGGCTGTTCCCATTTCATATTGTACGGCGGATTTGATATACAACAATCAGCTTTAAATTCACTCTTATCTACTTCTTTAACCGTTGCAAATCTATCACCCTTTTGCGTCCTGTATGTTTTGAAATTTTCATCTGACAATACATCACAATGGATAACTTCGGCGTCAATATTTCTAATTGCCAAATTAAACAACAAAAACGGAATAACACGACTATCATATTCTTTGCATATAAATTTTAAATCGTTATTCTCGTTCCATTTTTGGATTGTCAATGCTCCACTTCCCGCACACAAATCTAAACAAATTTTTTCATCTTTGGTTTTTGATAACTCTGCAACCGCTACCGCAAGGCTTTTCGGTGTGTAGTCTTGCATTTTTTCCTTGCGGTCGGCAAAATAATATTGAAATATCATTTGCATATAATCTATTGTTAAATCGGGACATATTAAAATCCAATCTTCGCATAGCTTTCGACACTTTTCCGCATTTAACAATGTTGATTTTAATTCATCAACAACATCTTCAATTTTTTCTATGCTGAAAACGTTCTTGAATTTTTCAACTAATTGCAATAGCTCCATAATTATGTCCCTTTCTTTATCCAAAATAAAAAACAGAATGTATATGCATTAACATATACATTCCGTATAATCAGCATAAACATGGTACGCTGAATACTTCAAGCGTGTCTATGCCTATCTTAATATCTCTATTCCCCTCTTTTGCTTTGAGATATTTTTTCCCACTGCCTCACGGCAGTTCACCCTTCGATTCATATACTACCACAGGATCAATGTTACATTCTATTACATAATGACGTTTTTATGGATTTTTATAAAATTCCGCATACAAAAAAATCCGGCTTAATCTTTTTCTAAAACTCTTTTGATTGCAGACAGTGCCTTGGGGTGAAGAATATGTACAACGTGTTTGTATGAATAGTTTAGCTGTTCTGCAATCTTTTCCCACGTTAAATTTTGAATATACCTTTTAATTAACAGTCTTCGGAGTGTAGCACTTTCGACCTGATTCACGGTTTGAAGAATTTCATTTTTTATTTTGTACAATTCGCCAATTCTGTTTTTGATGTTTTGTTCATAAACCGCTACATTTATTTCGTCCAAAAATGCAACCGGATTAACCGCCTGCAAATCAGCAATTTCTTCTTCAATCTCAATTCCTCTCTGTAACCATTCTTTTGTCGTCATGCTTTCACTCCCCCGTTTTGCTTATTGCTTATTCTTCGTCAAGGCGTTGTTGGTATTCAACGAAATACCATATCAATTCATCTCTGAATACTTCGATAGCTTCCTCTGCTTTTTCTTTGGTGGCGAAATGTATTGTATTAGGTAATCGCATAATATAATAATAGTCTGCGTACAATTTTTCAGCACCATAACTATACGCAACAAACCACTTCTTTTTACTTTCATCGTTCCAATCTTTTTCTGAAATAGACTTGTCGTTTAACGCCTGCCACTGTCTTAGCTGACGAAGCAATCTGTCTGCTCTTGCATTGTTCTCGGCAATGGTTTTATTGCTGTAATAATTTCCTACATCATAACAATCTCGGTCTAATTGACCGTTATGTTTCATATTCGTTATTTCATCATCTACGTCAACAAGATAATATGTTTCTTCAACTTCAACCCTCTCATATCCTGTTCGGCTTCGTTCCTCAACCAAACCTAATATTTTAGCCTGTTCTTCCGTCATTTCAACCTGAACGGTTTTACCGTTCGCTTTTAATTCTACTTTCATTACTTTTCCTCCGTTTATTTTTCTTGAAATTCCTTTAATCCGTCCTCTAAATATTTAATCCCATCTTTCCAATGCTCAATTAGCATTTCTTCGATTTGTTGCTTTGCGTCATCTATACTCTCCGTAATCCACTCTCTCACTGCTCTTTCTTTTCGTTCATGTGGACAACTATTTGCACAACCCCCTTTGAAATGTTCACAATCTTCATCACAATCTGGCACATATTCCAAAAAATCAAATTTACGCCATACCAATAATTTAACTAACTCGTCATCCGTCATTTGCCTTATATAGTCAGCTCTTGTCATGCCTTTCCTCCTTACTCCGTTGCGATAAAAAGTATACTCTCTTTTGGAATTATCGCCAGTGTTACATCATTTTCGTTTGTATGTTCTTGAAAAACCGCAAAAACATCCATGAATTTCACATGATTACATCGACAATCAAAATCCATGCACCTATCATTTACATTCAAAACGGCATAAAAATTTTCATTTTTATTTTTCGTCTTTAGTCCTTCGTATTCTTTGATGTTTTGTCTTTTTTGAGCGTTCCCAATTTTGTCGTATTGTTTAAGCAAAAGTGCCGAAACTTCATTTGTTACACCCGAATACCCCTCATTGTCTATTATTCCTAAATCATAGGCTAAATGTAATGCTCCATAAATCTCGCCTTCATGAAAATTAAGATTATTTGTATCCATTGCGTTTTTCAACTGTTTTTCAAAAAAAATGATACGTTTTTTTAATATGCTTTTTCTCTTAATCCACTTTATCAAATTCATTGTTATTCCTCACTTTCACCATCTTCTAATACATCGGTCCAGTCCGTTTCAATCTGAATATCCATACCGTAATCCAGTTCGGATTTCAGTGTTTCAACACTGACTTCACCTGCAATTACCGCATTGTGAATTCTCATAACTTCTGCTATGAATTTTTGTCCACGTTTCTTTCCGAAGCCGTACTGCATACGCAGTACATACAACGGAATTACGTTTAGGTGATTAATGGCTATTGCACTCGCCATTTTTATAAGTGCATCTCGCTCCTTTTTCAATTCACGTTCAAGCACTTTCTTATTACTTGGTCCTTTGCCTTTTTTCTTCGATTTAGCCATTTTTATCATTCCTATCTGATACTTTTTTCTTAAAAATCGGACTGTATTTAGTATCATTAAACGGCATATTATACAATCCACACCCCATGTGTTTTCCGTGCCAATTCGTATCATCATTTTTCGATACACCATAAGCCTTACATTTGCATGTACATTTGCCGTCTATATTTTTTACCGCAATTAAATTGCAACAGTTACGGCATATAGATCCGAAGTTTTCGCCATATGTTATGTACATTTTTTGAATTTTTGATTTTTTCTTTTTTGCCATTGCTTACTTACCTTTCTAATCTTCCAAAACTGATAATAACTTTTTTTGTTCCTGATTACATTCTGCTCTACTGATATGACCGGATTTGCAGAGTAAATATGCTTTCGTCAGATGAAGAATTACTTCGTGTTCTACTACACTAAAAATCTTTTCAGTAAAATAATCCTTATGGAACTTCTGCATAGCTACCTTGCCACCCTTTTTCAATGCGATTCTTGAGTATTCATTTGCATATTCAAGAATTAGTTGATTTCGATTTTTTTCTTTCATTCAAATCCCTCTTTAGCGCATCTACATATTCATCATTTGTCATTGTATCAAAGCAACCTTTGAACCTTGTAATTCCTTTGGACGCAGTAGTCATAGATTCGTTCATCTGATTAAATGCTTGTACAACACCTTTTATCTCATTAGTTGTAGACTTCATTCTTCTGTTAATAAACTCTGTTCGTCTTTTCATTTGCTTTTTTCGTCTGTACTGTTCCTTAACCATTGCTGCAACAGCACCTATACAAAATCCAAACGCAAATACAAACATCATTATTTCAATCTTCATTTCGTATTCTCCTCTATATTTTTTATAAGCTCCCTTACATCATCAACACTATATGCAACGCACACCTTTGCTCCTGCGGAACGAAGAACATTCAGTGTATGTTCTTGAATTTTTCGTGGTTGCTCCCCAGGACGCTTTACTTCAATGGCTACAAAATAACCTTTAAAGCAACCGATTATATCCGGTATTCCTCGTGGCATATATACACTACCGCCGTGAAAATTTAACCACCACCCACCTATTCCGGTGATACCTTTTTTCAAATTCCCACTCAGGTAATCCATTATATCTGACTGTATATTCCGTTCTTTTCTTGCCATGCGTTTCTTCCTACACTTTCAAAATCATCTGAAAATTCAATGAAGTCGTTAAATAGATGTTGAAGTGACATAAGCCTGATATATTTCAAACTAAACTCATCTTCATTACCATCGGTATCCAACGTTGTTACTTTGTCGGCTCTGGACTTTAAATATTTCACATACATAGTTGAAAATTCTTTGAGCCTGTCCCAAGACAAAAAATATTCTATCATTTTATAAAAATCATATTTATTGCTTTGACAACTTGTCGCTATGTGGTTCAATTTACTTATTGACACTGCAGAAAGACCGGTAATATATCCGACATTTGCAGTTTCCGATGTTTTATATTCTGATATTCCGAGCAAATAATCAGCCGAAACATTAAAATATTTTGCTAATGAAATAATTGCACCTGTTTTTAAATCTCTTTCTTGGTTTTCCCATTGTGCTACCGTCTGTCGCTTTACATTTAATGCTTGTGCCAATTCAGCCTGAGTTAATTTTTTTGATATTCTCAACGCTTTTATTCTTTCACCTATTGCTGATATACTTTTACTATTCAAATTAATCACTCCTACACTTTCAAATGCAAACCATTCGCATTTATAATATTTGTTTACAACAAAGTCAGTTGCTGATTTTTATGTGATTTTTCCTGCAGGTTCATCCATTGCAAATATAATTGTTTTTTATAATATTCGCAGTCGGAAACATCACCGCTCCGAGCAGACTTTAAAATAATATTTTCTGCTTTTTCTATTTCAGAATTAGCCGTTTTATTATTTTTTAAGTACCACTGAATATCATCATCACAAAATTTTTCACGCAATGAATTGATATACTTTTTCAGTCTATCCTCATCAATATGTAGTCGATGTCGTTCTTCATCAATTCGTTGCAACAGTTCATTGTACTCATCTTCCAATGCTCCGAGTTTTGCCTTTGGTAGTTGTAATGCTCTACGTTTTTTGTCAAGCAATCGTTTTAATCTTTCATTATTCATAATCACTTGCCCCCTTTTTAAAACGGTAAATCATCATCTGTATCTATTGGAACAAATTCATCATCTAAGTTTTGATTTATATTCATTGCCTTTTCAAAGTCAAATTCAATAAATCTGCTACGTTTTGTATCCATATATTCCAAAACTGTATAACCGCCATTCTTTTCATCTTTGGATATAATGCCTTTTTCATACAGAAATCTAAGTGTTTTAGTTTTTGTATAACCTACACGTTTCAATGCCTCGCTTAAAACACTTGGAATGATATAGTATTTGCCCATCTTCTCAAAACCGTATTTTGCACCTTTGGCGTATTCCGTGAACTGCTCCTTATTCGACAGTATCCAGTCAATTATATATTGTAGTGCATTTTCATTCACGTCACGTTCTTTGTCGGTAGGTTGTGCCATTAATATTTCAATCCCCATTTTTTTCGCTTTGGTAATTGCCGCACATTGTTCTTCGCCATATATCCACATTGAAACCAGTACATCTGCAGTTGCTACCGTGCTAACTGCATCAATGTGCGATATACTTCGTGTATCTGCCACTTTACTTCGAAAATATTCTTGTAGATTGCTATGTATATCCGGTACTGTTTTTTTCTCTAAATTGTTAATAAGATTTTGTACAAATACCGGACCGGCATGTCCGTGACACTGTGCCGTGAATGGATACATATTGCTTGCTTCGATTTTGTTATCGAATGGACCACCATAAATCTCAAGCACTCTTGTTGAAACACCGGTCTGTGAAGAACTTCCGGCAAGCTCAACCTCACCTGTGGCTATAACAATAGTTCTCCATTGCTTGATTTTTTGTAATCCACCGCCTTTAGTACCTCTTACCTTTGACGCACCTTCAGATAACATATAAACTGTTTGTTCTACGCTATCCTGCTTATCACCGGCAAGCTGACGCTCATTCAAACCTAACGGTAAATCTTTGTAAAATGCGGCGGTATATTCTAATCCTACTCTTGTAGCATTAAATGAAACTTTCAAATTGTCAGGATCACCCCATACAGATAATGCGGCATGCAATGCGGCAGTTTTGCCACCTTCACTTCCGCCCCAGTTATAAATGAAGAATATACGTTGATTAAGCAACTTCAACAGCACCGGAGCAAATGCAGCAGATAGAATAAATCTGAATTTGTTACGTTCTCTGTGCGGTTGCATTACTCTTTTCCATTCTTCAAAATCACCCTGTTTATCATAGGCAGCCAGTCTGCTTTCCATATTTCGTTCAACATCAAGCACTATCTCGCCATTATTACACGGTAAGAAATGTTCATCATCTGCCCACCCAAGTTGTGATACACTATGAACTTCTTTGATTAAATCTATGTTATCCGATTCCAAAGCCTCAAGGAATGCTACAACTTGTTTTGCATTTTCGGAAGTTACCATTGCACCTATCTCAGCCAATGTAACTATACTACGTGACTGATATATCGTAGTTGCCGGATATATACCTTTTCGCCAACGTCCGTATTTTTTGAATGCAATCTGTATTTTTTCTTCATCGGTATCCATATTGTGAATTCTGTTCGTTATAATTATTGGTGTACGACTTACTCGCTGATAGCTTTCGGTCTGCTTATTAAATTTGAATATGCCATCTTCGGATAAATGCCACCCTTCAGGAACTCTTAATTTAACCGGCATTCCTTTAACACTTTCAGGAATTTCTTCGGACAGTGCCTGTATATCAATCAGTTTAGCTTTCGCAACAGATTTTTTTATCATATCAACTGCATCTGTTCCGTATTTTATATATAGTTCTGATGGGTCTTTCACACCGTAATCATTCAGATTAAATGTATACACCTTGCCTTGATATTTACCAGCATATAATTTCTTTGTCATTTGTTGCAGAAATGTCTGCCCACCTTGATCCGGCTCTATATGCAGATATACTTTTGGTATATTAATAATATCTGCAACCCATTCAGCTTTAAAATTTGATGCTCCCGGAACACCGCAAGTTGTGAAGTCCATCATCCACATACTTTGTGTATCCGATTCGCCTTCGACAAATATTAAATACTTTTCTTTTTCATGCAATCGCCACAATCCATATAGACATAACTTTGAACCTTGTCCCCATTTGAAATATGGCTTTTTACTCGGATTATATCGCTTACGAACCGCTACATTATTACCGCTTTTATCTTTATAAGGTATTTTAATATGCTTGCCGGCTTTGTCTTTTCCCTCGCTGATTCCAATTTCAGATTTTAACCATTCTGAATTAAGACATTTTTCACTGGCATACATATCTATGTTATATTCCAACTCTGCAGGTTGAATATTTCCGCCGGCTAATTCAAGTAATTCACTATATGCTTCGCTTTGTGTAATTCCTTTTATTTTTGATAAAAATACTGTCGCATTGCCACTTTCGCCACACCCTTCACATTTAAACAATCCGTTTTTGGTGTTAAACCAAAATGATGGATGTTTTTCTTCATGAAACGGACAGCATGCGTGCATTTTATTTGAACCGCAAGGTTTAGGATTATTCAGATACCCTGAATAGAACCCTACCCAATTTATTCTGTTATCTAAATTTTCCATGTGTACCACCTTGTCTGATTATTGTTTGAGCGGTAGCATATGCCACCGCTCTTATTGTTATTACGCATCACTGCCGACATCTTCAAATTTCGGTACTTCGCCGTTTTCGATATCTACATCTTCAAATTCATCATCATTATCCTGATTGTTTTTTGATGTTTGATTGCTTGACATATCATAGTCATCATCTATTGCCATACTTGAAACATTTGTTTTCATGCTATTATAGTACGCTGTAAGTTCTGGTTTCATTTCGTCAGGAACTCTGCCAACTTTGGCAAACTGTGCAGTCGAATATGTAATTCCATCTTTGCTCTGTGCTTTCTTTAATGAAATTTTTGTAATTACAAAACGTGTGCTTAGTCCTTTTGTTACGATTTGTCTTCCGACATAATCTTCATAGGCACTCAGTGATGTAGGTGGTAGAGTAAGAACAATAGGTAATGTGCAACCTGTTCGAATTATGTACAGTCTTCTCATATTTTTGCACGCTTTGCCCACACCGTTTGGACTTGACTTAAATTCATTAAAAGGGCAATCCATGCATTTATGTATTTCACCTGTTTCAAATTCTACACCGACTTTACCATCATTTGATGAGCAATCCGGCGAAGTATTATCACCTGAATATGCGTCCTTCCAGTATGCATTGATTTTTTGTGCATACACAATAATGCCTTCGATTTCTTTTTCAATATCAGGATTGTCAGGATCATCGCTCGGAACTTCAAATGCCGTAGTTCCACCTGATGGAATTTTCACTCTATCATATGGAATTTTTGCATCTTCGCCCAATTCTTCAATTAATGCCTCCATAATGTCTGTATTAGTCGACAATTCAAAATTATCTATTACTGCAAGTTCATTTTTTGCCATTTTTTATTCCTCCGTATTTTCTGCATCTTCATATTCTATTTTTTCTTCGTCTGATTCCTCTGTACCGTATGCCTCATTCGGCAATGTTTCCATAAGGAATACTTCGTCCATGATACGCTTTGCTAATGCAGCCAATGTGATAGCCTCTTTTGCTACTTCCTGCGAATACACCAACATATCTCTCATAAACACTTCCGATGATGAAGTATCATCATTTGCCAACATTGCAAGATATGTTTTCATAGTTCCGTTTACACGCTTAACGTCTTGCTCCATTCTTGCGAAAACCTCCGCCGCATATCCATAGCCCTCATGTTTATTATTGATTTTTTCAAAATAATTTTCATAATTGTACTGCGATGTTCTTTCGCATTCTTTTTTTACGGTTTCTTCAATTTCTGTTCCCAAAATATCCGGGAACAATGATACTTGATTATCCATTTGATATGTTCCTTTCCTTAAAATTTAGTACCTGCCTTAGACTTTCCGGTTGCTTTTCGTACCATTACACTTGATTTACTGAATACTGTTACAATGTCAGCGAATTCTTCCGGTAACTCCTCACCGTTTTCCTCATAGATATTTTTCATTATGCTGTTTAACTTTGGGGCCGGAATTGTTTCAGTTATGATTTCATCTCTGTCTATCCCGTGCATTTTTAATGCATCTATAAGTTGCTCTCTGAATTCAACTTTTGATGAAAACATATCCTTATACTGCAAAATAAATTTATAACCGTTCAGACTGAAATTATCATTACCTTCTTCAAGCATAATACTCGCCAACTCTGATTCCACTTGTTCAATAGCAGCATTATTATCTTTGGTCTGCTGTGCTAAATCTGTTTTTTTGTTGCGAAGATCCATCAGTTTTGTAGCCAAATCATTCATTACTGACATACTTTTTAATCCTCCTCAATATCCTTAAGTACAATTCTTATCTCATGGTTTATTTTCGATTCTAAAATATCAACTATTTTAAGATTGACATAAGAACCATCTTCTGTTTCAAGTCGCCCTGTTACCGTAGCACTATCATCATAGGTATAAAGACTTTCTCTTATTTTTTCTACTTTCATTTTTTAATTTCTCCTTACTTGACATCATCTTTAGGTCGTGTTACAATCAACTTGAATATCTTGTAGTCGCAATACTTGATATTCTCTCATTTGTGTTGCAGCAGATGAAGAATTTACTTCAACCTACGAACGTAAATTCTTCGTCTGCTGCTCTTTTTATTATCCGATGAAATAAATTTGAATGAATAGTACGACATCACTCCGAATAATATGCCTATCGGAATAGCCAATATCGTATGTCCCATTTCAAACATTCTAATATTTACTGCTATGGCAGTAAAAGCTGATACTGCTTTCTCCATCGTCTTTCACCTCCTTTCCGTGTTATTCAAAATACATCTTCCAATTATCAACTATTGATTTTGCAAGATCCTCTTTTTTGTGCAATGCCTTTAAGATTTGCGTGTCAACCGTTTTCGGGCATACAAGGTGTATATATGTACAGTTATTTTTCTGACCGATTCTATGTATTCGTGCCAGAGATTGTTCATAGGCTGCATAGTTATAATTCAAACTATAATAAACCGCCGTATCTGCTGCAGTAAGAGTTATTCCTAACCCTGCCGTATCAATCTGTGCTACAAATACTCTAACATCATCTTCCTGTTGAAATTGTCTTACTTGCTCGCCACGGTCCTCAAGCTTGACTGCGCCCCATATTTTTGAGTATCGCATAGGCTTTGAACCGCCTTTGCCGTCAGGAATTTTCTTTTTGTCAAGCATTTCACATATTGCATGTATTTCAGGAATAAATCTTGCAAAAATAACAATTTTCTTCCCACCGTCTACTACATAGTCATCTACTATATCTTCCAATGCCTTTAGCTTGCCCGTTCCAATCTGTTTAGGTTTTGCATCATCATCAAGTTGTATAAATCCACCTGTAATCTGCTGCAATCTCAACAGTTTTGTTGTTATCATAGCCGCCGATATTGTTCCACCATCAATCTCCGCAAAACATTCTTTTTTGATTTCGTTATAGATTTTTCGTTCTTTAGCCGTCAATTCAATCTCTCTGTTTTCAAATGTCTGTTCAGGTAAGTCAAGTGCTTCGTCTTTGGTAACTCTGTAAGCTATGCTATGTGCTTTTTCAGTTAATAAATCAACATCTCTTACACCAACTACTTGCTTACCGTTAAAACCACCTAAGACACCATATCTCGCTCGGAAACTATAAAAATTATCTCCAAAAACCGTTTTATCAAGAAATCTATATTGACTCCAAACGTCCATTGCGCTGTTTTGTATCGGAGTTCCGGACAATATCAATTTATATCGTGCAATATCACCCAAAGCATGCATTGCCTTGCTTTGTTGTGCAGAATTTGATTTAATTCGTTGTGATTCATCACATATAATCATATCCGGATTCCATTTTTTAATGGTGTCAAAAATCTGTTCTCGCCATACTGATTCATAATTGATGACCGCTACATATAACATAGGTTTCGACATATGTTGTTCTGAGAGCTGCAGACGTTTAAGTATTTCAATCTTTTTGCTTGCTGTCCCCTGCATTGTACCTACCATATACGGAAAATCCGCAAAATTATCAAATTCTTTACTCCACACCGGTACTACTGACGCAGGAGCAACAACCAACAGTTTCTTAACCTTGCCTTTTAGGAATGCCGCTCCGGTTATTGCTATCGCAGTAAGCGTTTTTCCGCATCCCATTTCATATAGCAGTCCAAAGCCGTGATTAGTCATCAGTAACCTCACTTTCAATAATATGAGTAGCGATAAGGTCTGCAGCATGAATTAATGCAATCTCAGGACACTTTTTCATAGCACTTTGTAATGGTAGTTTACTTTCATCAAAGCCACCCATATGCCAACGTATCATATAAACTTCCTGCTCAGTCATTTGCAATCCTAAACGTTGTAATATAAATATTGATTTTTCACCGTGTCCCAGTGGCTCATCTTCGTTAAACTCATATGTTTTGTACTGTTCCCACTTGTTATTTTTATCTTTTCTCCAACGGTCAACGACTTTATATGTATTTGCCTTGCATATATCGTGAAGAAGTGCTACAATAGCCACTGTATCTTTTAACAAGTGCTTGTCCGTTAGTTCCGTTTCATTTAATACCTTTAATGCATTGTATGTATTTATAGAATGTTCCAACAAACCGCCTTCATAGCTACCGTGAAATCTTGTACTTGCCGGAGCAGTAAAGAAATCAGTAGCATGTTCAAGCCAATTCAAAACCGCCTCAATTCCGGTACGCTTTGTAGCCATCAGAAGTTTCTTAAAATTTTCTGTATTATCTTTATTCATATTATTTTTTACCCCTTATTCGATTATTGATTTTGTTTAATTCAAGATCTGCATCAATGAATTTAACTTTCATATTTTGTTCAAGTGCAAGCGATATTTCATTCATCATGCCCGATGAAACATAAGTACCGAACACCCACATTTCATCACAAAACAATAACAGGTCTTTTGAAAACTCAAGTCCTAATTGACGTTCTTCAAGTTTATTGTCATCTAAAAATTTTGTGAAATATATATGCGGAGCAATCGGCAAATACTGTTTATCGTAATCTACTACCGCTCTACAATGTTCTGTCGCTCTTTTTATATTTGTACTAATATCACCGGTAAAACGATTTGATTTTAGCGGTGAGCAAACATATATTAATTTTTTTGCCATTGTCATTCCTCCAATAATTCCATTGCTATTAATGCCATATTTGCACCTCTAAGTTGATGTTTGAAAAGGTTTACCTTTACCGGATACTTTGCAAGAGGTATAGGATTTTCATTCAATCTTTCTGCATCAATCTTATTCTGCTTTTTCTGCAGTCGTTGTCGCTCTGCTTCTATTTTTGGTGTTAATTTAATAAAACGTTGTATACGATTAAGAATATCAAGAGTTGCAGGAACTACCCAAGCCTTTATTTTCTTATCAAACTTTGCATTCGGCAGACTTTTCACTATCGGATATTCTTCCTTTGTGTTTTGGATATACACATTTCCGTTTGCTATTGCCAACTTCATATCTGTACCTCCTTAAGCATATTTGTAGCTGTTGGTATGCTCTGTTGCACGCCACTTCTCATAACCTTTGATGTCTACGTACCATTTGTGACCTTGCTTGTACGCTGGGAAGTTTTTAGTATGTATCCACCGGAGCACTGTATTTTCGGGAATGCCGTACATCTCTCGAAATGTTTTTAAATCGACCTGCTTTACTTCTGTCATTTTTTTCACCCCTTTCTATATAGCAGTTTATCAGTTATCGTTTAAGCAACATTTTCTGTAGAAAAAATTTCGTCTTTAAGCTGATATTCTGCCTTAATTATTTGTATCTCAGATAATAAGAAATCTGATTGTCCGTTAATTTTGTACATTACACTTGTTGCTGTAATACCCAACAGATCACCTAACACGGTATATGTTACGTTATTGTCCTTTAACCATACCTTAAACTTATTATATGGTTTATGTATCGTTCTTTTCTTTTTCAAAATCTCACCTCCTTGTTGCTTTTGCGATAACACAACTATAGCACACTGTTGTTGCTTTGTCAACAACTTTTTTTATTTTTTTAAAATATTTTTTTGTTTACTATTGATTTTTTATATGACATATGATATTATTTTGTTGCGGAGGTGATAATAACATGTTTGGCGAAAAGTTAAGAAATTTACGAAAAAGCAACGGATATTCAATGGATAAGCTTGCTGAACTATATAATAAAAAATTTGATGGTAAATTAAATAAAAGTACGATTAGTCGTTATGAAAATGGATTACAAGACCCTATTTTCACTGCAGTAAAGAATTTTGCTGAGCTATTTAATGTTACTACCGATTATTTAACATCATCTTCAGATTCTAAATTGCCTGAAGGAGCAGTCCCATACAATCCTGTAATGCACAGAATACCAATACTCGGCTATATATCTGCCGGATTACCGTTATATGCCGATGAACATATAGAAGGCTATACCTACACAGACCGTAACGGCGGTGCTGAATATTTTGCATTAAGAGTAAAAGGTGATAGTATGAATGCTTCTCGAATTAATGACGGTGATATTCTTATTGTTCGTGTGCAGCCTATTGTCGAAAATGGCGAAATAGCAGTTGTTCGTGTCAATGAAGATAATGCCACAGTTAAACGTTTTAAGCGTGAGGGTGATATTGTACAACTTATTCCTCAATCATACAATCCAGAACATCAAATACAAATATATGATTTAAAAAAAGATAAGATTGATGTTGTTGGTAAAGTTATTGAATGTAAGGTTGAATTTTAGTAAATTATAAATATAAAAACACCTATAGATACAGCGAATATGACCAACTTACATCAGAGTACGGTGATAAATTCACTGCTGAGGCTGCACAATATGCGGTTGATAATCTTGATGTTGATTATAAGGAAAATGCCCTTAAATCTGCTGAAACATATCAAGAAACAATGGCAATGTCACCAGTTGCAATCAAAGATCAATTAACATCTGAATACGGCGAAAAGTTCACAGAAGAAGAAGCTCAATATGCGATTGACAATTTGAAATAATTTCTTCTATATGTCACACTCCCAAAGGAGTGTGTGAGTTGAAATAAGGAGCGTGTGAGTTAAATTATATGAATGGAGGAATTTATATGAAAAGAAAATTTATAACGGGTTTCATCTGCGGAGCAGTAGCCTTTGGAACTGTCGGAGTGTTTGCAGGGCAGTTTATTGCAACCGAAAATACTTTTCCGATTCAATTAAATGGCGAAAACGTTTCTATGGACGGTTACAATATTGACGGCAACACATATTTTAAACTTCGTGATATTTCTGATATTGTAGGTGGTTTTGATGTAGGATTTAATAATAGTACAATTCAACTTTCAACAATAAAAACAGCGCCTACACCTACTGTTGAACCGACAACTGTTCCTGTTCCGACAGTAGCTCCGTTAACAGAAAAAGAAGAAAACATGGCAACAAAACCACTATCTGAAGTGATATACGGTCATTGGCAACATAATTCAGATACAACAGGTAGTTATTATACCCTATCATTTTCCGATTCGATAGTTTCAAAAGATATAGGAACTAAAAAGTATTTTGGAAAATATGAAGTAAACAATGATAAAGTAAATGTTACATTGTATGAAGATATTAAAAGAACAACCATTGCTGAACAATACACATTGACCTATAAAAACGGACGTTTGTACTTCAGCAATTCAGACGAATATTTAAGAAAAATGGATTAATAAAAAAAATTCCCCCAACCGCTACCAACAGTTGAGGGAAAAAGAATAAAGTGCATTTATACACAATATCCCCACAAGTAATATTGTATCATAAATGCACTCTGTTTTCAATGCAAAAATCAAAGAAAAGGAGTGTTATTTTTTATGGCTAAATATAAAAAAAGACCTGATGGACGTTATGCAACCCGTACGATTGTCGGCTACACCGATGACGGCAAACCAAAACGTAAAACATTATATGGTCGTACGATTATGGAACTTGATAAAAAGGTAGCTGAATTTAAAAGTTTACAGAATAAAGGTATTATAATCAATGATGAAGGTATGACCGTAGAACAATGGAGCAATAAATGGTTAGAATTATATAAATCGGACAAAGAATATAACACATATATGATGTATAAAAATGCTTTGAACAATCACATAATACCACAATTAGGTAGTATTCGTTTAAAGGCTTTAAAGTCACATCACATACAGGAACTATTAAATAATATCATCCAAGATGGTCATCACCGTACCGCAGAAATAGTAAAGATTACGATTAGACAAATCATTCAACAAGCTATAATTAATGAATATATTTACAAGGATATTTCTTTAGGCTTAACACTTCCAAATAAAAAGAAACGTGAAAAGCGTGCCTTGACCGCTACTGAAAAAGAGTTAATTTTCAAAGCTGATTTTATACCTATGGAACGTATATTCATTGACTTGTTATATTATACAGGTGTTCGTTTAGGCGAAGCACTTTCGTTAATGGTTGGCGATATTGATTTTATCAATAAAAAAATATCAATTTCAAAAAATCTTGTTATGCAATATAAAAGCAGCTCAATAAAACAATCACCAAAAACTAAAGCCGGAAACCGAGAAATACCTATACCGGATAAATTGTTACAATCATTAATGAATTATATACATGATACTAACCGTATATATCTTTTCACAACTGATGACGATAATTTATTTACAATGTCAGATTTCAGAAAAATGTGGCGTGACATACAATATAAATTAAATCTTGCTGCAGGCGGTACAATTCCGAAGAAAGGAAAAAGAAAAAAAGAAGATATAGGTAAAAAACCTATTTGGTTAATATCAAAGGACATCACACCTCATATATTCAGACATACCTACGCTACTAATTTGTACTATGCCGGTATAGACATGAAAACTGCTCAAACTTTATTAGGTCATTCAAATATAAAAATAACGTTAGACATATACACTCACCTTGATAATCAACAAATGTCTTCCTCTATTAATAAATTGAACAACTTTTTCAATAAACAAAATAATACTTCTGATAGTCAAAATATAGTCAATCTCTGAAAATCAGTATAAAGTCAAGCCTTAAAAAAACCGCTTAAACGTAGTGTTTAAGCGGTTTTTGAGTTCTTGCAACTAATATGTTACTACATAATGTATATGATTTTCTGTCAATCCAAATTAGAGTTTCTTAACACCAAGTGTTACCTTTTCACCGTTGATGTTCCATTCTTTTGTGTTACCGTCGGCAAAATTTGTATCAACTTCATCTGCAAGAGTTTCGTCTTTGATAGTGCTTTCATTATCAGTGATAATCTTAGCAATCTTATCATTACCCTCACAGCTTACTTTGATGTGGTCCATAACCTCAAAATCAGAATCTTTTCTCATTGTCTGAATTTTTGAAATCACTTCACGAACAAATCCTTCTTCGATAAGTTCTTCAGAAAGGTTTGTATCAAGCACAACAGTAATACCGTAATCGCTGTTTGATTCAAAGCCTTCCTTATGAGCCGATTCGATAAGCAAATCTTCTTCTGCAAGTGATTCTTCGCTTCCGTCAACAGTAATCTTTAGTGAGCCCGTTTCCTTAAGTTCAGCCATAGCCTTGCTGCCGTCAATATTAGCAAGGATTTCTCTTACTGCGTTGATATTCTTACCGAAACGTCTGCCAAGAGTCTTTAACTGCGGCTTAAAGCTATATGCAGTAAATGCGGCAACGTCATCTGTAAATTCAACCTTTTTAACGTTAAGTTCGTCCTCAATAATGTCAATATAGAAATCACTAAGTGCCTCCGGTGCTTTAACGTACATCATACCGATTGGCTGACGGTTCTTAATATTTGCAGTATTACGGCACGCACGACCAAGCACAACTATATCAAGAACTTCTTCCATATCATTTTCAAGTTCTTTATCAATAAGTTTTTCGTCATATTCAGGGAAGTCGCACAAGTGAATACTTTCCGGAGCGGACTTATCAATATTTCTTACAAGATTTTGATAAATATCCTCTGTCATAAACGGAATCATCGGTGCAGCCGCCTTACAAAGCGTTACAAGTGCGGTATAAAGAGTCATGTACGCGTTAATCTTATCCTGAGTCATTTCCTTAACCCAGAAACGTGCTCTCGAACGTCTTACATACCAGTTTGAAAGCTCGTCAACAAAGTTATCAAGCACTCTTGCCGTTTCTGTAATCTTGTAATTTGCAAGGTTATCGTCAACTGTCTTAACAAGTGTATTAAGCTTTGACAAAAGCCACTTATCCATTACCGAAAGTTTATCGTATTCAAGAGTATACTTTGTTGCATCAAACTCGTCAATATTCGCATACAATACGAAGAACGCATACGTGTTCCAAAGTGTACCCATAAACTTACGTTGTCCTTCCGAAACCGCACCGTCATGAAAACGATTCGGCAGCCATGGAGCACTGTTTGAATAGAAGTACCAGCGAATTGCGTCCGCGCCGTGCTTTTCAAGTGCATCAAACGGATCAACCGCATTGCCCTTAGACTTAGACATCTTCTGACCGTTTTCATCCTGAACGTGTCCCAAAACGATTACATTCTTGTAAGGTGCTTTATTGAATAACAAAGTCGATTCCGCAAGAAGTGAATAGAACCAACCTCTTGTCTGGTCAACCGCCTCACTGATAAAGTCAGCAGGGAAGTTTTCTTCAAATATATCCTTATTTTCAAACGGATAGTGCCACTGTGCAAAAGGCATTGCACCCGAGTCAAACCAACAGTCGATAACT
>OJMP01001247.1_pt1 | contig 18148 bp, 10 predicted proteins | sample 1597311 | NCBI WGS metagenome assembly OJMP01 (sample SAMEA2452134, study PRJEB22498) | human gut metagenome | biome: human feces; feature: human gut; material: feces | place: Australia | collected 2012 | reverse complement strand
AAAGGCACTGGATCTATTTATGAAGTGCCGCTATCTCGATGAAAAGACCAGCGGCAGAGGTGTGATTATGGCTACAGGCACGCCCCTCAGCAACTCTGTAACTGAATTACATACCATGATGCGTTTTTTGGAGTATGATTTTCTAAAAGATCATGGACTTAGTAATTTTGACAACTGGGTAACCGTATTCGGGGAACAGAAAACGGAATGGGAGCTTGCTCCTGCCGGCAACAAGTTTAAGGAACGCACCCGTATCGCCAACTATACAGGCTTGCCGGAACTGATGAGTATGTTCAAACAGGTTGCCGATGTGCGTACAGCAGACACGCTCGACCTTGCTACGCCCGAAATGAAGTATCACATTGAGAATATCGAAGCAACAGAGTTTCAGAAAACACTTGTACAGGAGTTATCTGATCGTGCTGATGATGTACAAAGCGGAAATGTTGACCCTTCTGTGGACAATATGCTCCGTATTACTTCCGACGGCAGAAAGCTGGGACTTGACCCAAGACTGATCGACCCGTCATTTGAGGATAGCCCTGATACAAAGCTGAATCAGTGTGTCAGAAACGTTACGCAGATCTATCACGATACAGCAGAGGAAAAGCTGACCCAGATCATCTTCTGCGATTTGGGTGTTCCAAAGAAAAACTCACAGTCAACGGATAAGGGAGAAAATGCTGATGAAAAGTCAGCTTCTGAAAGAGAATCTTTAGAGGAAGAATGTGATTTCTGCGTCTATGATGATATTCGGGATAAGCTGATCGTAAACGGCATAAAACCGGATGAGATCGCCTATGTACATGATGCAAAAACCGAACAGCAGAAAGCTGATCTCTTCGACCGTGTGAATAAAGGTGAAGTGAGAGTTCTGCTGGGCAGTACAGGCAAAATGGGTACGGGTACAAACTGTCAGAAAAAGCTGATTGCATTGCATAATCTGGATATTCCTTGGCGACCGAGTGACCTGCAACAGCGAATCGGACGTATCGAACGTCAAGGCAACCAGAACAGCGTGGCTCATGTCTTTAACTATGTGACAAAAGGCAGTTTTGATGCGTATCTCTATCAGACACTGGAAGCAAAGCAGCGTTTCATCGGACAGATCATGACTTCCAAAACGCCTGCAAGAACTTGTGAGGACGTAGATCAGCAGGCACTCAATTATTCTGAGATCAAGGCACTCTGTACAGGAGATGAACGTATCAAGGAAAAGATGATGCTGGATAACGAGGTAAAGGAACTGAATCTTCTGAAAGCGGAACATACCAATACGGTATTTGATATGCAGCAGACAGTAGCTGTCACTCCTGCAAAAATTGAAAATGCTGAAATAAGACTTGAAAATCTCAAAGCTGACCGTGAAACACTTCGTCAGCTTCCGATAGATGAAGAAACAAAACTACCCGTATTCAAAATTACCATTGATGGCACGGAATATACGGACCGTAAAGAAGCAGCACAGGCTCTTGAAGATGCGGTACTGGATTTTGTCAAAAAGAGTTCCGACAGTGAAAAAGAAATCGGTGAATTTCAGGGATTCAAGCTATCCGTCAAGGCGGTGATGTTTGGCAATGAACCTGACATTTCCATTACCATGAAAGGCAACGCTGAGCATAAATGTGCTTTAACAAGCAGCTTTTCTGCCAATCTCAAGCGTATGGAATCTACACTCTACAAAATTGACCAGACGATCAGTGATGCACAAAACAACATAAATAAGCTGAAAATGAATTTGGAAAATGCCCGGCGTATTGTCAATACACCATTTCCACAACAAGCAGAACTGGAACAGAAAACAGAACGTCTTGCTTCTCTTACTGATGAACTCAATCAGGCGGCAATTGAAGCCAAAAAGAATGCTCCTGAAAAACAGCGAACCTGCTATTTTGAAAGAGCAAAACTCAAAAAAGAAGCTTTCAAGGACAGGCAGAAAACGGCTAAGCCGAAAGAAAGAAATCAGGACAGAAACGAAATAGAATGATAAAACAGGCACTTCAATTTTTACGAAGTGCCCGTTTTCGTTTAATTCATATATTGCTGCACACAGCTTTCATAAAGAACTTTTGTATATCGTTCTTTCAGTCTGATCGGACTTATGATCTCCACCTTTCCTCTGAATGAAAATATCCAGGAAAAAAACGGCTGCGGATATTCTGCTCTTACAGGAACATGAATGATAAAGTGATTGCCCGATTTCTTGTCCCTGAGCATGAGAACTGACTTCCCGAACCGGTCGATCACGATGTTACAATATTTATTTTCCAGCGGCAAGCGTAGCGTAACGTACTCACTCTTTCCGCTGAACATAGAAAAAGATGATTTGATGTACTGTTCCAGATTCAGCCTTTCATCCGGATATCCTCTCGCTGAATTCACAAGACTGATGTTTCGCATTCGATCAAGACGAAAGTTGGTGTATGTATCGGCATATTTTTCATAATAGGAAACAACGTAATAGCACTCTCCGCTCATTACCAACGCAAATGGAGAACAAAGCCGTTTCTCTCCTCGCTGAACCAAATGCTTGTTTATATCGTAATCATAGTAGTCAAAACTGATTTGCTGATTATTGCGGAAAGCAGAATTTATAACGTCAATATTGTCGAGGATTTGCTCGTTATCCGACTTTACACGATTGGTCAGCATGATTTTTCTTCTGAGCAGAGGTGCTTCATAAATACTGCACAGACTCTCCAGTAGTTTCAGCAGTTTTTCTGAATCATCGACTGTCAGGAATCGAAAAGATGCGATTGCATCGGCAAGGATTTTCAAAATGCTGAGTGAAAAAGGGCGTGATCTCAAATGATAGCCTTTGTTGTGGATGTATTCTATTTCCATACCACTTGAAATCAATGCGTCAATATCATCTTTTATCGTTATTTTATGTGCTAGATAACCACAGGAACTGAGATAGTTTCTAATTTTTTTCATTGAAACATAGTTATTTTGATCTGTATATTTGATAAACATTTCTCTTAAGCATAGTAATCTGCATTTAGCGTTCATTTTATTATTACCTCACGAATTGCCATTAATTGAAACTTATGTATTTTTTATTATATCATATTTTTTATACTTACAAGCAGTTTTTTATTGTTAGTAGTCAAAAAAACAAGTATCAATAGTCTGCTAAATAAAAAAATGTCCAAATATGGGTGAAATAAGTTGTACGCAATTTTGTACAACATAAATTCTCGAAGAACTTGACTTTTTGTGGAAATTATGATATAATATTATGAAATAGAGTGTGCAACGTTGGATTATGTCTTTTGGGAGTAGTTTATGATTAGAGTGCCTTGGAACAAGTATGAAACGGCAATCCTTCTCGAAGCAAGTTTACGAGTTATAAGAGATAAAACAAAGAAAAAAGAATGCATAAAACAAGTTTCTGAAGCATTACGCCAAATGGCAATAAATCAAGGAGTTCAAATAGATGATTTGTATAGAAATATTAATGGCATAACTATGCAGATGACCATCATGATTTCTGTGATAGAACGTACAAAATCTCCATTACACGGCTCCCCAAAAATTTTTAATGAAGTGGTTGATATATACGAAAGTGATAAGATATTATTTCATCAAATATTAAATGAAGCCAAGGTAAAAGCTTCTACGATTACTTCCAACGAATATGATAAAATTATTAAAGGAGATAAAGAGATGAAAGATAGTGCTGAAAATAAGTTCTATATTTGGCTTTCTGGTAAAATACCAGCATCTCAGATTTCAGACTATTATCTCATATATCAAGAAATCAATGATATTTGTTTACAAAAATTGATGGTAGGTCGTTTGTTTGATATATTTGAAGTTGTTTTACTTAATAAGATAAAAAACAGCATAATCAACAAAGCGTGTTCCAATAAAGCCAAAATTGAAAAAGCACTCACACTTTATGCAAAATATATTGAAAGTCAATATGATAATATTAAAAAAGATCAGACCACACAGTCAGACCCTGCGGATGACTTTGAGTTAAAAAAAGGTATAAGGCATAAGTATATAGAATATCTTAGAAAAACTGAAAAAGAAAGTATGATTGTTTCTTATATTGCAGATATTGATAAATGCTCTAAAATTGCATATGAGTATAAGTATAATAAAAAAAGCAGTTTATACCTTGCTGAAAACAGTTCGAAACTTAAAAGCATTTTGGAATTGTTAGAGGAAAACAAATCTTTTATTGAGTATAACAATCAAAATGGTCATCGACCGTATAATGCTATTGTATGTTTGATTTTGTGCTTAAATGAATCTGTTATAGAAACAAAATCAACAACAAATTTAGTAATGCAGGATACAACAGGTAAGGTAATTAATCCAGAAGTAACTGAAAAAAGCAAAAATAATTCTCATCAAGGATCAAACAGTCATTCTCATTTGCAAATAATAAATCCTGAAATCAACAGATATGAAAATATTGATTTTACGCTATATTATGAGATTCTTAAAGCAAAATTTTCTCGTGGATTTAGACTTAATGACAAATTAGAAATAAAGAGATTTCGTAAATATTGGAATGAGTTATGCAATGAAGAAAATCCCCTTTCGAATGAATGTATTTGGGACTATATAAGTCACATAACCATTGCACACGGTAAGATGTCCTATCTTCCAGAAATGATGATTGACGAAGAAACAAAAACAAAGTTGATCAATTATATCGAAGAGACATTTTCAAACGGAAAAACGGCTATTTACTATGAAGCACTATATCAAACGTTTAGAGATGAACTTGACAAGGGTAGAATTAACAATGCCGAAATGCTAAAAACATATCTTGAATACACAACTAAAAATAAATATTTCCTACAAAAGACATATATAGCGATAGACAGCAAAGCAAAAGTTGATCCTACGGATGAAGTTAGAAGATTCCTTAAATCTTATGAAATGCCAATGACAACTGAGAATATTATAAAAGGATTGCCCCATCTCGATAAGGATAAGATCACATTCGCTTTATCCGGTAATAATAGTTACGAGTTCGTTAGAAATCAAAAGGGTGAATATTTTCACGCTGATATAATTGAATTTACAGATAGTGAAATTGAAAGAATAGAACAATGGATTTCGGATTCTATAACTCAGAATGAGTATATGAGTGGTAAAGAGCTTACTTCTCTGATTGATAGGTACTTGCCTGAAATTCATGAGCGATATACATTCTTAACAGAATTAGGACTTCGTGATACCATTGCTTATAAACTGAGAGGAAAATTTTCGTTTAAAAGTAAAATAATCAGCAAATACGGAGAAAATTTGAACATGGATAAAGTCTTTACCCGCTTTGGTAAGAATCATACTCCGTTCAGCATGGAACAACTTAACGCATTGAAAGATGAGTTAGGCACAACTATTTATTTTGATAGCCTTTATCGATATGCAATGAGAGTTAGCAAAAATGAGTTTGTTTCACGAGATTATGCTGATTTTGATATTTCCGCAACAGATGATGTAATTGGGCAACTTTGTACTGGCGATTTCATTAGTTTGAAGGAAGTTACATTGTTTGGCGGATTTCCAAGCTGTGGATATACATGGAATAGTTACCTTCTCGAATACTATGTAATGTATTTCAGCGAAAAATTCAAATTGTTGCACACCAATTTTAATATGAATTCATCAGTTGGTGCAATCGTCAAAAAGAATGCAGAAATCGAAACATTTGACGATGTGCTTGTAAAGGCATTAGCTGAAAGCAGCATTGCTCTAACTACTGATGATGCCCTGAATTATCTTTGTGAAAGTGGTTTGCTTGCAAGAAGAAGCTATAGCACAATTGATAATATTGTAAGTCGTGCAAAGACTTACAGGGCGAAAAAAGGAGAATAAATTTTAATGTACTCATACGAATATGATATTGACACAGGCGGCATTCTGCTTAATTCAGCTCCGTTGATGATGAGTAAAGAGCCAAGACCTGTTTACTATAAAGAACTTGACATTTTAGGGTTCGATAAATTTTGGAATTATGCGAAAGATGATACCTACCCATATATGTGGGCGGAAGCAAACAACTATTTTTATCGAGGTAGAAAAGTAGCACAAACAAAAGGCGGTTCATGCTATACAGCACCTGAAATCGTAATTTTAGAAGATCCTGAACCGAATAGAGAACCCCTCAAATTTGTTGATATTCCTGCAATGGTCGAGAAAAATCGTCCATTGCTTGAAAGTTTGGTGCAAACAACAATTAAAAACGCATACAATGCCTATATAGAATATAAAGATAAAGTTGATATTTTTCATGTATCATATAGTGGCGGAAAAGATAGCGAAGTCACATTTGATATTGTACAAAGAGCATTGCCTCATGATGAATTTGTTGTCATATTTGGTGATACAAAAATGGAGTTTCCTGACACATATGAAGTTGTAGAAAAGACAAAAGAATTTTGCCGAAATAATCACATAGAGTTTTATACAGCAAGTGCAGATTTTGATCCAAAGTACTCTTGGAACACATTTGGTGCTCCATCCTCAGCAATGCGTTGGTGTTGTGGAGTTCACAAGACAGCCCCACAGCTTCTGAAAATAAGAGAAATACTTGGCAAAAGTGATATAAGAGAAATGGCTTTTGTCGGTATCCGTAGTAGCGAGAGTTTACGTAGAAGTGGTTATGATTATGTTTCAATTGGAACAAAGCATAGTGGTCAAAGTAGCTGCAATCCTATTCTTGAGTGGAATTCTGCTGAAGTCTATTTGTATATGTATATGCAAAATTTGTATATAAATAATGCATATAAAAAAGGTAGTAGCCGTGCTGGCTGTCTATTTTGCCCTATGGCAGCATTGAGAAGCGATTATTTCAACTATACATTGTATCCCGATAAGGTACAACCTTTCATTGATACAATAAAGAAACTATATGTAGAAGGAACAAACGCCAAATTAGCTGATTCATATGTTGAAAAAAAAGGATGGAAAGCAAGAAAAAATGGTAGGGATTTTATAATTGGTATTGATGATTTTGATGAAGAAACAATAAAAAAGAAACGTGTAATTACATTTAAGCCTAAAGAAGATTCTTGGATTGAATGGATGAAAACTATTGGGTATCTTGAAATTGATAATCATGATGCTATAGTACGTTTCCCTGATAACACCATTATAAAATTTGTAATTGAAATTCATGAAAACAGTTATTTATCTCTGTCGTTTGACGAAGACGAAATAAAATATAATTCAACTAAATTTAGAAGCATAAAGAATGTACTAAAAAAAGGACATTGTTGTGTTTCTTGCAGATATTGCGAAGCCAATTGTCCACATGGAAATATCACTTTTAAAAATGGAACAGTATCGATTTCTGATAACTGTATAAAATGTGGACTTTGTAACAAAATCGACAATGGCTGTCTGGTATATAATTCACTACTTTTACCGAAAGGAAATGGAAAAATGCGAAAAGGAAGTATTGATGAATACGCAACACATCATCCGAATAAAGAATGCATGAATGCATTTATTGAATCAAAGGAAATGTTTTCAATAACGAATAATTGCGGATATAACAAACCTGCGTTTTCTATGTATAACAAGTTTTTGAGAGATGCGGGTTTAATATCAAGTAAATCTATTGAACCATTAGCAAACATCCTCTTTGAAAAAGGTTTCGACGATGAAGCTATATGGGGACTTATATTTGCCAATCTTGCATATGCTCCGCAGATCGGCTGGCTAGTAGATCATATTCAGTTCAATACAGTATATACACAAGTTCAAATTAAAACAACACTTGAAAATTATATAACAACAAAAACAGGACCTCAAAATATTGCAAGGAGTTATGGCAATATTTCAAAGCTCCCTATTTCATCAGTTGGATTTGGAAACATCGCATCTGAAGGCAAAAATGGTTTTGAATTCATTCGTACCCCTTGGCAGAATCCTGATCCAAAAGTAATTCTTTACTCATTGTACAAATTTGCGGAAGCATGTGGTGATTACTATCAGTTCACCCTTAGCAGACTGCTTAATCATGAGATTGACAGTGATGGTGTTAGTCCTACCCAGATTTTTGGACTTGAAAGAGAACAGATGGAACAGTTGCTCAACGGCTTGGCAATTAACTATCCCGATTTTATCAATGTGTCATTTACACACGACTTGGATAACATTACACTTAGAAAGGAAAAAACATCAAAGGACGTATTGTCCCTTTTTTAAGGTGGTTTAATTATGTTCGATAAATATAGAGATTATTTTGATATTGACCCTGAGTACTTTCCTCAGGTCAATAAGGAATTGATAGAGGAAAACCCAGAACTTTGGAAGAAATTTTACCCGCATGAAACATTTGTAAAAATGCTCAAAGATATTATCAGCATTCTTTCCCGTAAGCAGAAGGTATCTTTGTGGGTTGAAGGTGCTTATGGTACCGGTAAATCTCATGCCGTACTCACTATGAAAAAGCTCTTGGAAGTTTCTGAAGAAGAAACAAGAGAATATTTTGATAGGTTCAGCAATATTCTCAGCAATGACCTTTTTAACAGTTTACAGAGCTTCTTACAGTTCATCGCTATGGTTCTTCAAATATTAATGGCGATGCTGACCTTTGTTTCCTTATTCAAAAAAGCGTCGCTCAAGCACTTGAGGAAAATAGTCTAAAAGGTGGAGATAATGTACTTCGTAACAAGTGGATTGAGTATTTACAACAGGATTGGGTAAAACATTTCTTCACAGAAGAACGTTTGGAAAGATTCGGCGGAGATGATATTTCCCAAATTATCGAAAACTTGCAGGAATTTGAGGGAGATGCTCTGCAATCACTGATGTCACAGTTAATGGATTTGGCAAAACAGGAACGTTTGCCTGATTTACAGATGACAACCGATAATTTAATTGCATGGATTGAAGAAATCATTAAAATCAATGATCTTAAAGCAATTGCATTCATTTGGGATGAGTTTACTGAGTTCTTTAAAAATAATGCACGTCACCTTACAGGTTTCCAGCAGATTGTAGATCTTAGTTCTCGTATGCCTTTTTATATGATTATCGTAACACATAATGTAACACATATCTTTCCTGAAGGCGACAAAGATTGGAAGAAAATCATGGACAGATTTATCAATCCAATTTGCAACATTGAATTACCTGAAAATATGGCATTTAAGCTTATGGGGCAGGCTATGCAGGAAAGTCGTGATGAAGAGGTGCGTGAAGATTGGCACGATACACGTGATAGTCTTTACGAGAGAACGCATGAATCAAGAGTGCTTGTAAAGAAAAAAGCTAACATTGATGATACCACTCTTAAAAGCATTCTTCCTATCCATCCTTATGCTGCACTCCTATTAAAGTACATTTCTTCTGCATTCGATTCAAATCAAAGAAGCATGTTTGACTTCATTAAGAATGATCGTGGTGATGAAATTCAAGGATTTCAGTATTTTATTGATCACAACGGTCCAGACGATGATAATCCCTATCTTACCGTCGATATGCTTTGGGACTTTTTCTATGAAAAAGGCAAGGAATTTTTGTCACACGATATAAGAACTATTCTTGACTGCTTCCCGTTGTCTAAAAGTAAGAATCTCGATGAAAATGAAGAAAGAGTATTGAAAACGATTCTTCTCTTGCAGGCAATTTCTCAAAGGACTGGAAATACTGTAGATCTTTTTATTCCTGATGAGCGAAATCTTGATAATGCTTTTGACGGTACTGATTTAGAAAATGATGAAGCTAATAAAATTGCAAGAAGTCTTTGCAGAAATGAAGTTATATTTAAGAGACCTCTTCCGGGCGGAAAAGAACAGTACTCTGCAATGATTAATGCCACCAATACAGACGAATTAAAAAATAAGATTGAGGAACAGCGAAAAAAGGATACCACTCGCCTTATTGATGAGGCACGGATCTCAGAGTTCTTTACTTTAAAAGGTGCATTAGGCTTACGTTACCAGCTTCACTTTGTATCGTCGTCAAACTTTAAACTTACAATCAACCGTCTTAATAGTGATCCATCAAAACTTGGAAATAAAATTGTGACTATTGTTGCACTTGCAAAGGACGATCAGGAAGCAATTGCTATAAATAAACAGATTGAAGATGCTATTCAGAGTGGCGATTATTCGTTTGTATTTATTGATGCTTCTCTAAATCCACTTGGAAATGATCTGCTTGATCAATATGCTGAGGCAATGGCAAACTCTGTTATTAATATGAATCAAGATAAAGGCTTAGCAAAGCAATATGAACGAAATGCCGCTGATGCACTGAAGAAATGGTGTAACAAGATTATTGAAGGTGAATTTATAGTATATGACCTCAATGGTTCAGATGAACGAGTAAACAACATCGAACAATTGATGATTTCACTTGAACGCATCAATAGAAAAAAATATCCTAATGGTCTTGAAACAATTGGTTCTGTAAACACAACTATGTGGGCTGCTACAAGTCTAAAGTTAGGTGTAGAATGTGGTGTTAATAAAAATGTATCCGGGACATATCGTTCAAGTAATCCAGAAACTAAACTCGAAAACTATCTTGGCGAAACGTGGCAAGACGAACAGTATTGGATAAACACTCCAAATCATCCTATTTCCAAAATAAAGATTTCTATAACAGACTTTATTGATAAGCAGTTTGAAGCAAACGGACAAGTTTCCATAAAAGAAATCTATAATCAGTTAAAATATGGTAAATGTGGCTTTATGCCATGTAATTTAACAGCATTTGTACTTGGTTTTTTACTGAAAGAATATGTTAATGCTGGAACATACAATTATACTGATGGAACAATTAGTGAAACTCTGTCCGTAGATAAACTCAAAATAATGATCGATGAGATCATAAAAAATGAAAATACACCTATATCAAGGTATAAGGACAAATATATTGGTAAAATGCTGCCTGAAGAAAAGGCGTTTATCGAAGCTTCTGCAAAAATATTCAAACTCCCGCTCCAAAATTGTGCTACTTCTGAAAAAACTCGTGATTTAATTCGTCAAAAGATGAGAGAGTTTTACTTTCCAATTTGGGTGCTGAAGTATAATCTTTCAAACGAAGCAATCAAAGCAAATGAAAATGATATTAAGAAGATTATTGATGGCTTCCTTGGAATCGCTAACTCTGGAAACTTCGGCAAAACAGACAAAGAGTTCGCTCTCGAAACAGGAAAACAGTGTATGTCAAATATCGACGCTGTTGATGATTTGGCATTGCTTATGAATAGCGGCAAAATTATGGCTGGTATGGAAGCTTATCTTCATAGTTATAAAGATGGAGAAATCATCAATTTAGCTAATGAGGTTTCTGATAATGGTCAGTATATAAACTATTTAAAAGAAAAGTTTAGAGTTAATGATGCTAACTGGGTATGGAATATAGATACTGCAAACCAGAAAATTGATGATTTGATTCTTGAATACCGCATTATCATAGCAAGCAATAAAATTCTTCCAAAAAATATTTCATACACTCAAACAATAAAGGAGTGGTGTGACTGCACAAAGAGTATTCGTATCTCATATCAGTATGCTAAAAACTATTGGGAAGAACTATCCGACCTTATGGCTATGCTTTATGAGATAAAACAAAGTGGTAGACTTAGTGATGATAAACGTCAGTTATTTCTTACTCTTATCACAACACATGGCGAGGCTTTTAAAAATTTTCGTAGTAACCAGATAGATGTGTTCAAAAAATCATGCAGCTTCTTACTTTCCAATTTTGAGAATGATGACGAGAAGATTTGTGATGTATTCAAGAGAATTGTAGGCGAATGTTTTACCGCAGATAAAGGAACATATCAGAATGCAGTTGAAAATGCAATTGAGAAATTTAAAAGTGAACAAGGTTCTGAAAAGATGAGGGAACTTTGGCGAGAAAAGACAAAGTCTGAATCTCCAAGGTCATGGTCTAAAGATCATAAAATGCCTATTCTGTGCCTTGTAAATGATATAGAAATGCAAGATGCAAGAACAGTGTTCAATACATTGAATAATAAGAACAACTCATCTACTGCAATTGAAAAAGCAATTCAGTTTATTGAAAGTGCAACGTTTATTCAAACACTTAACGATGAAGCTGTAATTGATGCTGCTTTCCGTTCAACAATTGTAAAGCAATACAGCGTTATGTTTGATGATTTGGATGAAGTACGATCTTATCTCATGGATCATCTTTCAAATGAACCTTTTGATTGGTGGTTTAACATGCCGAAAGTTGACAAAAAACTAAAAGAATTTGCTCAATACAAATATAATAAGTCTGGATGCGACTTGGCTCTTGCAAAGATTGATGAAATGGATGTTGCAGATGTAAAGCAGTATCTCAAGGAACTTATTCGTGATAATATGACCGTTGGAATTGAAATTATCAAGGGAAAATAAGGAGAGGGTGTAAATGAAGCTTGAAGAATGTTTTGAACGCATAGACAAGTATATATCAACAAATGATAGTTACCCTCGCTTTATAAATGTGGACAATATCAATGACATGAATGCTGTTTTCTCCCATTTCAATGTGGGAGAAACACATTTTGTAAAAGCAGAAAAGTTTGCAAAGCAAGACAATTGTATCTCAGAAGCAAAACTTCTAAATTTTTTAGGAAAAGAAAAACAAAACATATTTTTAACAGGATTGACGAGCTTTTATAAGTTATTGGGGCAGGAAAAACTAAAACAAATTCTAAGCAAACTTGCTTCAACAACATATAAAACAAAAATAGTGGTTTTGTGTTATCAATGTACCAATGAATTGAATTTTTCTGATATTCGTTCTGCTGAACGTGTGTATAGGATTGATGGTACACCTGATTCTAAGACTACGCTTATTTTTAGCAAGTCAGTTAATTCTGATGATGTTCCATTTATTGATGGAATTAATAAGATAGCTGAATATATAGAGCATAATAATCCACCATACTTGATTGTTAAAACACAAAAGAAAAAATCTGATTTTCAAAGCTCATTGTTATCAATAGAAGAACAGGGTGATGCCTATCAGCAGTTATGTGAATTGGATTTAGATATTACCAATGTGGATAATAAGATAGGTAGTTCAGAGCAATGGGAGTACGCTCTCAATGAAATAAAGCCATTCAAATCGCTTCGTTCATGCGTAGAAAATAAAATTATAGCTATTAATTCACTTGGTTATGCCTTTCACAATTGGAATCAGTTTGATGATGATAAAAAATGGCTGTATTTCTTAGCTTTAAAATGCTTTGGAGTCCATAATAATCCTTATCTAAATTTGGCGGTAACTCTGTCAAATAAATCGACTGATCTGATTGAAAACATATTTAAAGGGCTATTAGAAATTCCGCATACCGATGAAAATTTTTGGGAATATTATAAAGCCAGAAAAGAACTTATCAAATCTCTTGGCGAACTACCTGCAAAATACGTTTCGGACTATTGCCAGTGGACTATTTCAAAGGGGAAATATGCAATTTATTATTTAACTGACAATAGTGAAACAGAAATCCAACTGCTATTCAAATTATTTAATGATTTGAAAAACGATCTAAAAAAAGAAGAGGTTCTTGCAGTTCTTAAAGAAATTTACCCTGCTCTTTACAGCTATTTATATCCTTACGACTATAAAAATGAGTTGCTTAATTACTATTTTAACGAATATAAATATCAAAAGGTAATGAATTATATCTCACCTGAATTCATGAAAATAGTAGAGGAACAGGCTGCTAAGAGAGAGTATAACGCTATTCTTCCTGCAAGAAGTGAAAAAACAGAAGGAATTGCTGACGAGAAAACCTGTGTTTACTTTGTAGATGCAATGGGTGCAGAATACTTATCATATCTCCTGGCAGAGTATAAAGCAAATGACCTATTAGCAAATATCACTCTTTGTCACTGTGAAGTACCATCATTGACTTGCGAAAACAAAGACTTTATAAATGTTTTTGAATTGGCAGGTGCTAAATTTGCAAATGGGAAAAATGAAGATCTTAACAACTACAGTGGTTATAAAAAGCTTGATGACCTGAAACATCATGGTGAGGAATCTTTTGCAGAGTATCGTGATCAGAAGCTTCCCACATATTTAGCAAAAGAGTTATCTTTATTATCAGAACTGATTAGTGAAATTGCAAAAATACTTCAGCAAGGATACTATGAAAAAGTTATTATGATTTCTGATCATGGTGCAAGCCGGCTCGCTGTGATAAATAATCAAGAACTTTCTTATGAAATGGCTGAAAGTGGTAAGCATTCTGGAAGATGCTGTCCAAAATCAGAAACTGATACTCAACCTGAATGTGCTACTGAAAGTGATAATTATTGGGTACTTGCAAATTATGGTCGATTTAAAGGAAGCCGTAAAGGTGATGTTGAAGTGCATGGCGGTGCAACATTAGAAGAGGTTGTTATTCCCATTATTGAAATCACTAAAAAAGAAGAAAATTATGAATTTAAGCTCGCAGATTCAAATATTGAATTCAGTAAACGTAAGAAAAACGCACAAATCAAGCTCTTCTCAAAGAGTAAACTTTCTACAATTACTATTTCAATTCCTAAACTTAACGAGAAATTTGATGCAACGTCAAGTGACGGTCATAACTTCATTATCGATCTTCCGAATCTTAAAATTGCAGGGACATACAAGTTTAGCATATATTTAAATGATAATCTACTGTCAGATAGCTTATCATTTACTGCTAAAAATACAGATTTCGGCATGAACGATAAGTTCAAACTATAAGGAGGTAGTATAATTGTCTGAAAAGCTGAGAGAAAATTTTGACCAAATGGTCGTATATAAAAATTTGAAAGATATGAGCTTCTTGAAAGGCTTGAAACTACCATCCTTTTTGAGAGATTGGGTTTTAAAAAGATTTGAGGATGAAGATGGCACTTTTGATACAAATGAACTTTTGGAATTTGTTTCTATTTATATGCCAAGTAAAGATAAATGGATGAGCATTAAAACACGTATAATATCTGACTATGAACGTGTAAAGCTACTCACTAAGATTACAATTGATATTAGTGTAAAAACAGGTGAAATTTCTTTTGAACTTCCAGAATTCGGTCTACAATCAAAAGAAACCCTGATAGAACCAAACATATGGGAAAATGTCAAAGACGAGCTCGTCTCTGGAAAAGATATATGGGGAGTTATAGAACTGGGCTATCGACCTCCTGATGATAGTGTCAAGCCAAAGATTCCTGGAAAGATCAAACTTACAGATTTTCAGAGTTTTTGTCCATATGAAACAGATCTGGATTTCTACAAAGATGTACGAACAGAATTTAGCATGAGTGAATGGCTTGATATTTTACTTGGGGCAATTGACTATAATGCTGATGGTTATACAGGTGATAATGCAGAAACTAACAAAAAAACAATGCTTCAACGACTTCTTCCATTCGTGGAAAAAAACCTAAATATTATTGAACTTGCTCCAAAAGGAACAGGTAAATCTTATGTGTTTGGTAACGTAAGTAAGTATGGTTTACTTACTGATGGCGGTAAAGTTACTCGTCCAAAAATGTTTTATGATACTGCAAGAAAACAACCTGGATTTATTGTCGGTCATGATTATGTAGCAATAGATGAGGTGAAACTTGTTCAATTTGGCGATGTAAATGAAATGCGTTCTGTTATGCAAGGTTACATGGAACGTGGAAAATGCGAAGTAAATGGAAACGAAGTTGTTTCTGATGCTGGTGTTGTATTTTTAGGCAATATTGATGCAGAGAATATGGACGAATACACTAATATGCTGACAGAATTGCCATCTCTTTTCCGTGAAAGTGCTTTAGTAGATAGAATGCACGGATTTATAAAAGGATGGGATATTCCCCCTATGCGTCCTGAACTTAAAATATCTGGTTGGGCATTAAATACTGAGTATTTTTGCACGATTTTACACTTATTACGTGATGACATAAGTTATAGAGCAATTATAGACCATATTGTTGAAGTTTCAGCAGGAGCCTATGAACGTCATGTTGAAGCTGTAAAACGCCTTACAACAGCTTATATGAAACTATTGATGCCACATATACGCTCCGCTAGCGATATTCTTGACAATATCGACAACAAGAGAAACTTCAAGGATTATTGTCTACGTCCAGCAATAAAAATGAGAGCTGTAATACAAAAGCAACTTGAAATTATTGATACTAAGGAATATAAAAAGCCAGAGAAGCAGATGCCTAAATTCACACTTCGGGAGGGCATATAATCTTGAAAACAGTTAATTGCGTAAGTTGTGGTATGAAAAATCTTGATAAAAATACTATAGGCATAAATAAAAAAATGCTTGGAGAGAAAATAACCAACTTCTATTGTATGGATTGCCTTGCAAGTTATTTAGATACTACTGTAGATGAATTGCTTGAAAAAATAGAAGAATTTAAAGAAGAAGGCTGTACTCTGTTTGAATAGGAGGATCGATCATGATTTATGCCGATAATGCTGCAACGACAAAACTAAATAGAGAAGCATTTGAAGCAATGGCCCCTTTTTTACTTGATAATTATGCAAACGCTTCTCAACCCTACAGTTTTGCAAGAAAAGTTAAAAAAGCATTAAAAGAATCAAGAAAAATAATCGCTGAATCTATTCATGCAGAACCTGAAGAAATTTTCTTTACATCAGGCGGCACAGAAAGCGATAATTGGGCTATCAAAAACTATTGTCCTCAAACTGATATACGTCATATAATAACCTCCCCTATAGAACACCACGCTATTCTTAATGCTTGTAAATCAACAGCTTACAATTCTCAGATTTCTTTATTAACAGTGGATAGCAAAGGTATTGTGTCGGTTAAATCACTTGAAAAATTCCTCACTGCTCCACAAGAAACTGTATCTTCAAGCAAAAGCACTCTTGTATCGGTTATGCTTGCTAATAATGAAATAGGGACGATTCAGCCAATCAAAGAGCTGTGTAATATTGCCCATAAAAACAGTGCTTACTTCCATACTGATGCTGTGCAGGCAGTTGGACATATTCCAATAGATGTTAAAACACTGGACGTAGACATGCTCTCAGCGTCAGCACATAAATTTAACGGAACTAAGGGTATTGGATTTTTGTATATCAAGAAAAGTTTAGGAATAATACAACCTTTTCATGATGGTGGTATGCAAGAAAGCGGTCTTAGAGCTGGAACAGAAGATGTGGCAAGCATAGTCGCAATGGCTCACGCACTCAAGTCAAACTGTGACAATATGAAGAGAAATATGAACCATTTAAAAATGCTTGAGGATGTTGTTATTTCAATACTTAACAACGAGCACGTTGATTATTTGAGAAATGGTACCAATCAGCTCCCCGGTAATGTTAATCTTTCTTTTAAAGGTGTAGAAGGTGAAATGCTGTTACATCGTCTTGACTTAAAAGGAATTTGTGTTTCAACTGGATCAGCGTGTGATTCACAAAATCAAAAAGCAACTCATGTCATAGAGGCAATTGGCGTTCCGGATGAATACAAATATGGAACAATTCGTTTATCATTCGGTTCAGAAAATACGTTAGATGAAGCAAAAACTATTGCAAATGCAATCATTTCAATCTTAAGAAGTTAAAAGGTAAAGCGTATGGTTTGTTTTTCCATACGCTCTTTTTTCATACTATAACCAAACACGTCTGAATTGCAATCTCCTCAGCCTGCAGCTCAAAGAGATTTTCAAGCTGCCAAACCTTAGCTGTGTCAGCATTTTTCATCGCAAGTACATATTCAGGATCAGTATCACGCATTTTGTTCCAGATTTTCCATTTTTCTTTTTCGCATTCAGTGATACGCTCGTCAATATGAATGTAGATTCTGCCCTTATCTGTTTCTGCCTGCAAACGTTCAGGACAATGTTCCTCTGCCCACTTGATATAGATACAAGCAAGTTTGTTGTTGCTGTAATCGTGATAATCATTGCCACACTGCGTAATCATCATTCTGTCGGTGTCAAGTGCCATTCTCTGATAATCATGTTTGTAAATCATAATCTTAACCTCTTTTCTTCTTTATCAAAAATCCTGCAAGAACAGCGATTCCTGCGAGAATAATTCCGCCAATTCCATAAATCAAACCATTTGAGGACTTTTCCGCACTCATTGGTTTTGTTACTTCTTCTGATACACCAACCGTGGTATCTTCTTCAATTTTCAAATTTTCTCCGACACGGTGAGCAGTCCCGTTTCCATCGTCAGC
>OJMP01001225.1_pt1 | contig 18378 bp, 12 predicted proteins | sample 1597311 | NCBI WGS metagenome assembly OJMP01 (sample SAMEA2452134, study PRJEB22498) | human gut metagenome | biome: human feces; feature: human gut; material: feces | place: Australia | collected 2012 | reverse complement strand
AGTTTATGCGGGTTTCAGGCACTAGGGGGATATCCAACTTTAGTGTCTTAACACCGGAAATAGCCAGTATATGTGAAATACCACTGACCTGGTATAAATCCTTTATCTCATCATCCAGATACGACTTGTCTCCAAGCAGCATGGACGAAAGCACTCCTGCCGTTGTCTCATCAGTCACCTCAAGAAGTGAAGCTGACAGCGTATCACGAAGTTTTTCAAGTCCGTGGTAATACCATGCATGTTTACCGGCGCTTGTCTTAATACTGTCTGCATTCACCGAGAAATCAATTCCCTGCGAACGGTAAAAGCGCGCTCTGTCAAACTCTCCCTCATTGGTTGCAGACTTAAACAAGCCTATCTTGCCGCAAGCTTTCATATAATCGCCCAGATGTGCGCTTTTGCTGTCACAGTATACCACGACATCACCACAGGATATTTTTCTGCCAAAAGCCTTGCCGTACCCGGGCTGTACTACGCAGTCCGTCATATAATACCTGTATGAGAAATACTTGTATTCAGTTTTATAAATCTTCCCCCAGACGATGACAGATTTTTCATCTGTCATATACTGCATATAGCTGTCACGGTTTTCATCCACTGAAGCGTATCTGAATTGTGCTGTTGCAAAAACAGCTGACGATATCAGGATAAGCAAAACAACTATGCGCCCGATACCGGAAAGGCTGCCCTTAGACACCACACACTCAGCTATTAAAGCCACAACCAGCATGGCAAAACCCAAAAAGCCAAAGCCCCTGCCATACATACCTGAAACAGTTCCTGCAGTATAGACCAACGCAAATAAAAACATCGGTCTTTTACTAATACTCTTCTCCTCCTAATCCAATCTATTCTATTTTTCAGTTTTTTCCGTGGAATCATCAGAATCCACTATATCCTTATTAAACTCATACATGTCGCTTAGCTTGTAATTATAAAGCAGCATGCCGTCATTCTCACCGTCAAGCGAGATCTGTACCTTGTCCACAGTAGGAAGTGAGGTGAGTGAATTAACTATCGAATACAGCACCACATCCTCTGTCAGCTTATTGTCAATAGTATTTCTGAATGAAGAGTCAAAGTTCAGATAGCATATTCTATCTGCCACAGACACATTGATAAGCTTTGTTGTGCCCGGAAGAGTTGCCTTGAGCTTAGAGCCCTTCGGTCCCTCAATAAGCTGCTCAACAACAAGCTTTTCAAGCGCTATATTTGAGCTGTAATGTATCACTCTGGTCTGTTTTTCAAGCCCTGTACCATCCTTGTCAGCAAAATAAAGCGTGAGTGTCTCCTTCACACTTGTATTAATCTGTTCACCCGGATTCTCAACAAAATCATCAGCACCCATGCTACCGACAATCTCATCATCCGAGTCCACAAGAGGAATACTGTTTACGGTAAATGTCACATATGAAATACTATCCAGCTGTGTGAGCGTGCGGACTACAGAAGCTCTCAAAAGCACTTCCTGTGCAGCCGTAAGGTCATAATACTCCTTGCTGAAATCCACAGTGCAGTTATAGTTTTTCTCGTCATGACCTCTCACAGACACCTCATCCGGAATCGCCTTGCGCAGTCTTGAATCTTCAGGCTTATCCTGAAGTCTTCCTAGAAGCTCATCCACCTGCTTGTCTACATCTGAGTTTTTGCTTCTAAGCACATATGACTCCGGCACGCTGCTCGTAACATCCATATTCAGACAAAACACCTCAACCGTATTATCTGCTTTTTTCTTTGTGCAGCCGCCCATGGAGAGCAGAATTACTGCAGTGAGCACGAATATAATTATTCTTTTCACGTCAAGCCTCCTATACAATATAGTTGAGCGGTATACGCACATCAAAGGTAGTGCCCTCTCCCATCACACTGTGAGCCTTTATAGCTCCCCTATGCATAAGAATAGAGCTTCTTGTAATGGCAAGTCCCAGACCTGTACCGCCAATCTCTCTCGAATGCGACTTGTCCACGCGATAAAATCTCTCATAGATGTGCTCTAAGGACTCCTCCGGTATACCTATACCGTTGTCCTCCACCTTCAGATAGAAATACTGATGGTCCGCATTTAAGGACACATGAACATAGCCACCGGTCTCGTTGTCATTGTACTTGATTGCATTCTCAATGAGGTTTGTAAAAGCAAGCGTCAGCTTCACCTCATCTATCTCTGCAGTTACCGGTCTGAAGCTCTCGAGTACAAGCTCCACCTGCTGCTTGTCAGCAATCGGCTGAAGTCTCTTCATAATCTGCTCGAGCAGGTCATTGATATTAACACTCTCGATATTCAGCGTAGCAGCCGACTTATCCATCTTGACCAGTGATAACAGGTCATTTATTATCTTTGTCTCTCTGTCTATCTCGCTTGTGATATCTCCCATGAACTCCCTGTACATCTCAATCGGAGCCTCATCACCCATGCTGTTGATGGAATCTGCGAGTACCTTCATGGAAGTAAGAGGTGTCTTGAGCTCATGTGACACATTCGATACAAACTCCTGTCTGGACTCATCCATGACCTTCATTCCGCTCATCAGCTCATTAAAATTCCTGCTTATTATAGCAGTCTCCGCATAGTCATCTACATCCAGCTGCTCTTTTCCAAAGCCATCCTTAATGTCTGATATCTCGTCAGAAAGCTTCTTAATCGGAACAAAAAGGTGCAAAAGCACAAGCACACCAAAAAAGAGCACCACCGCACCTGCGATAATGGCAACCGTCACAGCAATCTGTGTCAGATACGACATATTTAGCGATATATTGTCCGTCGACACACTTACAACAAGTGCTCCCTCTATCTTTGAATCCTTGTCGTTTGGATTGCTTATCGGAACAGAAAGCTCGATATAGTGGTTTTTAGAATCATAGTTAGTAATCTCTGAAGCAGAGAAGGTCTTGATAACCTCCTCTGAGACAATAGTATTGCCATCATCTAAATTGTACGTATCCTTAATAATCTTAAAATGCTTGTCAACTATGAGCACACGGCCCTCATATATAGTAGTAAGAGTGTCAATCTGAGCATCAATATTACTCAAGTCACTGCCATCCTTATCAAAGTATTTACTTGTGGATATCTTGTTTGCGAGAATCTTTGCCTGACTAAGCACTTCACTTTCGCGGATTGAAACCGCTCTGGACTCGTAGGTGTTAAGTATGCCGAAGCACAGCACCACCTCCGGTACCAGAACGAGAACAAAAATCATGAAAATCAGCCTGGATTTCAGACTCTTATAAAATGCAAAATGTACTTTACTCTTAAACATTTTAGAACCTTTCTGAAAGTATTACTTCTGGTTGTAGTAATATCCCACACCCCACTTGGTATGAACGTACTTCGGCTCGCTTGGATTTGCCTCAATCTTTTCACGAAGACGTCTGACATGCACATCAACCGTACGCACGTCACCCGGGTAATCCTCGCCCCATACAATCTTTAAAAGGCTCTCCCTACTGTACACTTTATTTTCATTTTTGATCAGAATCTCGAGCAGTTCAAACTCTCTTGCAGTCAAATTGATTTCATTATCATTTATGAACAGACGTCTGCTGTCACAGTCGAGCTTGATATCACCCTTTTCGATTACAGATGACTGTACCTGTGGTGCGCGTTCCGGTGAAGTGCGCCTCATGATTGCCTTGATTCTGGCCTTTACCTCAAGAATATTAAATGGCTTTGTGATATAGTCATCAGCGCCGTACTCAAGTCCTAAAATTTTGTCCATGTCATCGCCCTTTGCAGTGAGCATGACAATCGGGACATCAGAAAACTCCCTTATTGCCTGACACACCTCAAAGCCATCCATCTTTGGAAGCATGACATCTAAAAGAATCATATCATATGAATTGGCCTTCGCCATATTTAAGGCCTCCTCACCGTCATATGCGCAGTCTACCTCCATGCCATCCTGCAGCAGACTGAAACATATTCCTTTTACAATTAACTTTTCGTCGTCAACGACCAGCACTTTTTTTGCCATTTATACACTCCTAATTTACTGTTATATCATCTTTTATTTTATTAAACATCGCTTCACCGATGCCGGACACCCTCGTGATATCCTCAATCGAAGAAAACAACCCATTTTTAGCGCGATCTTCAACAATACTCTTTGCCTTGCTCTCACCAATTCCGGAAAGAGCCATTAGCTGCTCGACAGTTGCGGTATTGATATTGAGCTTGCCATCCTTTACGCCTATATGCTCCTCAGCGCCGCCCCTCATCAGCGAGCCATCTATGCCGGTGGTATATGTGCCCTCAGGTATGTGATCCGACTTAAGCTCCTCTACAGTCGGGAAATACAGCATCTGCCCATCATACAGCTCTGATGCCAGATTCCAAAAGCTTTTGTCAGCTGTATCCAGCATGCCTCCTGCCATATCAACGAGCTCACAAACTCTCGCGCCCGGCTTTACTCTGTATACACCGGGATTGGCAACCTGACCACAGATATAGACGCACCACTCAGTAGATTCATCAGTGTCATCTGCTGTGTCTTTTGCCTTCTGCTCCTGTTCTCCATCGGATGAAGCTTTCTTCTCCTTGGAATCAGCAGTCTGTCTGTTTACATCACTTGAAACCACAGCAGTCTGCTCCGTTTCAGAAGCAAAATGAACTGTGGCATCATCCTTTTTACAGCCGCAAAGGCCAAACGCTATTGTTAAAATAAACGCACTTAATAATATTATTTTTTTCATATGGTCTCCTTTGATTAATATCATAATCTCAAAGGAGAAATCGATGTCCTCTTTATTTTACAGACTTTTTGACAGTATTACAAGTGTTGTTTCAAGTTTTTCTATCATTTCGTCAACATCACTCTTTTCGATAACAAGAGGAGGCACAAATCTAAGCACATTGCTGCCTGCCGTAATGACTATAAGGCCTTGATTTAAAGCCTCTGCTGAGACCTTTCCTACAGGAAGGCTGCACTCCACGCCCTGCATGAGTCCCATACCCCTTCTGGCTGTGAGACAGTCGAATTTTGCAACAAGCTCATCAAGCCTCTTCTCCAGGTAAGGTGCAACCTCCTTTACATGGCTTACTATATCAAGACGCTTAAACTCATCAAACACTGCACTTACTGCAGCTCCTACGAACGGATTGCCGCCGTATGTGGTGCCATGGTCGCCAGGTGCAAGGGATTTATCTGCCACCCTCTGTGTCATGAGAAAAGCACCAACCGGCACACCACAGCCGAGTGCCTTCGCACAGGTCATGATATCAGGCTTTACATCATAGTTCTGCCATGCGAACATCTCGCCGCTTCTGCCCATGCCGCACTGTATCTCGTCAAGGATAAGAAGAATATCCTTTTCATCACAGAGAGCTCTCACTCCCTCGATAAACTCCTTCTTTGCCGGGTAAATACCGCCCTCACCCTGAATAGTTTCCATAATAATGGCGCAGGTTTTGTCTGTCACCTGAGCCTTAACGCTCTCTAAATCATTAAAATTTGCAAATTTAACGCCCGGCATAAGTGGCTCAAACGGCTCCTGATAATGTGCATTGCCGGTGACAGAAAGCGCTCCGATGCTTCTTCCGTGGAAGGAATGGTTCATGGCAATTATCTCATGTCCGGCATGACCATCTCTTGTGAAAGCATATTTCTTTGCTGCTTTGATAGCTCCCTCTATGGCCTCTGTACCGCTGTTGGTAAAGAAAATACGGTCCATTTTGCTTGCCTTAAGTACCTTGTCTGCCGCCTCGATGACAGGCGCATTGTAGTAGAGGTTTGATGTATGTAAAAGCTTATCAACCTGTGCCTTTAATGCCTCCTTGTGGTGCTCATTGCTGTATCCAAGTGCACATACGGCTATTCCTGCAGCGAAGTCCAGATATGCATTGCCGTCTGTATCATAAAGATGTACTCCCTCTCCGTGATCAAGCACAAGCGAAAATCTGTTGTAGGTGTGAAGAAGCTCCTTTTCTGCCTCATCAATGTATGACTGTTTATCCATATTATTGCTCATTGTTAAATTTCTCCTCCGAATCTCCAAGAATAGCTGTTCCGATTCCTCTGTTTGTGAATATCTCAAGCAGTAAGCAGTGCGCGATACGTCCATCAAGAATATGTACTCTTGAAACTCCGTTATCGATAGCATCTATGCAGTTGTTGAGCTTAGGAAGCATACCTCCGCCGATAAAACCATCACCTATAAGCTTCTTTGCATCTGAGACTGTAAGCTCTGAAATAAGAGTATTCTTATCTGAAGGGTCCTTATATACACCCTCGATATCTGTGAGGAATGCAAGCTTTTCTGCTGAAACTGCTCTGGCGATAGCACATGCTGCATCATCTGCATTGATATTGTATGTATTGTATTCGTCATCAAGACCGATTGGACACACGATTGGAAGGAAGTCCTTCTCTAACAGGTCATAAAGAATTTTTGGATTGACATCAGTGATTTCACCGACAAAGCCTATATCCTCTCCGTTTGAATACTTTTTCTTTACCTTTAAGAGGCCACCGTCCTTGCCGCTTACTCCGACAGCCTGCACACCAAGCTCCTCAACAAGTGTAACGAGAGATTTGTTTACCTTATTCAGTACCATCTCGGCAATCTCCATTGTATCGGCATCAGTCTTTCTGAGTCCGTTTACAAATACAGGCTCCATACCGACCTTTCCTACCCATTTGCTGATTTCCTTGCCGCCGCCATGTACGATGATAGGCTTGAAGCCGACCAGCTTGAGAAGTGTGACATCCTGGATCACCTGCTTTTTAAGCTGTTCGTCAACCATTGCAGATCCGCCGTACTTTACAACGATAATCTTTCTGTTAAATCTCTGTATATACGGAAGTGCCTCTATGAGCACCTGTGCCTTTTCCATTACCTGTTCCATGTTCTTATCTGCCATTGTACTGCTCCTTATTTGTTAAATCTTGTTATATTTTCTTCGTTAAGTGTGAAATCATAGTAATTTAAGTCTTCTCTGAATGTCCATCCCTCTTCCTTCCAGAAGTGGTTTCCCAGTTCATTCACCTTGAAGGCTATGATTGACACCTTGTTGATATGCTCTGCCTGAAGTGCTCTCATGCAGGCAACCACCATACTCTTCCCGATGCCGCACTTCCTGTAATGCTCATCCACGCATACATGATACAGGCAGCCTCTTCTGCCATCGTGTCCGCAGAGTATCGCTCCAACTATCTTTCCATCTTCTACCGCTACAACACTCGTAGTCGGATTTCTCTTAAGAAATCTAAGGACTCCCTCTCTTGAGTCGTCAATAGAACGGATTCCAAAGCCGTGGATGGTCTGCCAGAGGCTGTACACCTCGTCATAATCATCTATCGTCATAACCCTTATTTCATATTTATTCTCATTACTCATTTTATTAAATCATCCTTATATTTTTATATAACTATCAGCATTATAATGCATCTTTCTGATAATTACTTTCCTATTATTAATTATTACGGGAACATAGGAACCATATTGAGTCCCTCTGCCTCATCGAAGCCAAATAACAGATTCATATTCTGAACCGCCTGTCCTGCAGCACCCTTTACCAGATTGTCAAGAGCACCCATCATAATAATTCTGCCGGTCCTCTCATCAATCACAAAGTTTACATCCACATAGTTGCTGCCCTCAACCCACTTTGTCTCAGGGCAGACACCCTTTTTGAGCACTCTGACAAACTTCTCATTTGCATAATACTTATCGTAAACTGCCTTAATCTCATCATATGTAGGAAGTGTTCCATCAGGTTTTTTCTTAAGTGTCGCATACTCTGTAGCGAGGATTCCTCTGTTCATCGGAACAAGATGCGGAGTAAAGTTGATAAGAATTTCTTTTCCTGCCGCATATCCAAGCTGTTCCTCTATCTCAGGGGTATGTCTGTGTGAGGCAACGCCATATGCCTTCATGCTCTCATTTACTTCACAAAACAGATTAGGTGTCTTTGCACCACGTCCTGCGCCTGATGTGCCTGACTTTGCATCGACGATAAGTGTATCTGTGTCAATAAGTCCCTCCTTCACAAGCGGATAAGCTGTAAGGATGGAGCATGTGGTATAGCAGCCAGGATTTGCAACAAGCCTTGTCTCCTTTGTGACCTTGTCCCTGTTTATCTCACACAGACCATATACAGCCTCATCAATAAACTGCGGCGACTTGTGCTCAATCTTGTACCATTTCTCATATGTGGCTACATCCTTGATACGGAAGTCCGCTGACAGATCGACAATCTTTACCTTACTTAATATATCCTCAGTGAGCACGCCTGCCAAAAAGCCCTGTGGGGTCGCAGTGAAAATCACATCAACCGACTCTGCAAGCTCCTCCATATTGTCATCCATGCACTTTGCATCAACTATCTGAAACATATTTCCATAGATATCGGCATAATTCTCATCCACATAGCTTCGTGAGCCATACCATGCAATCTCTACCTCTTTATGATTCATCAAAATTCTCACGAGCTCTGCTCCGGCATATCCGGTGGCTCCAATAATACCAGCCTTTATCATAGTATTTCCTCTTTTCATATTGTATTTCTGCATAACCATATAAAATTGGTCTGACGCATCATACATAATAATATAGTACAGTAATTTCAATCCGTAAAGAGAAAAATTATACAAAATTATGTATATTTATACATGAATAATGTATATTTTTTCACTTGCAATATGTAAAGAACTGGTATATATTTATTCTAAAGTAATTATTCAAGGCTTTTAGACACAAAAGCAGTTAATGGTTACCATCATAAAGAATAAACGAAAAGAGGACACGCACTTATGAAAGACAAAGTTGTATTAGCTTATTCAGGCGGACTTGATACTACCGCTATCATTCCATGGCTTAAAGAGACTTATGACTATGACGTAATCTGCTGCTGCATCAACTGCGGACAGGGAGAGGAGCTTGACGGACTCGATGAGAGAGCTAAATTATCCGGAGCTTCAAAGCTTTACATAGAGGATATCTGTGATGAGTTCAGTGAGGACTACATCGTATCTTGTGTACAGGCCGGCGCAGTTTATGAGCACAAATACCTCCTTGGAACAGCAATGGCAAGACCGGGCATCGCAAAGAAGCTTGTAGAGATTGCAAGAAAAGAAGGCGCTGTAGCCATCTGCCACGGTGCAACAGGAAAAGGAAACGACCAGATCCGTTTCGAGCTCGGTATCAAGGCACTTGCTCCTGATATCAAGGTAATCGCTCCATGGCGTCAGGACAACTGGAAAATGGATTCACGAGAGGCCGAGATCGAGTACTGTAAGGCACACGGAATTGACCTTCCGTTCGGCACAGATTCAAGCTACAGCCGTGACCGTAACCTCTGGCACATCAGCCACGAGGGACTTGAGCTTGAGGATCCTTCACAGGAGCCAAACTATGACCATCTGCTCGTATTAAGTGTCACACCTGAGCATGCTCCTGACGAGGGTGAGTATGTTACAATGACATTTGAGAAGGGTGTTCCTACATCTGTCAACGGCAAAAAGATGAAGGTAGCAGACATCATCAGAGAGCTCAACCGTCTCGGCGGCAAGCACGGCATCGGCATCATCGATATCGTTGAGAACCGTGTAGTAGGTATGAAATCACGTGGTGTATATGAGACTCCGGGTGGAACAATCCTCATGGAGGCACATGACCAGCTCGAGGAGCTCTGCCTTGACCGTGCCACAATGGAGGTCAAGAAAGAAATGGGCAACAAGCTCGCTCAGGTAGTATACGAAGGAAAATGGTTCACACCACTTCGTGAAGCAATCCAGGCTTTCGTAGAGTCAACACAGGAATATGTAACCGGAGAAGTTAAATTCAAATTATATAAAGGCAATATCATCAAAGCCGGCACTACTTCACCATATTCACTCTACAGTGAGTCTCTTGCAAGCTTTACTACAGGAGATTTATATGACCACCATGATGCAGACGGTTTCATCACACTGTTTGGTCTGCCACTCAAGGTGCGTGCAATGAAGCTTCTTGAGCTTGAGAACAAGAAAAACAATTAATTGTTACAACAAATAAAAGAAAAAGAGATGTGAAATAACAGCAATTATTTCACATCTCTTATTTTTTTAATAATTTCATTCTTTAAATCAAGTGCCTTATCCTTAATGTGTCTAGAAGCACTTTTTGATATAAGCACCCTTGCAATGAGCTTTGAAGCCACATCCCAATGGTCAAGCTTATAATTCATCTGAGCCAAAAGCAAATCAACCGTATCCTGATTCATACCACATATAGGGAAATGCTCAGTCGCAACCGCTCTTGTCATTCCATCAAGAGCCTGCTTATAATAATATTTTTCTGCCTTTTGTGCACTTACAAGCTCTTCACTTTCCGTTGAGATACCATCAGCCGTAAGCTGTTCGATTAAACCGCGATAAAGCCAGGATAGCTTAAGACAAATATATGCCTTTTCACTATACATAGCCCTTTTAACAATCGCTGAAAAAAGTGCCAGCTTAAATCTGTCTATTGCCTCATCATACGAATATAACAAAGGCACCGACTTGCTGCCGGGCTTAAATTTGGCAGCAACCTGCTCCTTAAGCAGCCTTATCTGTGTACTCGATACATGTACAAAGTCGCCATTCATCGCACTATAACCACAATGCGGACACGATGTGACACCATACTTTATTGTATCAATTCCCTTGTAAACCGGTCTGAAATCATCATCAGAGCCAGCAAACCTGATCTTTGATGTCCGTACCGTCAGTGTTTGAAAACTCTGATCACACACCGGACATGTTATATTCTTTGCAAAAACAAAATCCGTTTCATCCTCTGTCTGAACAGCAGCTGCCACCGGAGCATCCCCGGTGGCAGCTGCTTTATCCTCATCATACAGATCATTTATGTCTTCAGGATTTAAACCGAATTTGTCAATACCTGACTTTAAATCCATATTTTACCTCTATTCTTCTCTTCTGTTTATTTTTAGTCAAAAACTATTTAGCTGTCGGAAGCTTGAATGAGCTCTTTAATGAGACGATTCTGTTAAATACAGGCTGTCCATCCTTTGAGTCCTTGCAATCCGCGCAGAAGAAGCCATTTCTGACAAACTGGAAGCTGTCATAAGCCTTGGCACTCATAAGCTCCGGCTCCACTACACAGTTATCAAGCACTGTGAGTGAATTAGGATTAAGATTTAAGCTTCCGTCCTCATTGTACACTCCAAGCTCCTCATTTACGATATTCTCGTAAAGACGTACAGTTACCTGCTTTCCATACTCGGCTGAAACCCAGTGGATAGTTCCCTTGACCTTTCTGCCATCAGGACTGTTGCCACCCTTTGATGCCGGATCATATGTACAGTGAATCTCTGTAATATTGCCGTTTTCGTCCTTCACACAGCTATTGCACTTCACAAAATAAGCATTCATGAAACGCACCTCATTGCCAGGGAACATACGGAAATACTTCTTCGGTGGCTCCTCCATGAAGTCATCTCTCTCCACATAAAGCTCTCTGGTGAAAGGAACTTTTCTCTTTCCAAGCTCAGGATTCTCCACGTTATTGTCCACTTCAAGATACTCAACCTGTCCCTCAGGGTAATTGTCGATAATCACCTTGACCGGATCAAGCACAGCCATCATACGAGGGCGCTTAGCCTTTAAATCCTCTCGGATACAGTACTCAAGCATAGCGTAGTCAACAGAGCTGTTAGCTTTTGATATACCACACAGATCAACAAAATTCTGGATAGACTCTGGTGTGAAGCCCCTGCGTCTGAGCGCTGCTATAGAAACAAGCCTCGGGTCATCCCAGCCATCAACGATACCGTCCTCAACAAGACGCTTGATATATCTCTTTCCTGTTACAACATTAGTCAGATAGAGCTTTGCAAACTCAATCTGCTTTGGCGACTCCTCTGGAGAATTCTTAAATCCACATTCAATAACCACCCAATCATACAGCGGTCTGTGGTCTTCAAACTCAAGAGTACATATAGAATGTGTGATGCCCTCAATAGCATCCTCTATAGGATGAGCAAAATCATACATAGGATATACACACCATTTATCACCTGTATTGTGATGTGTCATATGAGCCACACGGTAAAGAATCGGATCTCTCATATTGATGTTTGAAGAGCTCATGTCAATTCTCGCACGAAGTACCTTTGTGCCATCCTCAAACTCACCGTTTTTCATGCGCTCAAAAAGGTCTAAGTTTTCCTCAACACTTCTCTTTGAGTATGGATCCTCCTTGCCGGCCTCTGTGAGTGTACCTCTATACTCTCTTATCTCATCAGGTGTCAGATCAGATACATATGCCTTTCCCTTCTTTATCAGTCCTACTGCACACTCATACATCTTGTCGAAGTAATTGGATGCAAAAAACTTCCTGTCAGCCCAGTCAGCACCAAGCCACTTAACATCGGCCTCGATAGACTCTACAAACTCCAGACGCTCCTTGGTAGGGTTTGTATCATCAAACCTGAGATTGAACTGTCCGTCATACTTCTTTGCCAGTCCATAGTTTAAAAGAATAGACTTCGCATGGCCGATATGCAAATAACCGTTTGGCTCCGGTGGGAATCTGGTCTTTACAGTCTTGCAATGACCCTCAGCCAAGTCCTTCTCAATAATCTGTTCAATAAAATTTTTCGAAACTGTTGCCTCGTTCTCCATAAATGTTCCTCCGAAAATAATACTGTGTCCATTATAAATTCATCAGTTTACTTTGTCAATGAATTAGAAAAAGTAGTACATGTATATTATACGTGCGTATGTGTAAACAGATGATCCTGACAGTATTCCTTGTTGCCGGTGCACTTCGAGCAGTATCTGAATGTTAATTCAGGATTTGACAATTCCGTTCTGCCGCATATATAGCACTTGTGACGTGAGATGCCACTTCCCGGGCGAGGTTCGGAAAACTGAGCCTTAAACTGTGCCTTTCTCCTCTTCTGGTGCATATTCTGTCTGAATGAGAGCCTGTGCTTGCAGCCATAAATGAATACCAACAGATTTATAAGTGCAAGTACGATTTCTGAGCCGTATGCCAATCCAATCTGCCATCCAAAGCTCATATAGGTATACACATCATATGCAAACATCACGAAGTAAACAAGCACCATCCACTTCATCTTTATAGGAAGCACAAAGTAAAGCCTCACCTCTGCCTCCGGCATCAAAAGACCAAGCATCAGATACATAGCTATAAGTATATAGTACATAGTCAGATTGATGGATACATGTGTCACTGCAAATGCAAGCATTCCTACTATATCATACAGCAAAAAGCCTCCGAAAAAGTACACATTCATCCTAAAAGAGCCAAGATATGACTCCATGCTGTCTCCAAGCGTCCACAGACAGAATATAAATAAAAGCTGTAAAAATGATATGCTGCCGCTCGGCACAAAAATCCAGCTTATAAGACGCCATACCTGTCCGTGCAAAATAGCAGAGGCTGAAAACTGCAGATAATAAAGGACAACATCTCCCTTTGTCAAAAGCAGCACACTGCCTATCAGATTCGCAGCGATAAATATTCTAGTGATATTCGGAATCGCTTTACTTCCATATTTTTGTTCTAGTTTGTTAAGCCAGTTCATACATTTTAGCAGACATGGTTCATTTCACTGCTGCTCACACCATTATGTGACAAGCAGTGGTTACATCACGATGCAATAAAACCACGTATCTGCATCCTCCTGTCATATTATTGCTGCCTTTTACACTATAGTGCAAAGGGCAGCGGTTATTACAAAATTTATTATGATAGTTAAATCATACTTTGTCAACGAGACTGCGAATTATTCACAAATTCTTTATAATTATAGTCATTGTAATTTGTCGATATCTGTCGTATAATAATCTCTGTTTTGATAATAGAGCAATTATATATTTTAATAAGAAGAAAGATATATAAAAACATATAAGTAATACATTATGGAGGAACCACTATGGAAAATAACAGCTTACATAAGTTGGGCATTGATATCGGCTCAACAACCGTCAAGATTGCACTTCTTGATGCCGATGACAATATCCTCTTTTCCGATTATGAGCGTCATTTTGCAAATATACAGGAGACACTTGAGTCCCTTATCAGAAAGGCCTACGACAAGACAGGTGACCTTTCAGTTTGTCCTATGATAACAGGCTCCGGCGGACTCACTCTTGCAAAGCACCTTGAGGTGCCATTCGTACAGGAGGTTATAGCTGTATCTACCGCACTCACACACTATGCTCCACAGACCGATGTGGCAATAGAGCTAGGTGGCGAGGATGCCAAAATCATATACTTCGAGGGCGGCAACGTGGAACAGCGTATGAACGGCATATGTGCCGGCGGTACAGGCTCATTTATCGACCAGATGGCTTCTCTCATCCAGACAGACGCTACAGGACTAAATGAATACGCAAAAAGCTACAAGGCCATCTACCCTATCGCAGCCCGCTGTGGAGTATTTGCCAAAACAGATATCCAGCCTCTCATCAATGAGGGAGCCACACGCGAGGATTTATCCGCTTCAATCTTTCAGGCCGTGGTAAACCAGACCATCAGTGGCCTCGCCTGCGGTAAGCCAATCAAGGGACATGTTGCTTTCCTTGGCGGTCCTCTGCACTTTTTGTCTGAACTTAAATCAGCATTTATCAGAACCTTAAATCTCGATGACGAGCACACTATCGTTCCTGAGAACTCTCATCTGTTTGCAGCAATAGGCTCTGCATTAAACTATAAAGACAACTCTGTCACCACACTCTCATCCTTAATCGACCGCCTCTCAAACGGCATAAAGATGGAATTTGAGGTGGCACGTATGGAGCCTCTTTTTAAGGATCAGGCTGATTACGATGAATTTACAACGCGTCACGGCAACAATCACGTAAAGACCGGTGACCTTTCTACATACAAGGGCAACTGCTATCTCGGAATAGATGCAGGCTCAACCACTACAAAAATCGCTCTCGTAAGCGAGGACGGAGACCTTTTATACTCATTCTACAGCAACAACAACGGAAGCCCTCTCGCAACAGCCATCCGCTCCATCCAGGAGATTTACGCAAAGCTTCCTGAGGATGCACACATCGTACACTCCTGCTCTACAGGCTACGGAGAGGCTTTATTAAAGGCAGCTTTAAAATTGGACGACGGCGAAGTTGAGACTGTAGCCCACTACTACGCAGCAGCATTCTTCGACCCAAAGGTAGACTGTATCCTCGATATCGGTGGACAGGACATGAAGTGCATCAAGATAAAGAACCAGACAGTCGACTCAGTACAGCTCAACGAGGCCTGCTCTTCAGGCTGCGGCTCATTTATTGAAACCTTCGCAAAGTCCTTAAACTACTCAGTACAGGATTTTGCAAAGGAAGCCCTTTTTGCAAAGAATCCTATTGATCTCGGAACCAGATGTACGGTTTTCATGAACTCAAAGGTAAAGCAGGCCCAGAAGGAGGGCGCATCTGTCGCAGATATATCAGCAGGACTTGCCTACTCAGTAATAAAGAATGCACTTTTCAAGGTTATCAAGCTTTCTGATGCAAGTGACCTCGGTGAAAATATCGTAGTCCAGGGCGGTACATTCTACAATGATGCCGTTCTTAGAAGCTTTGAAAAAATTGCAGGTGTACATGCTACAAGGCCTGATATCGCTGGTATCATGGGTGCCTTTGGTGCCGCACTCATCGCACGCGAGCGCCATGAGGCTGATTACAAGACAACAATGCTCACAATCGACCAGATAAACGAGCTCACCTACACCACAAAGCTCGCACGCTGTCAGGGCTGTACAAACCACTGTCTTTTAACTATAAACAAATTCTCCGACAACAGACAGTACATCACCGGAAACCGCTGTGAAAAGGGTCTGGGCAAGGAGAAGAACAAGGATAACATCCCAAATCTTTTTGAATACAAGAACAAGCGTATATTTGACTATGAGCCACTTGACCCAAAGGATGCTCCACACGGTACAGTCGGCATCCCAAGAGCCTTGAATATGTACGAGAACTATCCGTTCTGGGCTACATTTTTCAAACGTCTCGGCTTTTCTGTAGTGCTGTCACCGCAGTCTACCAGAAAGATTTATGAGATGGGTATCGACTCCATCCCAAGTGAATCAGAGTGCTACCCTGCAAAGCTCACACATGGTCATATAAGCTGGCTCATAAAACAAAATGTAGATTTTATTTTCTACCCGGCAGTGCCATATGAGCGCAAGGAGTTTCCTGATGCAAACAATCACTACAACTGCCCTATTGTCACATCATACTCTGAGAATATCAAAAACAACGTGGACGAGATTACCTCAGGCGAGGTTAAATTCATAAATCCGTTTATGTCATTTGAGAGTGAGGAAACTATCTCACAGCAGCTCGTAGCCACCTTCTCAAAGGGTGATTTCAACCTGCCTGAGTCACAGATTCGTGATGCGGTAGCCGCAGGCTGGAAGGAGCTTGCCATGACAAGGCTTGAGATACAACGAAAGGGCGAGGAAGTGCTCGACTACATGGAGGACACCGGACGTCGCGGAATCGTGCTCGCAGGCCGTCCGTACCATGTGGACCCGGAAATCAACCACGGTATTCCGGAATTGATTACATCTTACGATATTGCGGTATTATCTGAGGACAGCATTTCCCATTTAGGAAAAGTTGACCGGCCAACGATTGCGATGGATCAGTGGATGTATCATTCCAGACTTTATGCCGCTGCCAGTTTTGTACGCACCCAGAACAATCTGGATATGATTCAGCTTAACTCTTTTGGATGTGGACTTGACGCAGTAACAACCGACCAGGTCAATGATATTTTGACAAGTTCCAATAAAATATGTACGGTTCTTAAAATTGACGAGGTCAACAACTTAGGTGCCGCAAGAATTCGTATCCGTTCGCTTATTTCCGCCGTGAAAGACCGCGAACGCAAGGGAATTAAGTCCTCTCCTCAAAATTCAGCCTATAAACGAGTTGAATTTACAAAAGAAATGCGTAAAAGTTACACGATTTTAGCACCACAGATGTCACCAATTCATTTTGACATTTTAATGCCGGCTCTTGCTGCCTGTGGTTATAATCTTGTCCAGCTTCCTACCGGCGTAGGCGAATTGGATTACGGCTTAAAATATGTAAATAATGATGCATGCTATCCGTCTCTTCTTGTAGTCGGACAGTTCATGAAAGCATTGTTATCCGGCGAGTACGATTTAAATAAAACTGCTTTAATCATTACCCAAACCGGTGGCGGATGCCGTGCAACGAACTATATCGGCTTTATCCGCCGTGCACTGAAAAAAGCAGGCATGGAACAAATTCCTGTTATTTCGTTAAGTGCCGGTGTGGAAACAAACTCCGGCTTTGACATCAATTACCGATTGTTAAAAGCCGCTATTCACAGCTTAATCTACGGTGATTTGTTTATGCGTGTCGTATACCGTACCCGCCCTTACGAGAAGGTACCGGGTTCCGTAAACGCTCTTCACGATAAATGGAAAAAAGTCTGTATTGAGGCTGTGAAAAAACCAAAGCAGTCGGAACTTAAGAAAAACATCCGACAAATCGTAAAAGAATTTGATGAAATAGAATTAGATGAAACAAAGAAAAAACCACGTGTTGGAATCGTTGGTGAGATTTTAGTTAAATATCTCCCGGCAGCTAACAATCATGTTGTTGAACTCTTGGAAGCTGAAGGTGCTGAAGCAGTCTGCCCTGATATGCTGGACTTCTTTATGTACAGTGCTTACGACAGTGAATTTAAGGCTGACCATCTTGGCTTTAAGAAAACCAGTAAGTGGCTTGGAAATGCTGCTATCTGGCTGTTAAATCAGTTCCGCAAGCCATACTGCAAAGCACTTGCTGAGAGCAAGCGTTTTGAGGCACCACCTGAGATTCACGTACTGGCTAAATATGCAGAGCCTTTCGTATCTAACGGTAACCAGACCGGTGAAGGATGGTTTCTCACAGGTGAAATGATTGAATTGATTCACAGCAATGTACCAAACATCGTTTGTACTCAGCCATTTGGCTGTCTGCCAAACCATGTCGTTGGTAAAGGTGTTATCAAACAGATTCGAAAGGCATTCCCAGATGCCAACATTGTAGCCGTTGACTATGATCCCGGCGCCAGCGAAGTAAACCAGTTAAATCGTATCAAACTGATGTTAGCAACAGCAAATGAGAATTTAAACAAATAAAAAGAATCACAATTTAGGAGTCTGCCAAAAGGCCGGCTCCTTTTTATTTGTAAGAAATAAGGAGTCTGCCTTAGCAAACTCCTTATTATATTTTGAATCATTTTGTAGATTCTTTTTCATTTACTTCTTAACTTAGTTCATTTTCTTTCTAAATACAATTACTCCGAAAATTGCTAATACAGACAATCCCATAACAATCATTGGGAACAAAAGATTCGTTGTATCTCCTGTCTCCGGTGCGGAATCAGATAATG
>OJMP01001215.1_pt1 | contig 18604 bp, 20 predicted proteins | sample 1597311 | NCBI WGS metagenome assembly OJMP01 (sample SAMEA2452134, study PRJEB22498) | human gut metagenome | biome: human feces; feature: human gut; material: feces | place: Australia | collected 2012 | reverse complement strand
GAGGCACGTCAGAAAATGAGTGAGGCTAAAAAGGGTAAAAAAATGTCTGAGGAAACAAAAGAAAAGCGTAAATATATTTATGAGAAAATGCGTGGGGGAAATCATCCTTTATATGGTGTAGGACATACGGAGGAATCTAAAAAGAAAATGAGTGAGGCTAGAAAAGGTTTAGGCGGTGTTAAATATAAAGCGTATAACGATTCAGATACAATTATTTTTAATAGCTTAAAGGATGCTGTATCTTTTCTAGGGTTAAAAGGTCATTCAGGTATTAGGAAAGCAGTACAGAAACAGACAGTCTATTATGGATATTATTGGTGTGTAGTAAGTAAATAAGATAATCCCGAACCAAGTCCGCAGATGCGGAAAGGTGTAACGACTATCGAAACAGCATATAAAGACAGTTAATAGCTGTCTTTTTATATGGAATGGAGTAGAGTACAACGTAAGCGGTTGACGTTGGAAACGGGAGGGAATGGGTTACCATTCAAGATATAGTCTAATCTATACGGTGACGTATAGCAGTTCATAGGAGAACGGTGTCGGTGTAGCGAACCGATACGAATATAAATGAGTTTTAATAATGTCAACGATGCCACCGCTCTAGAAGCTATGACGAAAGCCATGTTTGGTAAAATTAGGTTTTGCCTGTCATATCAGAAATGATGTGATGTAATCGGGTAAAATCGGGGGATTCCACCAAAGGTAAACAGAAAAGGAAAACACCGAGGTAATCGATTAATTTAAAAGTTAGTCGACACCGTAACGCATAGGGATTGAACCTGTGCTTTTTTTATGCAGAAAAGCACAGAATATAATATCCCCACGAGTATCCGACATCCTAACAGATACGCTGAGGATGGAAATATATGCTGAACTTATACGATGGGAAAGTATAAGAATCACAGGATAAAAAGCCTGTGAGGTAACAAATTGGAAACAGAAATGGCTAAACAGTTAGGTCTAAACTTAAATGCTACAACAATGCAAAACAGTGAGTACGTCAAATCGTTGGGCAAAAGTTGGGACTCTTTAACACAGGCAGAAAAAGCCGAAGCATATTACCAAGAAGCTTTAAAACAATCGGTAAATGCTATCGGAGACGCTGAGCGTTCAAGTGGTTCTTATACTAATCAAATGAAGCGATTAGAGTCAGCTAAAACGCGACTATATGAGGTCATCGGGACGCAATTACTTCCGATTTTCACGCCTTTAGTGACGATGATGGGGGATGTTGTGACTAATGCGTCCAAAATTATCGAAGCCTTTTTTGGAGTTTATAATTCCACTGGTTCTTTATCAGAAGCCTTTGAAGCGATAGGCGTTGATATTAGCGGTTTACAGGTTATTTGGGAAGCTATGACAACGTTCCTTAATGACACTTATCAAACCATGATCGCGCCACTTATTGATGGTTTTAAAGAAATGATTAATGATATGGCTCAAAAGTTTGCAGATAATAGTGGGAAAATCGAAAGCTGCTTTGAAAATGTAGGATCAGTTATTAGTGATATTTGGACAAGCGTTATCCAACCGGTGTGGGATTTCTTCATGGATTATATATTTACATTATGGGATATCTTTAATGAAAACATCGGAAACGTCTTAGACCTATGGGACACGGTGTCACAAGCGATTAAATCCATTTGGGAAAACCTATTAAAACCAGTATTTGAAAAGGTTATGGAATGGGTTCGAAAGTTATTTGATAAATTCAACGAATATATGCCGCAAATCCAACGGGTTGTAGATGAAGTGTTTGGAATGATTAAGTCAGCTTGGGAAACAGCGCTTAAACCAGCTTTTGAAGCGATCGGCTCATTCCTTGAGAATGTATTGTTCCCTGTCTTTGATGTGGTGTTCACTTACGGTATTATGCCTGTTGTAGAAACGGTGTTCCAAACAATTATTAAACTATGGGACAATTCTTTGAAACCGATGTTTCAAGGGGTTATAGACTTCATCGGCGGCGTATTTACTGGAGATTGGAAACGAGCTTGGCAAGGGGTTAGCGATATTTTTGGCGGCATTTGGAATGGGTTAAAAACGATTGCTAAAGCGCCAATCAATGCGATTATAAATATGATTAACACTTTAATCGGTGGGCTTAATAAAATCAAGTTGCCAGAATGGGTGCCTGTTTTGGGCGGCAAAGGAATCAACATCCCTAAAATCCCAAGACTTTGGAAAGGTTCAAACTATACGCTTGGCGGTTTAACGCTTGTAGGTGAACAAGGGCCGGAGTTAGTCAATATGCCGCGTGGGGCATCCGTCACTCCAGCACATAAGACTGAGCAGATGCTTAATAATGCGAGTAGTCCGGTTGAAATCGTGCTTAAAATCGATAATTTCTATAACAATACAGCGAATGACATTGAAAAAATCGCTGATGAATTAACTTATTTAATTAGACGTAAAAAAATCGCTCTAGGAGGTGTGTAGATGTACTTTATTTTTAACGGTGTAGATAGCCGCAAGTTTGGGTTAAAGGTGAAATCATCGAATCACCTTTCTAGACCTGCAAAAAAAATAGAATCGATTGAAATTCCTGGTCGAACAGGCAATTTAATCATTGATGACGGTAGCAAGAAAAATCAACAAATAGAAATTATTTGTTATGCTGACTGTCGTTCGAACAACAATATTCACATTCTTTCTAAAAAAATCGGCGAGTGGCTACAAGATCCGATTGGATATCAGACGTTGAGAATGTATGATGGCACAAAATTCAAAGCTATTTGCACTAATCAAGTGGATATTAACGAATTAATTGATAATTTTGCAGAAGTTTCAATTCGGTTCGACGCAACGGAGGTGACTGAATGATACCAACTCTATACGATAAAACCGGAACCGTTAAAATCGGAGATTTAAACGACTGCATCGAGTGTCTGGTTGAAGAAGAGCGTAACGGAATCTTCGAATTGACGATGATTTACCCGGCTAACTCCTCTATCTTAGAATCAATCGATTATGATAATATCATTGTCGCGGACGCTAATGACTACCTTAAGTCTCAGAAGTTCCGCATCTATAACACAAGAAAATTAATGGCTAATCGAATTGAGGTATGCGCTAGGCATATCTCTTTTGATTTAGTGCATGACTGGATAGACGTTATTAGTATTGAAAATCAATCATGTGAGTATGCGTTGAATACTATCTTTAGAAATTCCCAATTCTCAAAGCATTTCAAAGGATATTCGGACATCATTAATGCCCAAAACTTCAAAGTCAACAAAGTGACTTGCCTTGAAGCTATCGGCGGTACAAGCGGTTCAATCATTGACACTTACGGTACAGGAGCGGAGATTTTGCGTGATAACACGGATATTCATGTATTAAATCGACGCGGACACGATAACGATGTGGTTATCGAGTATCGCAAAAACCTAACTGGGTTAGAGGTGGAAGAAGATACAACAGATTTAGTCACTCGAATCATGCCTTATGCTATTTATACAAATAGCAATAATGAAGAAGTTGAAGTTCGTGGGGATTTCATAGATAGTCCATTGATTAACAACTACGCCCATCCTTATGTGAAGTACATGGATTACTCAGAAGAATTTGAAGATGGCGTGGTTCCGACCAAAACAAAACTAAATAATTTAGCGACTAAAGAGTATACGATCAATAAAGTTGATATTCCGAAGTGCAACTACAAAATCGAGTTTATTCCATTATCTAAATGCGCCGGATATGAGGGCTTAGAAGATCGCATCAATTTATGCGATGTCGTGACAATTAAAGACTCACGTTATAGCATCGACACGCAAGCAAAAGTTATTAAAGTTGTATTTGATGTGTTAAGAGGTCGTTATGATAGCATGGAGTTGGGCGAACCTAGAACAACTTTAGGCGACATCATTGGAGGAACAGGAGATGGGCCGACACAAGGGCCACCAGGGCCGCCGGGGCCACAAGGGCCAGCTGGTGCTGACGGAAGTATCGGCGATTTCCCCGAATCGCTTCCAGCTGTACCACAAATCACCGCTAAAGTCTATGGATTTGCTAACATCGAAATCTCGTGGACGTTTGAAAACAAAGTTTATTACTCATATGAGCTTTACGCATCAAAAACAAAAGGATTCGCACCTAACACCTTCAACTTAATTTTTAGCGGACAAGTTAGTACATTCTCATATCAAGTTAACCCGAACGAAACATGGTATTTCAGAGCGTGTGCCTTAAATACACATGGACAACGAACTGAATTTAGCGAAGAAGTTGAAGTGAGTACCGTTAAAATATCAGATTTAAGCAACTATGTGTCTAATGCAGCCATTAATGACGCTTTAATCGGCACTTTATCACTTGATCGTGGGTGGTTTGGTGAGTTGCGCGGAAATTATATCGATGCTAAACAATTAAGTGTTACAGATGGTAGTGGAAAAAGAACGTTAGATATCGACTCATTCGGGAATGTAAGTCTCGATGTCGCGTCACTAAAAATAAAAAGCAGTTCTGTTGCGACACAATTAAATGTTGAAAACGCGATTAATGATATTAAAGTTGGCGGAACTAATTTATGGGTGTTAAGTGATATTATAACCGGTTATGAAAGCAACGGTAATATTATCGGTGATGATACTCAACATAAAACGCGTCAATCTTTAGTAGCAACTAACGGGGCGTCAGAGTTAGTATATCAATGTTGGAACCCTAACAAAATTTCAAACAACTCAAACACAAACCGCGTAGCCTTTTTTGATGCAAATGGTGGTTATATCACTAGCTATCAAGTGGATAAATTAAACGGGCAAACCTACCAAAAACAATTAATAAAAATCCCGGAAAATGCGGTTTATATGCGTTTAGGAGCCATTTGCGGTGTTTCTAGTTATGATGGATCGATTAAAATTAAGTTTGAATTAGGTAATAAAGCGACGGATTTCTCGCCAGCTCCAGAGGATACAGAAAGTGATATTACTATTTTAGAGTCTGAAACAAAGACATTAAAAGAATCTGTAACATCGTTGCAGCTAGGAACTGACAGTATCAATGCCTCTGTCAAATCGCTTGAAGAAACAGTGGTTAACACTACAAACGGTCTAGCTAATGACATTTCTAGTATTCAAAACCAAGTTAATTTGGCGATGACTTCTGATGACGTTAAAATTGAAATCCAAAAAGAAATATCAAAAGGCGCTAACAAGGTATCGACTTCAACCGGATTTACTTTTGATGATAATGGTTTGAAAGTCAGCAAATCAGACAGCGAGATGTCAACTCAGATCACCGAAGATGGGATGACGGTTTACCGTAATGATGAAGCTGTTTTAACCGCAAACAATCAAGGAGTCGACGCTAAAAACTTGCGCGCTACAACTTACTTGATTATCGGTTCAAATAGTCGTATGGAAGATTTTATGTGCAATAACGATAAACGTACTGGGTGTTTTTGGATTGGGGATTAATAAAATTAATATTTTGAAGGATGTGATAATCGATGGCTAGTGTTGATGTATGGGTGTCTAATCAAATCACTTTGAGGTTTAATTGGAGCCAAGCAAGTCAATCAATTACAAATAACAATTCTGTTGTTAATTGGAGTTTGCAACTGATTTCAACAACCGGCACTATTTCATCGAGTGCTAGTAAATCATGGTCAGTAACGGTAAATGGTACAAATTATAGCGGCACAAATACCGTTGGTATCAGCACCAATACCACTAAAACTCTCGCAAGTGGCTCGACAACGATTGCCCACAATGCAGACGGTACAAAGTCTTTCAGTTTTTCATTCTCACAACAGTTTGATATATCATACAGTGGGGTTGGATGGATTGGTACAAAAAGTGGGAGTGGGAGTGGAACATTAACGACAATTCCTCGCACTTCATCTGTAAGCTCAACCAATGCAAACATTGGCGAAAATATCACGATCACAATCAACCGTGCAAGTAGTTCGTTTACTCACACATTAACCTACGCTTTTTGCAATCTAACTGGAACGATTGCAACTAAAACAAGTGCGACAAGTGTGTCGTGGACAATCCCAACAAGTTTTTATGCTCAAATTCCGAATGCAAAATCTAGTTGGGGTAGGATTATTTGCCAAACGTATAGTGGCAACACTTTAATTGGTTCTAGTGAGTGTCGTTTTGATGTTTATGTTAAGGAGTCTACTAATAAACCCACGTTAAGTCCTACAGTGAAGGATACTAACGCTACAACTAAAGCATTAACGGGTGATGAGAATAAATTCATCAAATATTACTCAAGCGCTAACTTTAGTTTCGGTGCGAGCGCTAAAAATAGTGCTACCATTAAAACTTACAATTTAACGGTAGGTTCTAAAGTTACATCCAACTCAACAGGAACAATCCAAAACGTAGAGAGCGCTAGTTTCGCTTTTGGTGTTATAGATAGTCGTGGTTTTTCGGCAAGTCAGACCGTTAATAAGACTTTGATCAACTACGTCAAATTAACTTGTGCCATGACGGTTAGCAACCCCACAGCTGACGGGAAATGTACGCTTACAATTAACGGTAATTATTTTAATGGTTCTTTTGGGGTAACTAACAACACTTTAACAGTTCAATACAGAACGAATAGCGGAAGTTGGACCAACGCAACTGCAACATTAAGCGGCAACACTTATAAAGCAACCGTCAATTTAACCGGATTAGATTACACTCAATCTTACACGTTCCAAGCTAAAGCGGTTGATAAACTCGCTACGGCTACAACAGATAGTAAAACAGTGAAATCAACTCCTATCTTTGATTGGGGAGCAAGTGATTTTCATTTCCATGTTCCGGTTGCTATCATGGGGAATGAGGCGTTCCACAATGGGAACTGTACCACAAGTGCAGATAGTATTTGCCGAACGTGGAGATACCATAACGGGTTGCAAATCAGCGTCATCAAAGTTAGTGGCACTTGGAATGTTAACACCACTTGGGGTAACGTTTATAGTTCGCCGTGGATTAGTGGACAATCATTTAATATTGCTTTTGCAGAAGCTCCGAAAGTAACGATCAACACTTATAACGATAATGGATCTGCTATCATGGTGTGTCAATGTTCCGCTCCAACAACAACCGCAACCGGAGCCGTTTATTTGTGGAAACCGACGTCGCAAACGGGAGTTAAAACGTGGATTGAATATATTGCCATCGGGAGGTGGAAGTAATGATTAAGAAGAAGGTCATGACGGAGTTTGGTGTGGAAGCTGACATTTGGAAAGTAGGGTATATTAGCCTAGATAGGATCAATAAATATGGTTCTATTACGATGTGTTTATATACGAATAAAGATGCAACAAAACACATTTTGACGGTTGTAGAACCCATTTTAAGCGAAGAATTATTTGACTTGTATTTTGAAAACGGGGGAAATGTTATCGAAAATGCGGAGCGTTTTGTGTTAGAGAATTGCGAGTCTTTTAAAACGAATGATGTTGAAGTATTAAGTAATTAAAAACGACGTTTTAAGCTTCCTTAATGGCAGCTTTTATTAATAGGAGGTTGGTCGAATGTTAAAAAGAACGTATGACATTGTTGTTGACGTAGTTAATGGCGTAACCGAAAGGTTCATCGAGTTAATCCAAGCATCTACCGGTATCCGTGAATTAGTAATCAAATTAACTGACGGCGAAGATATTTTCAATGTAGAAAATAAAAAAATCGTCGTTCTATTTGAGAATGACGATGATAGAAAAATCGTTGAAGATGTTGCTGTTAACGCTGAAACATCGGTGATCACTGTTGGGGTTCCGGAAGATGTGTTACGACGCGATGGGCGTTTAAAAATTGAGGTTTCTGTCGCTGATAGAGAAACAAAAGATTACATCACGTTCCCAAAATTCACGTTACGCGCAAAAGCAAATTTAATCGCGAGCAAAGACATTGTGGAGAGTGACGACGCTAAGAAGTTATTCGATGGATTAATTAAGTTTGAAAACTTCGAGGTTGAAGCAGAAGAAAAACTAAATGATTTCCAAACAAAATTCAATGACAAAATCAGAGAATTTGAAGGAAGATTTGGCGAGATTGAAGGTCCACAAGGTCCACAAGGTCCGCAAGGCCCACAAGGGATTCAAGGTTATCAAGGGGAGCAAGGTCCTAAAGGGGATACAGGGCAACAAGGTCCACGAGGTGAGGTAGGACCTAAAGGGGACAAAGGCGATCGCGGCCCTAAAGGTGATGTAGGTCCGGTTGGTCCGAGAGGTGATACAGGATTGCAAGGTCCTAAAGGGGATACAGGAGATAAAGGTGACAAAGGTGATCGTGGTCCACAAGGGATTCAAGGTCTTAAAGGTGATAAGGGAGACAAAGGAGATAAGGGGGATAAAGGTGATGTAGGTCCACAAGGTCCTAAAGGTGACAAAGGTGATAGCGGTGGCGTTATGCCGGCTGATATGGTCGATTATATGGGGAATCAACATGAGTCATTAAAAGCTAAAAACGACGCTGACGTTGATTGGTTGTTAGGCGAGATCAACACGGTTCATTATGACGGACAACACATTACCGCAACAGATACGATTGAAGGGCGCTCTAAAAGTGCAATTTTAAGGGGTAATACTTTGGTGAATTTATTAGATAGAAATAGTATGACACCCTCAGGACTCGACTATACTTTTGATAATGGTGTTTATACGATTAATACAACAAAAACGTGGAGTAAAATGATATTCACCCCCGACTTAGTTCAAAATAAAAAGTATTTTGTTATGCTTAGCACATCTATTAGTGATGTTATTATTTATTATAGAGATTCATACGATAAAGCGACAAGAATTTGTGATGGTGGACAATGTCCTTTTATTTTTACAAATCCTATTGATAATCTAGCAAATGTATCTATTGAGTTTCCATCTATAGTAACAAATGGAACGATTTCACAACCTATGATAATTGAGTATCAGGACGGAATGGAAAACTGGGACATTCCTTATTTCGAGGGTATGACTTCAGTTAAAATGCCTGTTTTAACAACAACAGGGAAGAATTTGTTTGATGTTAATTTAGAAACTAAAAATAAGACAATTAATGTAGACAATGGAGGCGTTAATATTGATGTGGATGATAGAAACACAAGTGATTATATACGTGTATTTACTGGAGTCTATATCGCAAATGTGGAAATGACTAGAATTTCTTTTTATGACAAAAATAAAAAATATATTTCAAATGAAATAAAGAAAACAACTTTTACTGTATCAGATGATATATGTTATATTAGATTTTCCTATGATAATTCTAAAACAAATATTCAGTTGGAAAAAGGCACAACAGCAACATCTTACGAACCCTATAAATCAAACATTTTAACGGTAAATGAAGAAGTGGAACTTCGTGGAATTGGTGATGTGAAAGATGAATTGAATCTATTAACTGGTGAATTAACTCAACGTATTGGAGAGGTTATACTAGATGGTAGTGAGGAATGGTTTGGTACAGCTGAAAATTACCGAGTAAAAATACCGAATGTTAAGGGATATAAAGACCTAAAATGGGGGCAAAAATCAGCAATATCTAATTTATATCCTTCGTTTGAAGGCGCGGAAATGGATTCCTACATTATAAGTGAGTGGGATGGTAATCAAATTAGAGTACACGACATTAATATCACATTAGAGGAACTAAAAACTAAACTAGCAAAAAACCCACTTCATGTTATATTTCTTTTAAATGAAGATTCAGTTAAAACAGTTGATTTAAGCGACAATCACGTTTATTCATATAAAGGTACGACTCACTATGATTGTTCTAGCGCTGAGGGTTCTTTAGTTCCGACGTTATCAATCGATGTGCCAACAAATCTTCCAGCGGTCGTAGCAAGACAACGAGTAACGATCCAAGAGTTAGAAAAAGAAAATGTAGCATTAAAAAATGAAATCGAGGAAACAGCAAATTCTAGCGTCAACGGCGACTTAGAGTTAATGTCATCTCAATTTGAGTTAGATTTCCGATTATTTGAAATTGAAACGAATTTAGATATGCCTATGATGGCGACGATGAGAGGAGTTAAAAGCATGGCAATGACAGTGTATCAACAAGCAAAAACTTTAATCTTAGCAGGGAAATATGAACGCGAGGACATGGAATACAAATTAAATCGATACAAAGCGGCAGGGCGCATTACTGTTGAAGAATATGACGAGTTAATCGCCTTAATGGACGCGCGCGAATTAGTAGATTAATCCAATAAAAAAATAGGTCACTCATTGAGTGGCCTTTTAATTTAAAAGAGGGGTAAAAATGGAATTAGTAACTTTAGAAGTCTTATTTATGATTTTTTTTAGTGCAATAGTAACTGATTTTATCACCGGTGTATTAGTGGCTGCTAAACAAGGGAAGTTAAAAAGCCGAACTTGTAGTAATGGGATGTTCCGATCAATCGGTGAGTGCATTGTGTTAGTGATTTTTATGTTTATAAACCGAATGGTTCCAGGACTAAATTTAATCTTAAGCACTTTTATCCTCGGATTCGTATTCAAAGAAGGTTTAAGTATTGTTGAGAACTTAGTCCAGTTGGATGTATGGATTCCGGACACGATTAAACAAATGTTAGAAGTGGGTGTAAATAAAGTCAATTCAAAAGAGGTGGAGTAAAATGGCACAAAAATTAATTTTACCAATCAACAAGATGCGAGTAACAGCAGGATACAAAAACGCAAATTATCGTAAAGATTTCGGATATACTCATTACGGAGTAGATGTGACTGATAAAGATCGCAAAGATAAACGTGTTTGGGGAAGCGGTAACGGAGAAGTCACTCATGCTGGGTGGCATCCTAGCGGCGGAAACGTCGTTGTCGTTGTGTATAAAGAGTGTGAAGCGAAAAATGGTAAATGGTACGATATTGCTATGCGATACTATCATTTAGATAGCATCAATGTAAAGGTTGGGCAAAAAATAACGAAAGATACCGTAATCGGTAACTACGGAAATACAGGTTCATCTAGCGGAGCGCACTTGCATATCGAAGTTGATCACGACATCAAATACCCTAATTACACACCTCAAACTTCGAAATCAAATAGCGTGTTAAAGAGAGGAACAGATTCAACTTTAAATCCAGTTGATGTTTTGTGGTGCAAAGCATCAGCGCCGGACAAACAATCAGTACACAACGCCGGTTACAACACAGTAACCGCAAACGACTTGGATTACAAAGTAACTAAATAATGTGGTATAATAGATTCATAGGTGTTAACCTAAATATAATAAAAAATCAAATATCACATAAAAATCTCTATCAGATGAAGATTTAGTAAAAAGAGGTAGATTCGGTCAGCTCCGTTTCTACCTCTTTTTTATTTTGCGATGAAGTTCAAACACTCAGTGCGTTGTTAAAGACAATTCAATCTTCTTCGTCTATTACTCCGTTATAGTAGTTATAAAAATCTTCTTCATCTCTATGCAGCTGATACCAGTCACCAGAATCTAAGAAGTATCTTTTGCACTCCATTACAAATTTAAATGTTAAGTCATCAAGTTCTTTAACCAATTCTTCTATCTTTTCGTCAGAACCCTCTCCGCATACGTGCTTTAATTCTAACTCTGTTAATTCCACATCATATGCTAGTGAGTTTAATTCACCAAATGTCTTTTTTGCCATGTGCTACAACTCCTTATTTTATTTAATTAAATTTATTTTTGAAAAGATAACTGATAACCTAAATTATTGCAATCTTCGTAGTGAGCCCATTCCTCATTTTCTTTTTTCTTTTTAAATAACACAGAATCATGTAGTTGGAAACTTAAATTAGGCATTCCGGTAGCTATAATAGATGTTTCTCTAAACCTATTATTTACACAAACATCATCAGCTATAAAAGCTACCGACGCTGGCCCCATGATTAGAATGCAAAATTTATAATCACATTCAATATTTGTTAGTAATTCATATAACGTTTTCCCTTCATTCATTTTTTATCATCCTTTCATAATTAATAAAACCATTAATGTGTGCCAAAAGCAATTAAAAAAGTATTTTTAATCGACTAACTTCTTGCTAACTTCATGATATAAATCGTATAGATCATGTGAAATATAATCCGCAATGTGACAAAAGAACCACCAGTCAAGGCAGGGCATAAATTCTTTTGGTGTATTCTCTTTAAAACTAAGATATTTCTCAATAGCTTCTGACGTTTCTAAGCATCCTTCAAAGTCAATTTTTTCAAAATCCCATTTTTCCATAAAACTCACTCCTTTAGTTATGGTTTAAAGGTGGAATCGGCATACAGCCGACTCCTTAGAAGTTTTCGATTTCATCTAAAGTGTAATAACCACGATCCCAAACACCTTCGTAACGTTGAAATACTAAGCACACATCTTCCTCAATAACGTTTGAAATCCATAGATTGTCGTTCACCTTATTTAACTTTAATACCTCACCATAATAATTAACTTTCATCATCATCAACTCCCTTTCGCTTTATATTACATTATATGCTCTAACGAAACGGATTATACACAAAACATCACAAAATGTACGGATTTTTGTTGACGTTTTCGGATTTTAGGAGTATTATATTACTGTAAACATCACAAAATGTACGGATTCATGTAAATGATGAAAGGAGAGGTAAGAAATGATTTTAGGTTTAGATATCGGAAATTTAACAACGGTTTGTGTTTCGGAAAATAATGAGGTAGTGTTTGAGAGTCGTCTTAAACCATACCAACAATTAAACAGATTTAGTGGTAATGATGTGTTTGAGATCGACAATCAAAAATTTATTTTTGAGGAAGGATATTTCGAAAATAATTTAATCAAACACGAAAAAGAAAATTTCATCAATCTAGTTTACTACGCCATCGCAAAAACTTGTGATAGCAATTCTATCTTCTTAACTGTTGGGGTTCCTGCTGGGCAATACAATAGTGAACGCGAAAATATCAGACGAACATTGATGCAAAACTCATGTAAAACGGTTAAATTAAACAATAAATTAAGAGCCATTACAATCGAGGATGTATTTGTTGCGCCGGAAGGATATGGAGTGAAAGTTGAAGCCTTAACAAACATCAACAATAACTCTAAGACGCTAGTGATTGATATTGGTGGTGGGACAACAGATGTTGCTGAGTTTGATGAAAAAGGGAAGTTTATCGGCGGTAAATCTGTTAAAAAAGGTTTAATTGATCTATACAAAGAAGTAGCTGATACATTGGATAACGAATACCGTTTAAGTGTGTCTTTAGAGGATGCGCGAAAATATTTCGATGGGGAGTTATCAGTGAAGAATGATAGCTTTGAAGAAGTTACAGAATATAAGAAAGACGCGTTATTGACTTTAGGGAAGTATTTGCTTAATGAATTGCGTGGGATGTATACTAATCTGTCTCAGTACAATATTGTCCTAAGCGGTGGCGGTGCTAAGATACTACATCCGTTATTTTTAAAGGTTTATCCTCAAACTAAAGCTATCACTGATATTAAAGCTAACGCTAAGGGATTTAGAAAGGTTGGAGTGGCGAAATGGCAAAAGAATTAAGAATCACTTTCAAAGAGAGCGAGATGTATCTATACGAATACATCAAACAGAAATCCAGTCCAAGTGCTTTTTTAAAGGATTTGGCTGCTATCGAACAAAGAAGAGAAACCATATATTTAAACAATCAAGTCGCTACTAATGAACCAAAGATCCAACAAGCAGAGTCGGTTGTAGAGTCTGTAAACATTGATGATTTAGATATTAGCGACTTGGACATATAATAACTAAGCACTTGGTATATCCAGGTGCTTTTTTGCATTTAAAAAGCCTATTTTAAGCGTATAAACACCTAGAAATTAAACCAAACTAACGTAAGAGGTGGATTTATGACAAAAATCAGAGCCAACTTATTAACTTTCACGATCGTTGTAGGCTTCATATCGTACTCTCTAACGATGTTTTTCGATGGACTGGTAAGATTAGACTCAGCAACGATAGCAACCGCCATACTGTGCTTATTTTGGGTTTATATTGCCCATTTATATAAAAAAGAAAAAAGATTAGCTAAGGAACAACAAGAGAAAAAACATAGATACACTTATGGTATGCCGATCTTCATCGATACTTATTTGCCGCCTAGAGTTAGGAAAATCCAACTTTCACGCAAAACAATAAAAGAATTACAAAGCATGGATCCGTTCAAATTTGAGGATTATATCGCCGCTATCTACAAAAAACTAGGTTATAGCGTCGAACAAACCAAAAAGACCGGCGATGGCGGTAAAGATATAATCATTAAAAAAGGCGGCAAAACTTACTTTGTTGAGTGCAAAAGATACCAAAAACCAATAGACGCTCATAAGATGCGCGATTTCATCGGCGCTTGTGCCATAGGAGGACCTAACATAAAGGGTATCTATGTAACAACTTCTAGCTTTACTAAAGACGCTGAGCAAGCCGCTAAACAACAAGGGATCAAGTTAATATACGGTGAAAAATTAACAGATCTAATAGATTCCGCAAATTTTTAAAAGTATATTTTCAAAAAGTGTATTTTCGTTGATTCTAAAATACACTTTTGCTCATATAATGTACTAAATCAAAAATATTCAAAATATATTAAACGAGGATGTTTTCAGTGTTAAGCTGGAAAATACAAAATAGGAGCCATAGCACTTGATGCGACAACAAATAGCGAAGCGCATTTAATAAAGAGGGAGGGGTGTAGTTGCCCCGACCGAATTTATTAAACTGCCCATTTTTAAAAATTTTATTCAAAAAAGTTAAAAAAAGAGGGTGGAATATTATGGTAGATCCTATTTATGCGATTTTAGGCATGACGATTATAGCTGCCGGAAACTCGGTATTAAAAAAACTCTCTTCGCCTGGGGAAACCGACAAAGAGAGAACGGAAAAGATGATGAAGGACAGAATGAATGATTTTTTTAAGACGGTTAAACTTTGCAACAAAAAAGAAGAACCCGAATACGCCTATGTTAAGTGGGCAAGTGATTATGAGTCATACACAATAATCGGAGTCTCACTACCTAGTGGATGCGATATTAATGCACTTTTAAAACTAGAGAGCGCGCTAGAAAATGAGTTTCAAAACGATGTAGAGATTTTATACGATAACCAAAATTATCGAGTTAAGATTTTCAAAGGTCATCTAGGAAAGCCAAACAGTTATCCATTCGAAGTTGTTCCAGTTCCGGATACAAATCATCTTTATATAACAACTGGAATGAGTTTAGATGGTCCTGTAACGATAAACTTAACAAAGACACTCCCTAACATTTTAGGTGCTGGGACAAGTGGTTCCGGTAAATCTGTACTTGTTAAATCTATTTTGTGTCAACTAATCGAAAACTATACGCCGGATCAATTAAAAGTTATTTATTTAGATAATAAAGGCGGCGTTGAAGCTAACACTTTTAAAAACATCAAACATTTAGCCGCTATCTCTAGCAATGTTGAAGGGACAATCGTTGAGTTGATGAAAATCAAAAAAGAAATGTTCAGACGTTTAGAACTTATCAAGAACAAAGATGCAACAGGCATTGTTGAGTATAATAAGAAAGTTACACCAAGAGAAAAACTTCCTTTTATTTTTGTTGTAATCGATGAATTATTTTCTTTTGCAACTCTCCCAGCGTCACCGCCCAATAGAAAAGAAACGGATCCAGGAGATGCGATATTCAATCAAAAGACAGCGTATCGGACAATGGCTGAGATAGCTTCCATGTGTCGCGCGGTAGGTATTCATCTAATGTTTTGCACTCAACGACCTACGTCCGACGTTATCCCTACGCTGATTACTTGTAACTGCGGCATTAGAATTGGATTGCGAACAAGTAATGAACAAGAAAGTCGCAACATCATAGAAAATAAAGGCTTAGAAATCATAGATTTAAAAGCTGTAGGGCAAGGCATTGTTAAGACTGATAAATTAACACGATTTCAAACGTTTTGGACAACAGACGATAAAATAAAAGCTATATGCTCTAAACACAAAAAAGCACAAGTAATCATTCCGAAACCCAAGACAAAACAAGCAGAAGTACATAAAAACCAATCGAGCGATGTTGCTTTCTAACAAAAGGGGGGGAGACGGATGGCAGGAAGAAAACACTTAACATCAAGGGATATCAAACTCATAAACTTTTTAGAAGATACCTCTCTACTTATTACAGCGCCACAAGCTGCTAGAATGTTTTATAAAAGTCCAACAGGCAATATCCAATCATCGCTAACTATCGCACGGAGAAGATTAACGCAAGCGTGTGAATTAAAACAACTCAATAGATATCGAGATCACATTGATCAAACCTTTATCTATTACACCGGGAAAAAACCAAGAAAGACAGAACACAAATTATTAATCACTGATTTTTTAATACATTTCAATGATGAGTTTGAAATACTAGAAATTCATACAGAATTTAAAGTTTTAGAGAGCAAGTACGGAATTAGACCAGACATCTATATTGTGTTTAAATTTGGGACACACATTGTTTCAGCTTTGGTCGAGTGCGATAATACAAAAGGATTCACGAATGGAGAATCATATTCTAGGATAATGAACGACAAACGAAATAAAGTCATAAACTCTTTATTACCTTACCCATTATTAATAATTTCATGCACCGACAAGAAAAATGATCATGAGTTTAAACCGATTGCGATTAAAACTGATTTTAGCGACTTTTCCAAAATAAAATTTGCATTAATTAGAGCATACGATAACAAAAAATGAGAATAATATAAAAAGGGGGCTATCCGAAAGCGTGGATAACCCTTTTTATTTTTTATTGTAAAATACGACATTATTTGATATCATTCAATTAGTAAATAAAAAGACTCCCACAAAGTTTGGCAGCCGAGTGGAAGTCTAAACACTTATATCATTAATTACTAGCGTAATTAATTCCTTTTGTTATACGCTAGTAATTATAATATCATTTTAACCAGTTTGCAAGACTTTTATTCTGTTTGGTTGAAATTTTGTGTGGAGTCCTTTTGTTTGCTACTAAATAACAGCACCAGGAGGACTTTTTATTATGAAATTATCAATCTTAGACTACAACCAAAAAATAGCAGTATCATTCGGATTGGATATGAACGATTTAATTTTGATACGATGGTTCATCGATTACAGAAATACCGATGAAATGAACGAAGTTATATTTGATGGCAAAGCGTACTATTGGGTAAACTACAAGAAAGTAATCGAAGATTTACCAATACTAAAAATAAAAAGCAAAGATGTATTGCGTAGAAGGTTCAAAAAATTATGCGATTGCAAAATTTTAGAATTTCGCCTCGAAAAAAATACAAAAGGGACATTTACTTACTACCGAACTGGACCAGCATACATAACATTAGTTTACGATATGACAAATCCTAAACACCATGAAAACTAAAATTCTGTGGATAAGCTCGGAAAATCTGTGGATAACTCCACCCGACTCAGAATTAGACCCCCCCTACACCCGACTAAAAAGTAGGACGGTTTTGCTTGCACCCGACTCAGAAGTAGGGAGGGTCCTACCTCGAAGTAGACCCCCCTCCTACTTTAAAGTAGACCCAAAAATATATATTGTAGTTAAATAAATAAGCTGTTAAATATAATATATATTATTAACTATACGCGCGCGTGCGCGAGAAAATTAAAATCTAAGTTTTAAAAAAACTGTAATTAAATCGAATTGTCATTTTTTGTTATATATTGTATAATTTTGTCAATCGTTATAAAAAATAACAATTTGAACGAATGTTTGTTTTTTGAATGGTTATGTTTTATCGCGATTCTAGGGATTGATAAAAAAATAAAAGGGTGAGTCGTTCGTGAGAGAAAAAATTCTAAACGTCATTAATCAAATCGATGATGAGGTTAAACTAACAACAATTTACAAATTTATTTTAGGATTAATAAAAAAAGGCTGAGAAATAATTCTCGGCCTTTTTTATTTTACAATTCGTTCAACTAACCCTTCGATAAATTTCCATCCATCATCATCTAAACTTAACATAGCTTTAATGATTTTAGTTCTTATTTCATCTTCGCTATTGTTAGAAATAAACATTCCCATTAAATATGCCAGTTCGTCTATTTCTGGTTCGGGTTTAAACATTTCTCCAATCCCATGACGTAACCATTCTTCGTTAACATTGTATTTTTCGCAAATATCGCTTATAGATCTATCAGTAACATTTCGCGAACCATTTTCGTAACAAGCTATTTGACTTTTAGATAAATTAATACCTTCGCCAAATTCCGTTTGATTTAATCCTAATGACTTTCTTAACTCTTTAATTCTGTTATTCATGTCAAATCCACCTTTCATAAAACTATATTACTATTATTATATTCGCAAAGCAAACAAAATATTCAAAAAAAGGTTGCAAAGCAGAAAAAAATAGTTTATTATTAACTTGTGAGGTTCGCAAAGCAGAAAAAACGGACAAGAAACTCACAAAAAAGAGGTGAAAAAATGACGATTGAAGAAAAGGCTCAAATCGTGTCGAAGATATTCGCAGCGCTGGATATTGTGCCGAAAGAGCAAAAAGATCAACTAGCCGGGATCATTATCGGTTATTCGATGGCTAGTCAATTTAAAGAAGCTAAGGGGGCTTAGAAATGGGATGGATGGATTTATCGCTTGTGGCTTACGAGAGTATTCATGAGTCAGTAACAGGTT
>OJMP01001210.1_pt1 | contig 18666 bp, 27 predicted proteins | sample 1597311 | NCBI WGS metagenome assembly OJMP01 (sample SAMEA2452134, study PRJEB22498) | human gut metagenome | biome: human feces; feature: human gut; material: feces | place: Australia | collected 2012 | reverse complement strand
CTAGAGCACGCGGTTCATACCCGCGGTGTCGAGGGTTCGAATCCCCCTCTCGCTATGAAAAAAGCAATTTGCGTAGTGCAGATTGCTTTTTTGCTATATACAAATATACATTGGCAGGTCACTGGACGAGCAGTTCATAGACGGTGACATAAGGGGCATTTTTAATAGAAATTTTCGATGCGTTTTATATTCTTTTCGGTACCATTATGCTATAATAAAATGAGCACAGAAAAACAAGAAAGGACACCCTGTTTGCCTATGTACCATTTTATCATTAACCCAAACGCAGGCTCCGGCAGAGGATGGAAAGTATGGAGAGCTATTGCCGGTTATATGGACCGGCACAATATTGAATATGAAGCGGTTCTGACAAATGGGATCGGCGAAGCCAGAGACGCTGCCAGAGAGCTGACAAAGGAAGCAGGAAAGCCATGCTTCCTTATTGTTGTAGGCGGAGATGGCACGATGAACGAGGTATTAGATGGTGCATCCTTTCATGGTCCTTTAAATCTTGGCTATATTCCGGCTGGAACAGGAAATGATCTGTGGCGAAGTCTGCACATGCCGGCAAGCCCGGTGAAGTGCCTGAAAAAGCAGCTTCAGCCAAGACATTTTTCCATGATCGATTATGGTGTCCTTTCCTATGGAAAAGGAGAACCTTTTCACAGACGTTTCTTAGTCAGTGCCGGGATCGGCTTTGACGCTGCAGTCTGTCAGGCAGCCCTTGACTCCCGGCTTCGCAGCCGTTTAGGACATATGGGTTTTCGCAGGCTTTCCTATCTGCTCCTTGGGATCGGCCAGTTTTTTAAATGCAGGTCTTCCAGAGGATATATTGTTTTAGATGGTGTAAAACGGGTAGAATTTAATAACATCCTGTTTATATCCTGCCACATCCAGCCATCAGAAGGCGGCGGTTTCGTCTTTGCCCCGAAAGCAGACGGAAAAGACGGGCTGATGAACATATGCGTAGTCAGTCATTCTAACCGGATGAAACTGATCCCTCTTCTTTTGGGAGCCATGACCGGCAGGAAAAAGCGTTATAAAGGAACCAGAACCTATGAGTGCAGGGAAGTGAAGATACACACAGATGCCCCGCTTCCAGTTCATGTGGACGGAGAAGTGTGTGGAAATGTAAACGATATACAGGCAGAATGTATTCCGCGGAAAGTACGGATGATGTTCTGATCACAGGGTCTGCCAGACAGAATTTTATAAATCAGTTATAAAGGAGACATAAAATAAATGAGGATTGGACAGGGATATGACGTACACAAACTGGTAGAAGGAAGAAAGCTGATCCTTGGCGGTGTGGGGATTCCTTACGAAAAGGGACTGTTAGGCCATTCTGATGCAGATGTGCTTGTACACGCTGTAATGGATGCTCTTTTAGGCGCAGCTGCTTTAGGGGATATCGGACAGCATTTTCCTGATACGGATCCAAGATATGAAGGGATATCCAGTATAGAACTGCTGAAAAAAGTAGGGGAATTACTGGAAGAAAAAGGCTATGTAGTGGAAAATATCGATGCCACCATCATTGCCCAGCGTCCCAAACTTTTAAATTACCGTCCAAAGATGGCAGAAAACATTGCCCAGGCGCTGCATCTGGATGTATCCAGAGTCAGTGTAAAAGCCACTACAGAAGAGGGGCTTGGCTTTACAGGAACCGGGGAAGGAATTTCCTCCCAGGCAATTACATTATTGACGGAAGTAGCTGATTACTGCTATGATAATAAGATAGTAAATGATAGCTGCACAGGCTGTGGAGGCTGCTGCGGCTCTCAAAAATAAAACTGGGGATAAATATGTAAGTTTGTAAAGCTTACAGAAATGAGGAGAATGACTATGAAGATCTTTAATACTCTCACAAGAAGAAAAGAAGAATTTGTCCCATTAACACCGGGACAGGTAAAAATGTATGTATGCGGACCTACTGTTTACAATCTGATCCACATTGGAAATGCAAGACCTATGATCGTATTTGATACAGTACGCCGTTATTTTGAGTACAAGGGCTATGATGTACAGTATGTATCCAACTTCACTGACGTAGATGACAAGATCATCAAGAAGGCAAATGAAGAAGGCGTAGATGCAGAAGTGATCTCCAAGCGCTATATTGAAGAGTGCAAAAAGGATATGGCAGCGTTAAATGTAAAGCCTGCAACTGTAAATCCACAGGCAACCCAGGAGATCCAGGGCATGCTTACCATGATCCAGACCCTGATCGATAAGAGACATGCTTATGTAGCAGATGACGGAACTGTATACTTCAAGGTTAAATCATTTAAAGAATACGGAAAACTGTCCCATAAGAACTTGGACGAACTTCAGTCCGGTTTCCGTGAATTAAAGGTAAGCGGTGAAGAAGTAAAGGAAGATCCAAACGACTTCGTATTATGGAAGCCGAAAAAAGAAGGAGAGCCTTACTGGGAGTCTCCGTGGTGCCAGGGCCGTCCGGGCTGGCATATTGAGTGCTCTGTTATGGCAAAGCACTATCTTGGCGACCAGATCGATATCCACGCAGGCGGCGAGGACCTGATCTTCCCACACCATGAAAATGAGATCGCGCAGAGTGAGTGTGCAAATGATAAGACATTTGCAAATTACTGGATGCACAATGGTTTCTTAAATATTGACAATAAGAAGATGTCCAAATCCCTTGGAAACTTCTTTACTGTACGTGATATTGCTGAGAAATATGATCTGCAGGTACTGCGTTTCTTCATGTTAAGCGCACACTACAGAAGCCCGATCAACTTCAGCGCAGAGTTAATGGAAGCTTCCAAGAACGGCTTAGAGCGTATCCTTACAGCAGTAGACCGCTTAAAAGAACTGGATGCAAAGGCAGAAGGTGCGGCAGAGACCTGTGCAGAGCAGGAAAAGATGGTGGAAGTACAGAAGCTGCGTGAAAAATTCGAGGCAGCTATGGAAGATGACTTTAACACAGCAGATGCTGTTTCTGCTATCTTCGAGCTGGTTAAACTGGCTAACTCCACAGCAGATGCTTCCAGCACCAAGTCCTATGTTTCCTGCCTGTTAAAGGAGATCGAACAGTTATGTGATGTTTTAGGCATTATCACAGAGAGAAAGACAGAAGTTCTTGACAGCGAGATCGAGGAAATGATCGCAGCAAGACAGCAGGCAAGAAAAGACAGAAACTTTGCTCTTGCAGATGAGATCAGAGGAAAACTTCTGGATATGGGTATTGTTCTGGAAGATACCAGAGAGGGCGTAAAGTGGAAGAGAGCATAACTTTAAAGGACTTTCTGGGATTTTATAAAAAGACAATGGAAATGGGCCCTGTAGACGCAGGGACCTATTCTCCGCTGGTGCTGGCATACATTGGAGATGCAGTCTATGAAGTGATGATCCGCGCAAAAGTGATCAATAAAGGCAGCATCCAGGTAAATAAACTTCATAAAAGAAGCGCAGAACTTGTAAAGGCAGGTACCCAGGCAGCGATGATCCGTCTTTTAGAAGAAGACCTGACAGAAGAGGAACATGCTGTTTATAAGAGAGGCCGCAATGCCAAATCAGCTACTATGGCAAAACATGCCACGATGGTAGATTACCGTACAGCAACCGGTTTTGAGGCACTGGTAGGCTGGCTGTTCCTTGAGGAGCGCTTTGACCGCCTTACAGAGCTTGTAAGCCTGGGCCTTACAAAGATCGGCGCAATGGAAACAAAAACAACACCGGCACCTGAACAAAAAGGAGAATAATAGATGAGATACGAAGAACTGACTATTGAAGGCCGCAATGCCGTATTAGAGGCATTCCGCTCCGGAAAAACCATTGACAAGCTGTTTGTATTAGACGGCTGTCAGGATGGTCCGGTGCGTACCATTGTCAGAGAAGCTAAAAAATACGATACCATTATCAATTATGTTGCAAAAGAGCGCTTGGACCAGATGTCTGAGACAGGAAAACACCAGGGTGTCATCGCCTATGCGGCTGCTTATGAATACGCAGAGGTAGAAGATATGTTAAAACTGGCAGAAGAAAAGGGCGAACCGCCATTTCTATTCCTTCTTGACGGGATCGAGGATCCTCACAATCTGGGAGCTATCATCCGTACTGCCAATCTGGCTGGTGCACATGGGGTCATTATCCCAAAGCGCCGTGCAGTGGGTCTGACAGCTACCGTTGCGAAGACATCAGCCGGTGCGCTTAATTATACTCCGGTTGCAAAAGTTACAAACCTGACCGCTACCATGGAAGACTTAAAGAAGAGAGGTCTCTGGTTTGTATGTGCTGATATGGGTGGTGACGTGATGTATAAAATGAACCTTACCGGCCCTATTGGACTTGTGATCGGAAATGAAGGGGAAGGCGTCAGCAAACTTGTAAAAGAACACTGCGATATGGTAGCATCCATTCCTATGAAGGGTGATATTGACTCCCTGAATGCTTCCGTTGCAGCAGGTGTATTAGCTTATGAGATCGTGCGTCAGCGTCTGGCAAAACAGTAGATGCGCGAAAGTACAAGGAGTTGAACAGGCAGTGAAAAAAACAAAGAAGATCCTATCCGTTTTACTGGCGGCAGCAATTATGATGACAGCAGGTCAGACCGGTCTGGTAACAGGACTGGCAGCAGAGGCCCATGTACTTACACCCATTGCCTCCGGTGCTACTGTATACAAAAATGATAAAGCAACCCTGGATGCGTCCAATACAGCGTCCGGTTATATCATGGTAAAATATACAGGCAGTGTGGGAAAGATCAAAGTACAGGTGTCAAAAAGCGGTTCAGAAACCTATACCTATGATCTGAACAGCAGCGGTACCTATGAGGTATTTCCGTTATCAGAGGGAAATGGAACCTATCAGGTAAAAGTGTTTGAAAATATCCAGGGAACCCAGTATTCTCAGGCATTCAGCCAGAGCCTGAATGTGGATATCACAGATACTTTCGGACCGTTTCTGTATCCAAACCAGTATGTGAACTTTAATCCGGCCAGTGCAGCGGTCCAGAAAGGCGCAGAACTTTCAGCAGGGGCCACAGACCAGATCGGAGTGGTTACTGCTATTTACAACTATGTGATCAATAACCTGACTTATGATACAGCAAAAGCACAGTCTGTACAGTCTGGTTATCTTCCAAATGTAGATGTGGTTCTTGCACAGCATACGGGGATCTGCTTTGATTATGCTGCCTTAATGACAGCCATGCTGCGTTCCCAGAATATACCAACCAAGCTGGTTGTGGGATATACAGGAAGCCTTTATCATGCATGGATCAATGTATATCTGGATGGCCAAGGATGGGTAGACAATGTGATCTATTTTGACGGACATGACTGGAAACTGATGGATCCCACCTTTGCTTCTTCCGGAAAGCAGAGCCAGGAGATCATGCGGTATATTGGAAACGGTTCTAATTATAAGGCTAAATACAGCTATTAGACTGATCGCATTACAGTAGCGTCACAGAGGAAAGTAGGAAAGACAATGGCAGATCTTGAAAAGAAGGAAGAAAAAAGCAGACAGTGGAAGCCATATTCCTGCAGTGAACTGTCCGCTTTCTGCCTGCAGGTCTCTCTGCTTCTGGAAGCAGCAGTGCCTTTAGATGAAGGATTTTCTATTATGGCAGAGGATGCTGCAGATGAAAAAGAGCGGCAGATGCTTTTGTATATGTCAGAGGGAGCGGAACTGGGAGATCCCTGCTTTAAGATCTTTAAAGATACAGGAGTTTTTCCTGATTACGTGATCCGCATGGCAAAACTGGGACAGGAAACAGGTACCCTGGATCAGATGATGAAGTCGTTGTCTGATTACTATGAAAAAGAGGACCGCCTTATCAAGACACTGAAAAATGCAGTAAGGTATCCGGCTATGATGATCCTTATGCTGTTAGTAGTACTGTTTGTGCTGTTTGTAAAGGTAATGCCTATTTTTTCAAAAGTGTATGAACAGTTAGGGGCGGAGATGTCACCGGTAGCCCAGTCAGCTATCCGGCTGGGAGGTACATTCAGTGGTGCTGCACTGGTCCTGTCAGCCGTTATAGCTGTAGTTATGGCAGGGGTTGCTGCTGCTTCTAAAATGGGGATCCGCATCGGGATCGCTGATAAGATCACCACAGAGATCAAAAACCGCAGTAAGATTGCCCATGCGATTGCAAAAAGGCGTTTTACATCTGTCTTATCCCTTACTTTAAGAAGCGGACTTGAATTTGAAAAGGGTCTGGAACTGGCAGGAGAGCTGGCAGAAAATGATCGCATTGCAGAACAGGTAAAGAAATGCGAAGAAAAGCTGGAGCTGGGAGAAAGCTATTATGAGGCTTTAAAGGAAACAGGTATGTTTTCCGGTTTCTATATCCAGATGATCAAAGTGGGAACCAGAAGCGGTCATCTTGACAGTGTTATGGAAGAAATTTCAAATGATTACGAAGAGATCGCAGACACAGCCATTGACAATATGATCGCAAGATTTGAACCGACCATCGTGGCAGTGCTGGCAGTTTCTGTAGGTCTGGTACTGCTTTCCGTTATGCTTCCTCTTGCAGGTGTGCTTTCAGCAATCTGACAGAAGGCATGAGGGAAGACAGAAAGGTTCAGACCGGAGGAATCCTATGAAAATAAGAGTGAGAAAAGACAAAGAGGATAAAGGGGAGTTTAGAGGACTCCTGTTATCCTTTTTGCTGTTTTTGGCGGCGGCAGCAGCGTTTGGGGCCGGTTCCCTTGGCTTTTTAAACAGGACCGGTCAGAGAAGTCAGGAAACACTGAGAAAAGCCATTACAAGAGCCTGCATACAGTGTTATGCCATTGAGGGCAGGTATCCGCCCGGTGTGGAGTATCTGGAGGAAAATTACGGGATCCAGATCGACCATGATAAATACAATGTTTTTTATGACGGTTTTGCTTCTAATATCATGCCGGAGATCACAGTAATCCCGGTAGAGCAGGAGTGATTAAGGAGGACGCAAACAGATGAAAGAAAGAACGCAGACAGGGGGACAGGCCATAAGCGGGCTTTTTACCATGCTTCTGTTTCTGGTCTTTGTTTTATGCGCCCTTTTTTCTGTTCTTATGGGAAGCCGGGTATATGAAAACATCACAAAACGCAGTGATGAAAATTTTTCAGGTACAACGGCTTTAAGTTATATTGCCAATAAGATACGCCAGGGTGACAGAGAAGATGCAGTGGATATAATAGAAGTTGATGGAACGCCTGTTTTACAGTTGAAGCAGAAGGTAGGGGACGAGATGTACCATACCTGGATCTACTGGAAAGATGGACAGATCCGGGAATTGTTTACAGATGAAAACAGTGGACTGGGGCTGGAGGATGGACTGGAGATCTTGGAATGTGACGGGCTTTCCATGGAAAAAGATGGAAACTCTGTGAAACTGCAGACTCTGGGATCCGGTGGAGGAAGACTGAAACTTTCATTAAGAAGCGGAGGAAATGGGGCAGATGAGTAGGAATAGAGGATCAGGTTCCGGGCCATTTTTAATGGAAATGGTGATCGCTGCCGGATTTTTTATGCTTTGTGTGGCTGTATGCGTGTCTGCTTTTGTAATGGCAGATCATTTAAGCAGAGTCGGGCAGGATGTTAACCATGGAGTTTTAGCTGCTGAAAGTCTGGTGGAAAGAGTAAAAGCTGGAAATACAGGGGATTTTGGAACCTATGAGCCAGATGAAGTCTTTGGAACAGTCTTTGAAAACTGGAAGACAAAAGATCCGGAGGCAAAGGCTGTATATCAGTATATAAAAGATGGCGGAGAGGTCCGGAATTATCAGATCCTGTGGGATGAAGAATGGAACAGTTACCCTGATACAAAAGAACTGGAAAAAAATGGGAAAAAACTGGCTTACGTAGGGCTGATCACTACAGGTGTTAAGGATCAGATGAAAGAAATCGCAGTAGTTATCTTTGGATATGGAACTTATGGTGACCAGGGATATAAGATCTACCATCTTTTTGCAGAACAGTATGTGAAACCATGATCGCAGGCGTTCCTGAAAAGGAAGGATACTATAGAGAATACGATAGAAAGCAGGTGGGAGAATGGCCGGACAAACGTCAAAACACAAAATAAATATAGGTCTGACTTCCCTGATCCTTATATTCATTATCCTGTGTCTGGCTACGTTCAGTCTTCTTTCTTTAAGCAGCGCCAGAGGAGACCAGAGTCTGGCAGCCAGAAGTGCCCGTGCCGTGACAGAGTATTACCGGGCAGACGCAGAAGGGGAAAAATGGTTAAAGCAGGCAGATGCCATTTTGCAGAAAGAGATGACGAAAAAAGCAATGGACCAGGAAGAGATCCAGGCTCTTGCAAAGAAAATGGCGTTGGAACTTGGCTGTGATGGAGATGAGGAAACAGGCTTTGTCAGTACGGATATTTCCATGGACCGGGGACAGGCACTTCATATTGATCTGGCTCTTACGGGAGATGAAAACAGATACGAAGTGAGATCCTGGTATGTATATGACAGCGGAAATTATGAGATCGATGATTTTATGCCTGTATGGGATGGAAAGTAAGAACTGCCGGGGTTAAAAGCAGGAAAAACGGGAATGATAACGGGAGGAAGAGTAATGGAGGTAATGGAACTTCTTACACAGGCTGTGGAACAGAATGCAGCGGATATATTTCTGGTTCCTGGTATGCCTTTTTCATATAAGATCGGTGGGCGGATCATCTGCCAGGGCGAGGAAAAGATCATGCCGGACCAAATGAACCAGATGATCACAAGGATCTATGAAATTGCAAAGAACCGCAGTATGGAGCGGGTGTTAAGTCATGGGGATGATGATTTTTCCTTTGCCATTCCCGGAGTGTCCAGGTTCAGGGCGAATGTTTTCCGCCAGAGAGGTTCCCTGGCAGCAGTGATCCGGGTTGTGCGGTTTGAACTTCCTGATCCAGGTCAGTTAAAACTTCCGGATGTGATCATGGGGATTTCAAAACTTACCAGGGGAATGGTTCTTGTAACAGGGTCTGCAGGCAGCGGTAAAAGCACCACTCTTGCCTGTATTATTGATGAGATCAATAAAACCCGCAATGCCCATGTGATCACGTTGGAAGATCCTATTGAGTATCTTCACAGGCATAAAAAAAGCGTGGTTACCCAGCGTGAGGTTGCAACGGATACGGACAGTTATGTTTCCGGACTGCGTGCTTCCTTGCGGCAGGCACCGGATGTGATCCTTCTTGGGGAAATGCGTGACCATGAGACCATCAGTATTGCCATGACAGCAGCAGAAACAGGACATCTGATCCTTTCTACCCTTCATACGTTAGGGGCGGCCAATACCATTGACCGTGTGATCGATGCCTTTCCGCCCAATCAGCAGCAGCAGATCCGGACCCAGCTTTCCATGGTGTTAGATGCAGTGATCTGTCAGCAGCTGGTGCCTACCTTAGATGGCGGGGAACGTCCTGTTTTTGAGATCATGTTTTTAAATAATGCCATCCGTAACATGATCCGTGAGTCCAAGACCCACCAGATCGACGGTATTATCGCTACCTCCCAGGAAGAGGGAATGATATCTATGGATAACAGCCTCCTTGCTCTTTACAGACAAAATGTGATCAGCAAGGATACCGCTATCATCTACAGCAGCAATACAGAGCTGATGGAGAAAAAAATAGCAAGACTGTAGGAAAAGTATCCTTTGCTGACTGATTCAGAAAGGAGCTTTCATGAAAACAGATAAAAGAAAGATCGTGATCGTAGGTACCGGAATGGTGGGAATGAGTTATGCATACTGCCTTTTAAATCAGTCCGTATGTGATGAACTGGTACTGATCGATGTAGATAAAAAGCGGGCAGAAGGGGAAGCCATGGACTTAAACCATGGGCTTGCTTTTGCTGGTTCTAGTATGAAGATCTATGCCGGGGACTATGAAAGCTGCCAGGATGCAGACCTGGTGGTGATCGCAGCAGGAGTGGCCCAGAAGCAGGGAGAAACCAGGCTGGATCTGTTAAAGCGGAACACACAGGTATTTCGTTCGATTATAGAGCCGGTAACTGCTTCCGGATTTAACGGGATCTTTCTGGTGGCTACCAATCCGGTGGATATTATGACACGGATCACCTGCGCCCTTTCCGGCTTTAATCCAAGAAGGGTATTGGGAAGCGGTACAGCCCTTGATACGGCCAGGCTCCGTTATCTCTTAGGGGAATATCTGGGAGTGGATCCAAGGAATATTCATGCTTATGTAATGGGAGAACATGGAGACAGTGAATTTGTTCCCTGGAGTCAGGCTTTTCTGGCAACGAAATCCATTTCCCAGCTGGACTGGGAGTTAGAGTCTTCTTTAACGACTCATTTACTTCGTATTGAAAAAGAGGTGCGTACAGCTGCCTATAAGATCATAGAGGCAAAGAAAGCTACGTATTACGGGATCGGTATGGCTCTGACCCGTATCACAAAAGCCATTCTGGGAGATGAACACAGCGTTCTCACTGTTTCGGCCATGCTCAGGGGAGAATATGATCAGATGGATGTATTTGCCGGTGTTCCCTGCATTATCAATCAGAATGGGGTACAGCGGATCATGCCGTTGTCACTTACAGATGAAGAAAAAGAGAAATTTAACGGATCTTGTGATATACTAAGAGAAGGCTATGAGGGTATCTTGTAGTTAAGCCTGTTTACCTGCCTGTGCGGACTGGTTCAGGATGAATATATACATGAGGAGGAAAAGAAATGAAAGTTTTATTATTAAACGGAAGTCCAAGAAAGAACGGCTGTACTTATACAGCACTGAATGTAGTAGCTGATGCTTTAAAGGCAGAAGGCATTGACGCAGAAGTGTTCCAGGCTGGTGATCCGGATATGGAAAATGTAAAGGCAGCAGCAGCCAAGTTAAAAGACTCTGACGCATTAGTGGTAGGCTCTCCTGTTTACTGGGCATCCCCAAGCGGCCAGATCATCGAATTTATGGACCGTCTGGCATCTGTAGCAGGAAAAGATATGCTCTATAAGCCAGCAGCAGCCGTAGCATCCGCCAGAAGAGCCGGAACCACCGCAACCTTAGATGTACTCACAAAATACTTCTCCTATCACCAGATGCCTGTTGTATCATCCTGCTACTGGAACATGGTACACGGAAACACACCGGAAGAAGTAATGAAAGACGAAGAAGGCGTTCAGATCATGCGTGTCCTTGGAAAGAACATGGCATGGCTGTTAAAGTGTATTGAAGCAGGAAAGAAAAACGGTGTAGCTGTTCCGGCAGCAGAAGATAAGATCAAGACTAATTTTATCCGGTAATTGATCATATGAAAAATAAGTTCAGGGAGATGGAGCGGAGATGTTCCATCTCCCCAAATTAATTGCAGCACTTTTCAATTGAATGACAAAAACAAAAAAGCAGAAACCCTTGGCATTCCAAAAGCTTCCACCCTTTTCTAAGCTGCTGACGGGAATCGGACCCGTGACCTCCGCACTACCAAAAAGAAAATCAGCTTTTGGACAAGTTGGGAAAGTTTGATTTTCCTAGGTTTTATGCGGTTTTTTCATACTTGCGTTTTGTGGAAGTTGTAGCCTTTTTGTGCTTTTTTTGATACGTTAATGGGATTTACTTGGGATTTTGGTGGGAAATTACTTTCCCACCACCATTGAATTTTCAGGGATAGAAGTCAGGACAGTTTCCATGATATCGGCTGCTTCCTGGCTCTTCTTTTTGAAGAAATAAGCATAGATATTTAAAGTAGTGCTGGGGTTAGCATGGCCAAGCACTCCGGCCACGGATCGGGGATCCATATTGTTGCTGATCAGGATGGATGCAGCAGTATGTCTAAGATCATGTAGGGTAGCAGTTTCCGGAAGCTTTTCTTCTTCGGTTGAAGCTACATTCTGGTTAAAAATACGGATGAGCCGTTTGAACTGCTGGCGTGGACTTCCGAGGTCCATTTGCCGGCCGTTTTGCTGTATAAAAAGAAAGTTCTTCTTAAAATCTTCTCCCCGGTATCCTTCCCAGCGGTCTCCCATGTTAAGACACTGTCTTTTCTGCTCTGCCAGATATAACCTGGCTACATCCATCACAAAACCGGGAACTACGACAGTCCTTCTTTTATATGTTTTTGTAGACTTTTGGAAGGTCTCACCGTCAGCACGGGCAGAGGCTTTATCAATATGAATTGTACACTTTTCAAAGTCCAGATCTTCCCAGGTAAGAGCCAGGTTCTCACCACGGCGGTCACCGGTAAAAAGGAAAAGCTGAAAACAGAATCTCCATTTAAGCGGAAGCTTCCAACGTTGGGTATATTCTGGGGTACTGTATGTAAGCCCGTTTTTCATAGTGCTTTCATGTGCTTTATGCCGGATATCAATAGGATGATCCAGCGCCCATAAGAACCATTTGGCCTGTTCGATGGAGAAATACTCTACCTTGTATTCTTCAGTCGGCTTACGGCGGTTTGAACGCTTTTTTGCATAGATCAGCGGGTTGATCGTAATGTATCCCTGGGATACAGCATATGACAGCATGGCACTGAGGACAGCCAGATCCTTCCGGATCGTCCCGTCTGATAAAGGCTTTGACTGCTCATCTTCATAGAGCTTTGGATTGTGCAGCAGGCGGGAGTATTCGGTTGCAGTGTGCCCATTGATCTGTGTTATCTTAATAGTTCCCAGATAAGGGATCAGTCGCCTTTGAATGATATCCCGGTAAGAGACGTATGTAGTGCGGGCAAGCTCCGGCGGCTTCATATCTTCCAGGAACAGATCACTGAGTTTTTTTAAAGAAAGTTTGTCTGCGCTAATGCTCTGGCCGCAGGCTATTTTATTTTCAAGGGAAGCAGCAAACTTATTGGCTTCGGTCAGAGCCTTCTTTTCAGACCATGTTTCCTTTGGCATGAACATCCGGCTTATGGTCCGGACACGTCCCTGGCTGTCATAGCCATTTGTAACACGAACCTCATAACCTTTCCCTTTTTTTCTAATAGATGCCATATTATAACCTCCTTCAGGGTATAAAAAATACACCTCTTGCCGAGATGTCGCTGAAATGGTATAATCTGGTATGGAGTGGATTATATCTTTTCGGGGCAACCTGGCAAGAGAATCTATGTAAAGCCGTTCGGTGTTACCAGCACCGGGCGGTTTTTCTTATATAGGGAATATTTTTACTGAGCAATCTTATTTTCTTCACTGACATGTAGGTAGTTCATAAGGGCTGTCTGGAAGATCCTGGAGCAGTTTACGCCCTCTTCATCAGCTTTGGCAGCCAGCCATGCTGGAAGAGATAAGGTTTTTTTGACAAACCGGCTATTGATCTTTTCACGGACCGGCGGCATAAAGACCTCGATCAGTGCAGGAATAGCGTTAGGAGCTAAGTGCAGCTCAGTGATCGGAGTGGGAGCGGGTAAAGGTTCGCCGTCCTGTTCCATGCCCCAGATGTGAAGTCCAAGAGCTTCTTTTGCATTTTTAAATGCACCTTCTGTATCATCTTTGTCAGCGCAGGGAAGGCAGCCTGGCAAGTCTGGAAATTCAATGCTGATCCCGTCATCTTCATAAGTAAAAACAGCAACATAAGAATAACGATCATTTAACATAATATATACCTCCATTGTGGTGCAGGGGAGTTACGGGAACGTAACTCCGGCCTGCTTTGCTATACTTCGTAAGGTTTTGATAGGAATATCTTTTCGAGGATGTGTGACGGTAACGCGTCCCTTTTTAACAGGATGTTTAAATTGGTGATGATCACCGACACAGGCAACCTCATACCAGCCGTCCTTCTTAAGTATTGCAATGACTTCTCTGGATGAATAACTCTTCATGTTCCTCCTCCTTACATAGTATATTATAATACATAATTTATTACGTGTCAATAACTAAATACATAATAAATTATGTATGCTCTTTATGGTGCGGTATAATGAGCAGATGCGTCCAGTCTTTCCAGAACAGCAGAAAGGCGTGAGGCAATGGTTAAGAAGTACATAAGATTCACAGATACCAAAGTATTTGCAATATACTTCCGTAAGGAACAGACTATATATTATAATCTAACCTTTAACCGAAAAATGAAACTCTACTATATTCTTTAACCCAGCTGGAAAGTGCTGGGCGCTCTAAGAAGACTTGCGCTTTTCGTCTGTATCAACAGCAGGAAAAACCTTTTCAAAGTCTTTCGTAGCTGCCGGAAGTTCTCCAGACGGTGTAGAAACCGTGTTCCCCTTAAAAGTAACCTTGTAAAAGAAATCCTGGACTAGCTGGCGCTGATCTGCATTAAGCGATAAGTATTGCAGTATCAGATTGGTAGTGAAATCATCCAGGTCATATTCTTTCCGGAGCTGATCCAGAATAGTGCTTGGGGTTTCAACGAACATTGGTTCTGTTCCGTTTAAAAGCCAATCTTCATTTACATTAAATTCACTACATATCAGTTTATATAAAGACATTTTTTGATCGGGGCGCGCTAGCCTGTTTAATTCAATATTATTAATGGTATCTCGACTGACACCTAAACGCTTTCCAAACGCTTCCATACTCATTTTGAGATGATTTTTTCTAAGCTCACGTATTCGTTCATATATTTCCATTTTTATATCCATTCCTTTTACCTCCTTTTTAAAACTGACTTAACTATACCACACAAAAAAGTGTTGGTCAACAGAAAAAAGAAAAATAAAGTGTTGACACACAGAAAAAGCAATGGTAATATGTGTGTATCAACAGAAATAAAAAAGAAAAATGAGTTGATTATCAGACAGAAAGGAGAAAAACAATATGAAAAACGAAAAAGACCAGTTTGTTAAGGTAACAGAACTCAACAAAAACCTCATCAAGGAAGTGTTAGAAGCTCCAAAAGAAACACAGCTTCTTATTCAGGGCTTTATGGCTGGCCTGAATGTCAGCCAGACAGCCCGGAAGCCTGCGTAAGCATTAGAACATAAGAAAGGGGTGAGAAAAATGGAAGAAAAAAAATCGGAGCTGTTAATCAAAATTTCAGTGGACACCACAGAATTGGATGCAGCTATAGAAAAAATAAAGCTGTTGAACAGCCTTTACCAAGAGAAAAATATAATGAAGATTCTTTCAACCGTTCAGCAAACAAAAGAACGGTTGAAAGAAATTGAGGTAGATCAATTTGCCAATGAGTTAGTTAATCGTCTGAAGAATTCGCTTGATTTATCTTCTCGTATTCTTGAAGAGTAGCAACTGCTACATCAGCAGCAATTTTGGCAATGAGTGCGGGGAAGCCTTCAATACCGTCGGCTTCGGGATACACTTTCTTGATGCGTTCAAGCACAGCGTTTTGAAGGATTGCACTGTTTGCTTTGTTTAACATAGGCTTTCTTCCTTTCTTCTGTACTCAGCCCTGGCGGGGGCCTGTAAGTACAGTATAGGTTGGGAATATGGAAAAGTAAACAGGTAATACAGGGAGTTTATTTGGGTAAGACTCTGGCACGGAATAGTGCGTAAGTGCTGATTACATAAGAAAGGGGTGAGTACAGTGCTATGTTCAATATGCGGAGCTTTTGTTGAAGAAAAATATAATTTCTGTCCTAAATGCGGAAGCAAAATTAAAGATGCATGTTCCTGGTGTTGGGTAAAGAAAAAGGACAACTACAGTTGTGGAAAAGATAGTTGCCCTGGGTGGAAATTATTAATTCCAAATAAGAAAGGTCAGAAGGTGAGGAATAAGTATGAAGCTGACTAAAGTATATCATTTTTCAATGCCGGATCTGTTAGAGCAGTACGACATAAATGTTCAAAACAAGAACTGGAAACGTTTGGATGGAATTCTTGCATGTATGATGACTGCTCAAATAATTATGTTAATTCGTCTCTTTTGTGGTCGAAACAATGAAGAGGGGAAGCGATAAATATGGCAGCAATGATATTAGCGGGTTTATTGGCGATTGCGGTTTCAAAATGGTTTAGCTATCGCCTGGGAGTTATGGCGGTACTTCTGTATTACGCAGAATTAGGCATTAGATTGCCAGATCCAGACACAATACGGAAGTATCAGGTCAAGGTGTTGATGAAAACATTAGGCATTAAGCATTGAGCTCGAATAAAAGATAATAGGAAGGAGAAAACATGTCAATTCCAAGAATGAGAACGTTGCGAGAGTGTGAGGCGTATTTTAAAGCTCAGGATCCTGATACCAAAGTTACATATTGGCGTTTGCGCCGGTGGGTGATGTCAGGAAAAATCCCGTGTAAGTATTCAGGGAATAACCGGCTGATTAATTTGGATGTGCTTATTGACATTTTAAATGATGCTACACCGGAAACTGTTCCGGAAAAGAAACAGGAAATGAACATCATATCACTGGATAGAAGGAGAGCTTCAAATGGATGAATGGTTCTGGTGGAAGTATTTCCACGCTGCAAAGAATGAAATGGAGTACTGGCGGTTCAGATGCGCCATGAGCGAAGTGATCGCAGCAGTGTTCGCGCTAATCAGCTTCTGGCAGTACTGCCGCAGATGAATGGAACAGGACAAAGAGAAAGGGCAGTGGTCTGACACCCACCGCCCTAACTGATAAAAATGTTTGCTTAATTCAACTACAAATATTTTATATCAGTGGACCTGAAAAGTCAAGGAAATACCGGGAAAACAGCCCGGTATTATGACTTGATAAAGGGGATTAAACTTAGGAGCCACAGGTATGCATAGGTATAGACAGATAGAGGTGCGGTGTGGGGCAGCATTGGAAGTGATCAAATGCCACCCAAGGGGAATGAGAAAAGGAGTGGGGCGGGAGCCGGTACAGAAAAGTCCGGAAGAGATCCAGAAGGCGAACATGAAGCAGGCAGCTAAGAGGTTGGCACGTCTGATCAATGCCAATTTCAGACCTGGTGATGTCCATGTAACGCTGACCTACCGCAAGGAGAACCGGCCGGATCCGCAAGAAGCGCAGAAGAACCTGGAAGATTTCCGGAAAGCAATGAGGAAGAAGTACCGGAAAGCAGGGAAGGAGCTGCGGTGGATCGCTGTTACAGAATATAAAAGCAAGGCGATCCATCATCATATGATCATCAACAATATAAATGACGGAGTGTTCACTACTATGGACTACATCCGGGAACTATGGAAGGGCAGAGGATCCCCGAAGTTTGTGCAGCTTTATGATGATGCCGAATACACCCAGTTGGCTGATTATCTCATCAAAGAGACGGAAAAGACCTTCCGGGATCCAGACAGCCCGGTAAAACAGCGTTATTCCTGCAGCCGTAATCTGGTACAGCCCAAGGTGACCCGAAAGGACAAGCAGATAAAGGGAGACTGGGAGCAGGACCCGAAGCCACGCAAGGGCTACTACATAGTGAAGGACAGCCTTTACAACGGCGTGGACAAGCTTGGATATCCTTACCAGAGCTACATCATGGTCAAGCTGGATCCCAAAGAGGAAGACTGGCCATCAAATGAATTAAAACCCATAAGAAGGAGGCGAAAGCGTGTACATCGTAAATGTTGAGCTCAAAGCAACGCAGAGCGGCTATAAAGCGGACATGAGCTTTACAGACAAGGAAGGCAGGATTCATGAGAAGCATATTGAGAATAGAGAGCGTTATACAATGCAGGGCAATTATCTGGCTGCATTGATAGCAGTTCTGGAAACTCTCGAAAACCCCTGCATGTTGAGTATTTACTCGCACTCCGACTATATCGCAGAGCCGATCCGTCAAGGGTGGCTGAACAGCTGGGCGGTCCATGAGTGGAGAAACGCAAAGGGAAAAACAGTGAGAAACGTGGAACAGTGGCAGCAGGTCAAAAAACTGCTGGCCAATCATTCAGTGAGATTTATAACCAGAGAAGAGAAGGAGGAAACACAAGATGTTTGATCGATTTGGAGAATTTGATTCCGTAGAGGAACTGAACGCAGCAGCAGAGGGCCAGAAGGAAGAGGGAGACATGGAGGCTTTAGAGGCTCTGGCAGTAGAAAACGGACTGGATCCAGAGGATGCAGAAGACTACATGAACGGTACATGGAGTCAATTGGCTAATCCACGCACAGCAGCTCTTGGAAAGCTGAAAGTGGAAGCGGAACATATAAAGTGTGCGGAGATCATGGGGGACTGGCTGGATTATATCAAGGATCAGTGTATGGATCATGAAGAGGTAGCCAGAGCAGTCCGAAAGAAGGGAAAGAGCCTGGAAGGCTGTATAGCAGAGATATTAAAGTGGTCTTTTGCCCATCAGATCCCCGTTGACAGCCACATCACATCTGTTGCAGGGGTAAAAGCCAACCGTGTTACCATTGGAATCCCTGGAATGGCGACCGTAAAGAAGATCATCACAAAGTATTACCTTGGAAGGTAGGCGCTGTCCATGAAAAAGAAAGCGATAGAGAGGATACCATACTTCGGACTGGCCCAGGTGATCCGGAAAAAGGCTGTTAAGTATGTAGGTGTGACCGCTGAACAGGAGATAGCCGGTGAAGACCATCTTTTTGTTGAAGTGTATAAGAACAGTGCAGAGAATGTGACGATGCCTGTAGTTAGGATCGTGCTTACAGCCAAGGACTTCGGAACTTATTTTCCTGACCGGGGAGAATGGTCCGGTGTAAAGCTGGATAATTGTGATCTGCTGTGGGAAAAACTGGACGGTCAGAGACGGACCTGGGATGAGTGGAAGAAGAAAGAAGAAAGGAATGTACTGCAAAGCCCGGAGGACCTGAAACGCCTGAAAAAACTTTATAACTCCCCCTATGGCGTGCGGAGTGAACGATGGTGGGAGTATATCTGTAA